>Ga0265338_10007983_pt1 | contig 12954 bp, 11 predicted proteins | sample 42126metaG_FD_193579 | JGI IMG/M metagenome (GOLD analysis project Ga0265338, IMG submission 193579) | Rhizosphere microbial communities from Carex aquatilis grown in University of Washington, Seatle, WA, United States - 4-21-26 metaG | ecosystem: Host-associated > Plants > Roots > Rhizosphere... | reverse complement strand
AGTGACGAACTTGAACGACAGCGGGCCGGGCAGTTATCGCGCGGCCATTTCCGCGAGCGGGCCGCGGACGATTGTGTTCCGGGTGTCGGGGGTGATCTGGTTGCAGTCACAATGTATCATCAATAACGGATATGTGACGATTGCCGGCCAGACGGCGCCGGGCGATGGCATCTGCATCGCAAATTGGCGGGCAGGGATGGGCGGGCCGAACGACGTCATCATGCGCTACATGCATTTCCGGGTGGGTGACCATGCGCAGCAGTCCATGGACGCCATGAGTCCGGGCAGCGCAACCCACACGATTATGGACCATATCACTTCCAGTTGGTCGCTGGACGTGGCGTGCAATTCGCTGCAGAGCGGCAGCGTCGGCAGCGGATCCGCCATGACCAGCTACCAGCACAACATCATTTCCGAGCCGCTGCAGTATTCGTATCATTACAACGACACCGAGCGCGCGGCGACGGGCTGCACCAATTGCTACCAGGCGCACGCCTTCGCGGCCTCCATCAGCGGCGAAATCGGCAGTTACCATCATAACCTCATCGCCCACTCGACCGACCGCAACTGGTCATTGGCCGGTGGACTCGGCCAGAATGTGCAATACGCCGGCTCCTTGGATCTCCGCAACAATGTGGTTTACAACTGGACGGCGCGCACGACCGACGGCGGCGTGGACCGGCTCAATTACGTGAATAATTATTACAAGCCGTATCCCTCAAATCCTTACGCGACGTGGCTGTTGAAACTCGACAGCATCACCACCAATTGGGGGACGGAATACGTTTACATGTCGGGCAACGTCATGGAGGGCAAGAATTACTTCGCCAACAACTGGTCGTCGAGCTCGTTTTACAACGGACTGCCCCTGACCGGATTGGTCACCAACAGTGCGGAAATATTCCCCTCCTACGTCACGACGCAAACGGCCACCAACGCTTACAAAATGGTGTTGTCAGACGTGGGTTGCAACCTGCCCGCGCAGGATCTGATCGACCAGCGCGTCATTGGTGAAGCGCTCAACGGCACGACGCACTACAAAGGCACGAATGCCAATCCATACATTATCAATGGCGTGGTGCAGGACACTTCCGGAACAGATTATCCCGGCTTCATCGATTCACAAACGGACGTGCATGACTACACCAACGACGTTAGCAAACCGAATTACTCGGCAAATTATCCCTGGCCACCTTACAATACCTATAATGTCCCCGTGGACACCGACCACGACGGCCTCCCGGACTGGTGGGAGCTGATTCGTGGCACCAATCCCAATTCCGCCGCCGGCGATTTTTCTGATGCGAACGCCGATCTGGCGGGCGACGGCTACACGGAACTGGAGCGGTATCTGAACTGGCTGGCATTGCCGCACTTTGATTGCTCCACCGGAGCGACATTGAATGTTGATTTGACGCAATACACGCGCGGGTTTACCAATCAGAGCCCGGTGTATGCGGTCTTTAACGCGACCAACGGCACGGTCGGGCTGAGCGGTAATACCGCGCAATTCGTTTCCACCGTGAGCACCAATGCCTTGGGCTGCTTTACGTTCAAGGTCACCGACGCCTCGGGATTTTCCTATACCAACACCGTCGGCGTGCACATCGTTGCCGCCGCGGCCAACACCGCGCCGGTGTTGGCGGCGGTGTCCAATCCAACCATCAATGTCGGGGTGAATTTGAATATCACCAACCGCGCGACGGATTCCGATGTGCCCGCGCAGATCCTGACGTTCAGCCTGGCCAGCGGTCCGACCAACGCGACCCTCGGCGCCGGCAGCGGCATCCTGACCTGGCGTCCGCTGGTCACCCAGGCGGGCACCAGCAACCGGTTTTCGGTGGTGGTGACCGACAACGGCACGCCGAACCTGGGCGCGACTCAGGATTTTTCCGTCCTGGTCAACCCGTTGACCCAGCCCAACGTGGCTTCGTCGACCTGGCTGGGCGGGCAGTTCAATCTCTCGGTGACCGGACAGACCGGGCCGGATTACGCCGTGCAGACTTCGACCAACCTGGCCGATTGGTACACGCTCCTCATCACCAATTCGCCGGCCATGCCGTTCCAGTGGACGGACGTTGACACGAACGTTTGGTCAATGCGGTTCTACCGGATCAAGACCGGGCCGCCGCTGCCGTAGGTCGTTGATGCTTGAATGGAATGGAGGCGGGTGCCCTGCCGGAAACAGCCCGGATCGCCGTGATTACTGATTACTTTGGTAATGACGCATCCGGCCGCTGTGCATATCCTCTTAATACAACGGTGGTGAAAAGGATTGGGATTGAACATGAAGAAAACATTAACCGCTCTGGTCGTCAGCCTGTGGCTGACGGTGCCTGTTTTCGCTGCGCCGGAAAACACGACGGGAACCAACGCCAGCCTGACGCCGGAACAGGTGGAGGCAAAATACACGCACGCCATTGAAGGCCGGACCGCGGAAATCTTGAAAATCCTCGATCTGGGCAATACGAACCAGTCGGCAAAAGTTCATGATCTCATCATCGCGCAATACCGCGCGTTGCGCGCCTGGCATGAGGCCAATGATGCGAAGCTCCTGGCCGCCAAGGGCGACACGAATGCTCTGACGCAGATCCGCGTGACCCTGAAATCATTGCATGAGGGATTCATCGCCAAACTTTCCGCCGGCCTCACGCCGGAACAGGTGGAAAAGGTCAAGGACAAGATGACCTACGGCAAGGTTCAATTCACCTATGCCGGTTATCTCGCGGCCTACCCGGACCTGGCCGACCAGCAAAAGCAGAAAATCCTCGAATTGCTCAGACAGGCTCGCGAAGCGGCGATGGATGGCGGCAGCGCCGAGGAAAAGACCGCAGTGTTCCAACAATGCAAAGGAAAGATTAACAACTATCTTTCCCAGCAGGGGATTCATCCCAACAAACCAAAGCCGGCGGTCAAACCGGCGACCGACCAATAACCGATCTCATGGCTGCTGAATGGAAATCCGATGCCGAGTTGTTCGCGCTTTGCTGCCGCGAGCTTTATACACCGGTCGTGGGCGACATCCTCGACGACCTCGGCCACACACACCAGTTCCTGCCGCAGCCCATCCAGCCGTTGCGCGAGGAAATGAGGGTCGCGGGCCGCGCGATGCCGGTGCTGATGATTGATGTTTTTGGCAAACAAAAACAGCCGTTCGGCAAACTCACCGAGGCACTCGACCAGTTGCGGCCCGGTGAAATCTACGTTGCCACTGGCGGCGAAATGCGTTGTGCCTACTGGGGAGAAATTCTCACCGCCACCGCCAAAAAACGCGGCGCGGTCGGTGCCGTCATCAATGGTTTCCACCGCGACACTCCAAAAGTGCTGGAACAAAACTGGCCGGTGTTCAGCCGTGGCCGTTTCGCGCAGGATTCCGCCGTTCGAACCCAGGTCGTGGACTACCGCTGTCCCATCGAGGCCGGCCAGACTTGCATCCAGCCGGGCGATTTGATTTTTGGGGACCTTGACGGTGTCATCGTGGTGCCGAGACCGGTCGAGGCCGAGGTCATCGAGCGCGCCCTGGCCAAGGCGCGCGGCGAAAAACTCGTGCGCAAGGAAATCGAGGCCGGCATGAGCAGCACGGCTGCGTTCAAAAAATACGGCATTTTGTGAACCTCAAAAAAAACAATCCGGTTGTGACATCGGTCGAGACGTGGCGCTGCCGGCGGCAGGAATCGCTGTTCGACTCCTCGCGCACCGGCCGGAGTCCGATGAATTGGGACGTTGTGGTTTTGCGCCTCAACACCGATGCCGGCTTTCAAGGGCACGCCACTGCGCTGGCGGCGCGTTCGAGTGTCGTGACTCAGGCGTACCTTCATGAAACCATCGCGCCCGTGGTGCTGGGGCGGACGGTCAGCGAGCGTGAGGCCATCTGGCACGAGCTGTGGACCGTTGACCGGCACCTGACTTTTTTCCCGGTTTATCTGCCGGGTCCCGTGGACGTAGCCTTGTGGGATATTGCCGCGCAGGCTGCCGGTTTGCCGCTTTACCAGTTGCTCGGCGAATGCCGAACCAGTCTGCCAACATACGCGAGCAGTTTGTTTCTGCCGAAGGTGGATGATTATGTGAAACAGATGCGCGCCTACCGGAAGCGCGGTTTTTCCGCGTACAAAGCGCATCCGCCGGGAACTTGGCGAAAGGACATCCAGGTCCACCGGGCATTGCGCGAGGCCGCCGGGCCGGATTATGTGCTGATGACCGATCCGGTGGCGGAATACTCGCTCGAAGAAGCCATCCGCGTCGGGCGCGACCTGGAAAAATTAGATTACCACTGGTTCGAGGAACCGTTCCGCGATTTCGAATTGAAAAAATATGCCAAGCTCTGCGCGGCGCTGGACATCCCAATTGCCGGGACCGAAACCACCCGCGGCGGCCCGTGGGGCGTGGCCCAGGCCATTGCTTTCAACGCCGTGGACATTGTGCGCGCCGACGTTTCGTGGAAGGCGGGCGTCACCGGCACGCTGAAGATCGCGCACCTGGCCGAGGCGCATGGCCTGCGCTGCGAAATTCATTGCACAACGATGGGTTACATGGACATGGCCAATCTGCACGTCAGTTGCGCCATCAAAAACTGTGAGTACTTCGAGCTGCTTGTGCCGGAGGAACCGTTCCGTTTCCCGATGAAGGACAAATATCCCATTGATAAAAACGGCATGGCGCATGTTCCGCAAAAACCGGGCATCGGCGTGGAACTCGATTGGGATGCAATTGACCGCGCCTGCGTGGAGCATAAAATAACCAAGGCCAAATGATGCCGCACGGTTTCCAGATTCAGCCGCAGGACAACGTCGCCACGCTGATTGACGACGCGGCCGCCGGTGCAATTGAAATCATCGGCACCGGCAGGCGTCAGGTGGTTGCGACTGAAAAAATTTCCCGCGGACACAAAGTTGCCTTACAGGACATTGCTGCCGGCGAAGCAGTGATCAAGTTTGGCGTGCGCATTGGCCACGCTTCGCAACCCATCCAACGCGGCGCCTGGGTACACCTCCATAATCTTGCCAGCGACCTGGACGAACGTTCCGGCACGCTCGATTTACATTCCGGCGTGCCTACGGATACCAACTCGGCCTATGCCTGAGCATCTCGAACTGCAAACCTCCTGGTCCGGTTATCAGCGTCCCGATGGCCGTAAGGGGGTGCGCAACCTCGTGCTCGTGATTTACACGGTCGAATGTGCGCAGCATGTTGCTCATGCCATCGCCGCCGGCGAGCAAGACGTTCACGTCATCGGTTTTCCCGGTTGCTATGACAATGCCTACGCCATCCGCCTGATGCTCGCATTGGCACGGCATCCTAACGTCGGTGCGGTGTTGCCGGTCGGGCTGGGTTGTGAATACACCCAGCCGGAAAAGATCGCCGCGGCCGTGCGCGGTTCGGGCCGGCCGGCCGAATGGTTTTTTATCCAGCAAAGCGGCGGCACGCGCGCATCGGTGACGAAGGGCAAGGAGATCGTTTCCCGCCTGCGCGAACAGATTCGCCGGGAAACGCCGCGCGTGCCGATGACGCTGGCCGACCTGGTTGTCGGCTGCGAATGCGGCGGCTCGGACGGCACGAGCGGTCTGGCCGGCAATCCGACGGTGGGCGCGTTTTTTGATCTGCTCGTGGATGCCGGTGGCCGCGCCATTTTTGAAGAGACGGTGGAAATGATTGGTTTGCGCGGGCACATGCTGGAGCGCGCGGCCAATCCCGAGGCCGCCAAACAGGTCGGGGATGCCTACGACAAGGCTGCTCGTTATTGCCAGGCCGTCCAGCAATACTCCGTTTCGCCCGGCAACTTCGCCGGTGGTCTCACGACCATTGAGGAAAAAAGCCTCGGTGCATTTGCCAAAAGCGGTTCGCGTCCGATTCAAGGCGTGATTCGCGTGGCGGAGGCGCCGCGCGGACCGGGCTTGTGGATTCTGGACAGCGTGCCGGACGAACATTTCATGCAGTTCGGCTACACTAATCCCAACGACACCGAAGGCATCATGGATTTGATCAGCGCGGGCGCGCAAATCGTCCTGTTCGTCACCGGGCGCGGCAGTGTCATTGGCAGCCCCATTGCGCCGTTGGTCAAGGTCACCGGCAACAGCGCCACGTACCGGGCGATGGCGGAGGATATGGATTTCGACGCCGGTCGCCTGCTCACGGGCGAATTGACGCTCGCCCAGGCCGGTCGCGAACTGGCCGGGCTCGTCCTGCGCGTCGCCCAAGGCGAACCGAGCAAGCCCGAAAGCCTTGACCATCGCGAATATTTCATCATGTACAAACATCAAAACACCCCGACCCTCGAAGCCGGCTGCCGCGCATGAACCAGCAACAATTGAATTCAGCCTTTGATCTCAACGGACAAACCGCCCTCATCACCGGTGGTGGCACCGGTCTCGGACTTGGCATGGCCCGCTGTTTCGTGGCCGCGGGCGCAAAAGTCGTGCTCGTTGGCCGCCGCAAGACGGAATTGGACAAGGCCGTTGCGACCCTGGGCACAAATGCGTTTGCGCTCGTTGGCGACGTGACCAAGCTCGAATCTGCGCCGACCTTGGTTGCACAGGCCGAAAAATTGGCCGGACCGGTGACGATTCTCGTCAACAATGCCGGGGTGCATCTTAAAAAACTTGCGACGGAGACCAGCGACGCGGAGTTTGCGAATGTCCTGCAAACCCACGTGTTCGGCGCCTTTGCGCTGACCCGGGAGGCCGGTCGCCGGATGATTGAACGGCGCCACGGTTGCGTGTTGTTTACCGCCTCGATGGTTTCGTTGATGGGGATTCCCCAGGTGGTGGCTTATTCCACCGCCAAATCAGCCTACCTCGGCCTCGTGCGCACGCTGGCGACGGAATGGGGTCCGCACAACGTGCGCGTCAACGCCATCGCGCCCGGCTGGGTCGCCTCGGACATGCTTAACCAGGCCCTGGACCGTGATCCGGCGCGGAAGGCGAAGATCATCGGCCGCACACCGATGGCACGCTTCGGCGAACCAGATGACGTCGGTTGGGCGGCAGTTTATCTGGCGTCGCCTGCGGCAAAATTCATCACCGGAGTGGTACTGCCGGTGGATGGTGGTGCGGCGATTGGATTTTAAATACTCTGCGCTTTGGATCGGGAAATATGTGGAAATCAAATTGGCAGCAGACCCGGAAACGCTTCGTGGATTGGTGGAATCATGAAGGACTTTTGGTCGGCATGTGGGGCGCACCGGAAGTGGGACGCTGTATCCATGAAAATGTGGCTGCTCCGGTCCGTCCCGGCACCGTCGAGGAACGCTACTGCGATCCCGCCTTCCGTGCGCTGGAGAATCATTACCGGTTGTCGCGTTCGGTGTTTCCAGCGGACGTCTTGCCGAGCGCGACCACCGATCTTGGCCCGGGTTCGCTTGCGCTTTTCCTCGGCTCGAAACCCGGTTTTGCCGAGGACACCGTCTGGTTCCATCCGTGCATCGAGCAGGAACTTGAACCCGAGAAACTGCCGCCACTGAAGTTTAATCCTGATCATCCGTGGTGGCACACCACCGAGAACATCCTCCGGCGATGCGTCGAGCTTTCCCGCGGCAAATATCTGGTGGGCTGTCCTGATCTGATTGAAAACATGGATGTGCTCTCGTCCTTGCGCGGCGCGCAGACGTTGCTCATGGACATGATGGAACGGCCGGAATGGGTGGAACAAAGAATCCAGGAAATCAATGACGTCTGGTTCGCCGCCTACCAGCGCATCTACGATATCATCAAACTCGAGGATGGCAGTTCGACGTTCGGCGCATTTTACATCTGGGGTCCGGGCAAGGTCGCCAAGCTGCAATGCGACGCCTCGGCGATGTTTTCGCCAAAGATGTACCAGCGATTTGTTGTGCCGGCGTTGACGGCACAATGCGAATGGCTGGATCACTCGCTTTACCATCTCGACGGCACGCAAGCGATGGTGCATCTCGACAATTTGCTGGCGATCAAGCCGCTGGACGCGATTGAATGGACGCCGCAGGCGGGCATCGAGACCGGCGGAAACAAACGCTGGCACGATTTGTACCGCCGCATCCTGGCCGCCGGGAAATCCGTGCAAGTTGTGAATGTCGAGCCGGACGAGGTGCTGCCGTTGCTCGATGCCATCGGCCGCAAGGGAGTTTATATGCTGATCCAGTTCAAGGACGAACGCGAGGCGGAGCAGATTTTGGAGCGCGTGGGCAGTTATTAATGAATCACCAGCCCAAGTCAACATGAGCCGGCCCATTTTACGCCATATCGCCAATCTTTGGACGTTCATGCAGCATCCGGCGAAGGAGAATGAATGGCCGCTGGATCAAAAGCTGCGCGCGATCAAGGAAGCCGGGTTCGACGGCGTGTGCTGGGCCGGCAGCCCGGAATTGCAAGAGGGGACAAAACGGCTCGGGTTGATTTTCGTTGGCGGCATGGCGTCTGGCAGCGCGACGGAATTTCCTCGCCTGCTCCAGGAACAGAAGGATGCCGGAGCGGTTCACGTCAACGTGCAACTGGCCGGCGATGAAGTTTTGACGACTGAGGCGCTTGAACTCGCGCTGGTGCTGAATCGGGAAGGGCGCCGGCTCGGGCTGATGCCCGCCATCGAGACCCACCGGGGCACCTGCACCGAGACGCCGGAGAAAATGTACGCGCTGGCCGATGCCTACCAGCAGCGGACCGGCGAGCTGCTGTCACTCTCGTGCGACTTCTCCCATTTTGCCGTCGTCAAACATCTCCGGCCTGAACATTTCGCCCAGCGCCTGTTGGTGCGGCCCGATTTGATTCAGCGCGCGCAGCAATTCCATTTTCGCCCGTTCAACGGCCATCACGCCCAGGTGCCGGCCACGGACGGGAAGGGGAGCCTGACGTCGGAAGTCAAAGACTGGCTGCCGTTTGCCGAGGCGCTGCTCCGTTGCTGGCTGGAGGGCAACCGCAACTCCGGGCGCGAGATTTTCATTTGTCCGGAAATGGGGCCGGTGGAGGGCGGCTATGCGCTTTCGACCTTTTCGAACAGCTGGGAGGACGCAAAAATCTTGCGCGGCGAGATGGACAAGCTGTGGAAGAAGCTTGCGCCGTAACGGCGGCAATTATTTCGCGCTGCCTTTGGACTTTGCGGCGGATTCGAATTCAGAATTTCTCCGTCGATAATCCCCCGGCGAGCAGCCGATAACGCGTTTGAAGACGCGGTGAAACTGCGGGTAGCTTCCGAACCCGGATTCCAAAGCGGCTTCAAGCATGGTCAGCCGCTGGCCGGTGCCGTAGATCTGTAAAAACTGTTCAATGCGCTGGCGGTTGCGGAAATCCACCAAGGCGATCCCGGTTTGCTGCTTGAACAACCGGCTCAGTCGGTTGGAACTCAGGCCGGCTCGCCGTGCCAATTCGTCCAGGCTCAGCGTGGTGGTTTCATCCCGGATCAACCGCGCGGCCTTTTCAACGGCCGGATGCACGTCGCGCACCGGCACCTCGGCGGCGTGTTCAAAATGTTGCCAGGCATTAAGCAGGGCGTAGTTCAATCCGGCATTGAAGAGACCGGGCCGGTCGTGCGCGGCGGCGACATCGGCAAACAGTCCGTCAAGTCGCGCGAGGACGTCCTGGGTCAGGCGCCGGCAATATTCCCCGGGCGGGTCGGCCTGCCGCAGCACTTGCGCGTTGGCGTCCGTGGCAATCCGCCGGACGGCCCGGGGTTTGCAGACGCCAATCCACATTTCAAAGTCGGGCGTCTGCTCGATGAGGACGTGTTCCTGGGCCGGGAAGAGCCAGAGCAGATCGCCGCGGCGAATCCGGTATTTGCGGTTGGCCAGGAGGTAAAGGCCGGCGCCCCGGGTGACGAGGTTGAACTCCAGTTCGGCGTGGCGGTGCATGGCATTGCGCCCGTGGCGACGATAATGCCAGAGGCGGCCATCCCATTGCGGCGGCAGGTCGAGGTGTTGGCGCATAGCGACAAAAAATGATAACAAGACGCGGGCAAAATGAGAAGCCCCGCGGTGCGGACTATGATAAGATTCAAGCATCATGAATATAATCACTGCCGCTCAACGCGAGCTTTATCAAAAGGAAGGCTATATGATTCTGCCGGGCGTGATCCCGTCTGAAATGCTCGAGGTGTTGCGCGAGGAGTGCTCCTACTACCTCGGCTACCTCGACGCGCTGATGGATTCCAAAGGCGTGCAGTCCGTCGGCATCACACACCGCGGCAAGCGCTATTTCATCAACAACCGCTATCGCCTGAGCAACCGGCTGTGGCAATTCATCTTCAGTGATCTCATGGCGCAGGTGGCCGAGGCGACCGTCGGGCCGGACGCGTACTTGTTTCACGAACAATGGGTGGTCAAGGGCGCGGAGCAGGGCATGAAGTTTTCCTGGCATCAGGACAGCGGTTATGTCAAGTGGTACGACCCGAAGACCAATCACAAGCCGTATGTCACCTGCTGGTGCACCCTCGACGCCGTGAACGAGGAGAACGGCACGGTCTATATCCTTCCGCACTCGCGCGCGGGCACGCGCGGCAAGATCATTGATCACCACAAGGAGGAAGGCTCCAACGATCTCATCGGCTACACCGGCAGCGACCCGGGCGACCCGTTGATTGTTCCTGCCGGCAGCATCGTGGCCTTCGACAGTTTTCTGTTTCATCGCAGCGGCGCCAACCGGACCAACCGCATGCGCCGCATTTATCTGCCGCAATACAGCAACGCGCCGATTTATCGGCCCGATGGCAAGCCGTGGGCGATGGCCACGCCGTTTCTCAAGGGCGGCAAAAATGTCTACGACCACGCCACCGACACCGAGGACAAATTCGGCCCGTTCCCCGACAAGTCAAAGGAAGCAATTTAGGCAAGGCGGCGCGGAGTACGTCGTGGCGGCGGATTGACTTTGGGCCAAATCCAGTTTTATCTGCATGCCTTACTGTTGAACGTTTTGCCGAATGAATAAACTTGGCCTTGGTGTCCTTGGGCTGGGCGAAGGGCGCAGCATCATTTCCGCCGGGGTGAACAGCAAATCCTGGGAAGTTGTGCAGTTGTGCGACGTCAATGAGGAGCTTTGCCGCACCCGTTGCCGGGAATTCAGCCTCTCGCATTACACAACCTCCTTGGACGACATGCTCGCCAACCCGGCGGTGGATGTCATCGGCATTTACACGCCCGATCATCTCCATGCGGAGCATGTGATCAAATCCCTGCAGGCCGGCAAGCACGTCATCTGCACGAAGCCGTTTCTCGACAACCTCACCCGCGCCCGCGACGTGCTGGAAGCGCAGCGTCGCAGCGGCCGGCAGGTGATGGTTGGCCAAAGCTCGCGGTTTTTCGCGCCGTTCAACCGGCAACGCGAGCATTTCACCACCGGCGAGTTGGGCAGCCTGATTACGATTGAGGCGGCTTACCACGCGGATCACCGGTGGTTTCTGGAGAAGCCGTGGGCAAAGCAACCCGCGTTCAAATGGCTTTATGGTGCCATCAGCCATCCCGCCGACCTGGTGCGCTGGTATTTGCCGGACGTGGCCGAAGTCATGGGTTATGCGCAATTGAGCGAGAACGGCCGAGCCGGCGGCCTGGTCAATCCCGATACATTCCACTTTATTTGCAAGGCCGGTTGCGGCAAAATTGCCCGCGTGAGCGGTTCATACTCCGGACCGACGGTTCCCGCGCAACGCGACAGCGGCATGACCTGCATCCTGCGGTGCGCGAACGGCGCCAGCCAGGCCGATTACCACGAGCTGCGTTACTCGTGGAAAATCGGGGCGCGGTCGGTCATCGAACGTTTCGAGGGTGAGGAGGACCACTATTTCCGCTTTGAAGGCCACACCCATCACGCCGGCGAGTATCAGAACTACATTGAATACTTCGCGCACTGCCTGGGGGCCGGGCAGGTTCCGAAACCGGATGTGGCGGAGGGCATCGTCACCATTGCCTTGTTGCAGGCCATGGAAGAGTCCACGGTCACGGGCGCCCCGGTACGCATTGCCGAGGTGCTGAAGCGCCAAGGCTTGTCGGACCTGATGGTGGCAACCTAAAAACCCCTGATGAGCAAAACCCTTTCACCATTTGAACCAGAGGGCAACCGGCTGGTCTGGCGCAACAAAGAGCAGACGCTCTGGGTCGAGCCGTGGGGCTCCGATTGCATCCGGGTGCGCGCCACCGTGCTGGGGGAAATGCCGTTGCGCGACTGGAGCCTGCTGGCGCCGAAACCCACAACTGCAAAAATCAACATAGAGGCCAGTGCCGCCACACTGGTCAACGGGCGGTTGATAGCGACGGTTGATGCCAGGGGCCGGGTGCGATTCTTCAAGGACGGGGCCGCGGAGCCGCTCGTTGAGGAAATTTACGCGCGGACTAATTACCCGCCTTCGCGCACTTTCAAGTCGGTGGGCGGCGACCTCTGCCATGCCGAGGCTTGTTTCACCGCGTTCGATGACGAGCGCATTTACGGGCTTGGCCAGCGTCGGCACGGTTTGCTGGATCAAAAGGGTTGCGTGCTCGAGCTGACGCACCGCAATTCGCAGATTTCCATCCCGCTGCTCGTCTCCAGCCGCGGTTACGGTTTGCTCTGGCACAATCCCGGCATGGGCCGCGTGGAACTGGGACGGACGCAGACCCGCTGGGTGGCTGATGCCACGCGGCTGATTGATTACGTCGTCATGACCGGCGATGGCTACGCCGGCATCCTGCAGCGTTACGCCGATCTGACTGGCCACGCGCCCGTGCTGCCGGACTGGGCTGCGGGTTTCTGGCAATGCAAGCTGCGCTACCGGACCCAAGGCGAGCTTCTGGCCGTCGCCCGCGAACACAAACGCCGCGGCCTGCCAATGTCCGTCATCGTTGTCGATTACATCCACTGGACGAAGATGGGGGAATGGAAGTTCGACCCGGTCTGCTGGCCTGATCCGGCGGCGATGGTGCGCGAGCTGGAACAGATGGGCATCAAGGTCATGGTCTCCGTCTGGCCGACGGTGAATCCCGACAGCGAAAACTACGCCGAGCTGGAACGGCGCAATTTGCTCGTTCGC
>Ga0265338_10007982_pt1 | contig 12955 bp, 15 predicted proteins | sample 42126metaG_FD_193579 | JGI IMG/M metagenome (GOLD analysis project Ga0265338, IMG submission 193579) | Rhizosphere microbial communities from Carex aquatilis grown in University of Washington, Seatle, WA, United States - 4-21-26 metaG | ecosystem: Host-associated > Plants > Roots > Rhizosphere... | reverse complement strand
CCCGTCGTCTTTTGTGATTTTTTCAACTGCATCATTCACCTTGCCAGACGGATAGCAAAAACTAATAATAGTTTTTCCGATCAAGTTTTCAAGCTTTGTCTTGCTCTCCCCTATCTCCGTCTTTGCTTTATCTTGTGAAACGGTAGTTAAATCTGGGTGTGATAAAGTATGAGACCCTACTTCGACACCATCACTCTCTAGTTCTTTGATTTGATTTGCCGTCATGTAATCGCCACCCTGCTTTTCAAAGATAACAAAGGAAACTGCTTTCATTTGGTGAGATTTAAGCACAGGCAGTGCGTTTTGGTAGAAGTCTTCATAGCCGTCGTCAAATGTTAAAATTATCGGTTTTGCAGGAATACTTTTACTTAGGATATCTCTGAAAGTTATGGTTTCGTATCCTGCTTTTTGGATCTTGTCCAGTTCGTTTGAAAAATTACTTGGCGAAACCGATAGATTTATTCCAATTTTATCATTTGGGTCATTAAAATCACGGATGTAATGATACATCAGGATTGGAATTTTGACGGCTGAACCATTTTCATTTTTGGCGGTTGTTTGAGTCAAATTATTTGATTGATTTGTTGATATATTTGCGCCCGTATTTTTTTCGCTTGTGTTCGAACTCTTGCTCTCGATAATATTTTTATTATTAAAAGGAGAGATTTTCTCTAATTCGTGTCTGAAACAAAAAGCAGAGGCAATGCCTAGTATTATAAACAAATGTAAAATTAAAATGTATGGAGTTTTCATTAAATTAATTTGGGAGTCTCAGCTTCCGCCGACTCTATTTTATGACTTTTGATTTTATCAACAACCGTTTGCAATTGTCGATTCCGAGTTGTTGATACCGTGTCGAACTGACGCTTTGTTGAATCCAATCTCTCGCCTAGTTTATCTACCTCTTCGGTATATTTTTGGTATTCGGTGTCAAAGCGCTGAATCAAACCGATAATGTTATGTAGGTTTTCCTGATAACGAAAATTCGTGTAGGCTTGCTTGACCATTCTTAGAATTGCCGTGAAGCTAAAAGGGCCGGCCAAGACCACCTTCTTTCTCATCGCGTCCTCCCAAACATCGTTCATTTGCTCATAAATATAGCTAAAGATCATTTCGTTAGGTATAAAAAGTATGACGAAATCAACCGTTTTTTCTTCAGGATTTATATACTCCCTGGTCGTTACCTGCTTTATTTTATCTTTTACATCATCACGAAATTTCTTAAACCAAGTTTTCTTGTCTAGATCATTTTCTGATTCGAGTGTTTTTACGAGTGAAGAGTAGGGAAATTTAACGTCAATATTAATTTTTGTTTGGTCCGGCAGGAAAATTGTGAAGTCTGGCCGGGTGTTCTGAGTTTGCTGAGCCTCATTTTTGATATAAGTCTGACCGATTACAAAGCCAGCCATTTGTAATAAATCTTCGGCTACCTGTTCTCCAAAAGCCCCGCGAAGTTGATTGTTAGACAGTAAACTTTTCAGTTTATCAGTGCTCATTTTAAGATCAGTCGTAATCTCTTTGTATGATTTAAGCTCGTTCTGAAGCGCGGAGAATGATTTAACACGGTCTTCATCACTTCTAGCTAATCTCTCTTCGTTTCGGCTGATATCTTTCCTGATCTCGTTGATTAATTCCCCTATAGCCGATTTTTTCCCCTCCAAATCGACTTTTATCTCGGTTTTTTCTGAATGTAAAACTTCTTTAGCATACTGAATGAATTGCTCAGTGTTGTTTCGGAGAGCTTCGTTGGACAGTTTTGAGAATTTGCCTTCTAAATCAACGGATCCTATGTCAGAGAGTTTGCTTTTGAATAGAAAAAATACGAGTGCTGAGCTTCCCAGGACTGAAACGACAATTATTAAAATAACTTCGAATATATTCATTTATCACTCCCCTGCCATTATTTATTTCCTACAGTATAGCAAAAAAACAGCCCGAACAAAAGACAAACAGAGCCTAAAGCGGATTTATTATTCCTTCTTCGTTATCGGTATTTTGAGAACCGTTTTCTTGTCTTGTCGCTTGATCATGTGCGGACCCTAGCGACATTCTGGGTTTTGAGAATTTGATGGCTAAATATCCAAATAAAATAATTACTATAAAAAGAGAAAATATTAGCAGAAAGTGAGATTTTCTACCCAATAGTGTTTTTTCTCCAGCCTCTTCCGGCTGGTTTGATTTTATCATCAAACCCTCCTTGGTAATTTTCAGTCTGAATCTTAATTAGCTTTAAAGCCGATCGAGTTGTCTGGAGAATCTGATTCCTCAATCGTTCCAAACGATTTCTCGTATATTTTCACATTTTCTGAGAGTGCTCGGAGAATTCGTTTCATGTGCGCCGGAGTTGTCATGATCCGACTGACCAAGGAGCCTTGTGGCGGGGTGATGGTTAAGAAATCAAGCACGAACTCCTCTTTGGTATGCTGAATAATCAAATTATTAGAGTACCGACCCTTAATAACTTGATCGTCGAATTTAATGTTGATTTGTTGTTCGGCCATTTTTTTCCTATTCGTTAATGTAATTAATTTTATTATACCCTAGAATTAGGGCAAATGTCGGAATATGGACATTGTTTGCACTGAAAACCATCTGGTTTTGCGGTCATGTCTTGCTTTCTGATGCCGTCTGCCACTTTCATAATCATTTCTTTTGTTTCTTCCAGATCTTTTTCTTTGTAGACGGTCTCTCCTTTTAGGCCGGATTCAATAAACAACAGTGTTGTTTTGGGGATAAGGCCGTATTTTTCATACCAAGCCAGGGCGTAGATTTTCATCTGTGTTGATTTTCTTATCCGATCACTTGCGTCTTTTTGTTCGGTGACTGCAGAGGTCTTGAAATCTCTAATTTCGGCTGATTCCCCTGCTCCGCATACGAGGTCGTATCGTCCGTTTACTTTCACTTTGTTTTCAGAAAATTCAAAAACTTCTTCAACTTTTGTCGGAATTGTCGGCGTTTTTTGATCTTCGGAGAAAAACCTTGCCAAGGTATCTAATCCTTGCTTAAATCTTAAGTCTTCTTGATCTCTTGTGATGAATCCAATGTTTCTAAAGGCCGTCTTGTAGTCATTTAATAATTGTTCGAGCGTTGGCACCTCGCCATTGATCTTGCGGTTAAAATAATGGTCGAGAGCGGCGTGGATGGCAGTGCCATACATTAGATATTGGTTTTCTAGAAGTGGGATTTTGATTACATGAGCAAAGTAAAATTTCTTGGGGCAGGAATAATAGTCGTCAATTTGTTGACGAGACAACTTAATAATTTCACCTGTAAATTTATTTGGTAATTTGGCCGGTTTTTCTTCCAACCGAGCAAATCGCTCAATCTTTTGCATTGGATCTAGCTTGTGTTTAAGTTTAACGGAATCAGGTTCGTCGAGTAGTTCTAGAACAAATTGAGATAATTTCTTGCTTCGCTTACCGCCGTAATCCTCTGCCGCAGTCAAGAACAGATATTCTTTGGCCCTTGTACACGCGACATAGAATAATCGTCGTTCTTCCTCAAGATGGAAGTCTCCTTGAGGTAGTCGTTCTTTGATTAGCTCATCTGGAATAGGCAAAGGATCGTGCTTATTCCGTCCGGGAAATCGATCAGCTACGCAGTTTACTACAAAAACGACTGGCCACTCCAAACCTTTTGAGGCGTGTGCGGTTAAAATATTGATCGCGTCAATGTCAGGATCGATATCAGAAGCTGCAGGTTCATCCCCTACTTCCAGTATCAGTTCAAGGTTTTCTAAAAATTTTAGCACTCCCCTGTCATCCGAGCTGTGGTTGAATTGGGCGATCCGATCAAAGAACTTGGCGATATTGTGAATTTTAAGTTCGTTTTCAATGGTCGGAGTTTCGGTTAGTTGTTTTAGATAGCCTTTTTCTTTTAGGAATTCATACAGGACTTCTCCGCAAGGATTATTCTTTTTTTCAGAGTATTTTTTTATGTCTTCAACCAATGAATTCAAGATTATAAATTTTGAATTTCGTTCGTTATTCTCTTCTTCAATTTCGTCGATTGGTAACTGGCCAGAAATTAAAGTCAGGAGAGAGCGGTTATACCGCTTCGCTTTCGTATAATACTCCGTCAGAGTTTCGTGTGAAACTTTGTAAAGTTCTGAGGTAGCTAGTTGGTATAGAGCTAACAAGTCGTCTGAGTAGACAAGGCATTTTAGAAAAGCGATCAGCATTTTTATTTCTGGTTGTGAGAATAATCCAGACATACCTGAAAATGCATGAGGGATGCCGGCAATGTTTAAGGACTGGATGAACGGTTCCGCTTGACTATTGGCTCTTACTAGAATAGCGAAATCGTTATTTTTGTATCCCTTAATCTTCTTGAGTTCACTAATTTTTTCAACCACTTGATCTGCTTCACATGAGAGATTGTCGCAAAATAGTAGTTCGGGATCAGTTCCTTTTTTGGACGAGATTAGCCGTTTATTAATCTTATTCTGAATTTCAAGACGGTCAGGATTATTATGTTGTATGAATTTGTATGACGAATCAAGAATTTGCTGAGTGGAACGATAATTATTATTCAAAACAATTTGTTTGGCGTCGGGGTAAGATTTCATAAAGTCCATGATGTTGGATATCGAAGCGCCGCGAAACCGATAAATCGATTGATCGTCGTCACCAACTACCGTCACATTATTATCCCGGCTAGCCAATAGTTTTACGATCTCATTTTGTGCGAAATTAGTATCTTGGAATTCGTCGACAAGAATAAATTTAAAACGATCCTGACAATCAGTTAAAACTTTTTTGTTTTCTTTCAGTAATTTGTGCGTCAAAAATAATTGGTCGCCAAAATCAAGGTTGCCGGATTGAAGCATAAGCTCGCTGTATCTTGCGTATGACTTGGCTAATTCTAACATTTTCTCTGTTTCAAGATGGCTTTCGTCTGAATGTCCTATCGCACATTGTTGAGCGGCAAACTCCATGTATTGTTCTGGTGAAATAAGTTCGTCTTTTAATCTGGAGAAATGGTTTAGTAGGGCTGAAATATGGGACAAAGGGTTTGCGATTGGACGGTAGTAATTTAAATCAAAGGCATAGATGTTCTGTCGCATAAATATTGCTTGTTCTGCGGCAGTCAAGACTTTGAAATTAGCTGGCAATCCAAGGTTGAGTGAATAATCACGGAGCAACCGGTCGCCGAAGGCATGGAATGTTGAAATCCACATGTCTGTGTAACCATAAGGAACAAGCATGTCAACGCGTTCTTCCATTTCAGAAGCAGCCTTTTCCGTGAAGGTTAGGGCTAATATCTCAGAGGGCTTGGCAATTTTTTGTTCAATTAAATAAGCGATTCTTCTCGTGATTACCGTTGTTTTACCCGTGCCAGCTCCAGCGATGATTAAGAGAGGGCCGTCGTTATGAGTAACAGCCTTTGCTTGTGCATCGTTTAACCCTTCGAGTATAGGGAGTTTATTAACTTTTTGATCAAACAGACTATTCTGCATCGTAGAAGTATTCTATCAGGAAAATTGACACAAAAAAACCGGTCGTTAACCGTTTGATTTGGGAGGGCCGCTATAGTAGCGGCCCTCGATTGTTAAGCCAGCGATTGCTGGTAATAATTGCTAGTATGGAACATTTCCCACGATGTTCCATACTAGATCGTCCATAAACGGAGTATCCGATTTTGCGAACAGGATTCTCCTGAATGCCAACCCTCTCGTCACACCTAATCGCTATGGCATGTCCTCATTCTGTTCAACCTCCTCCTTTATTCTCGACTTGTTAAATTCAATACAAGGGCAAAAGAGGAGAACTCTTGTATTGTTAACTAATGTACTACTCCTTTAGTAGTTAGCAGTCAATAAAAAAACCGCCCGAATTTAGTTCTGGCGGCAACTTCTCTGGTGGCCCCCCACTTCGCATTGCTATGCGGGGGGATCATCAAAGAACTTTGAAGTTGCCCCAATGGGGCGTTTCAACGATCTTACTATAACACTATTGTTCACTGAAAGTCAATAATACTTCTATTATTTATCTTCCTTTAAGAATACCATCAAGTTTAGTTGTTAACTCTTCCTCTGGTCTCATGCCCACCATTGTTTCAACAGGTTTACCGCCGTTAAACAAAATCAGAGTAGGAACGCTCATCACATCGTAATCAAGAGCTATGTCTTTTAGCTCATCAATGTCTACTTTAATAATCTCCACTTTGTCGATATTTTTGTAAGTGTCAGTAAAAGTTTCTAGAATCATACCCATCATCTGACACGGGCCACACCAAGTGGCAAAAAAATCAACCAAGACGGGTTTTTTGCCAGCAATTATTTTTTTAAATTCCTCTGCGTTTTTGGGGTGCTTGATCTTCTCTTTTTCCTCGTTCATTTGCCCTCCTAATATTAATAAATAATTATATTAATTACGATCCTTCGCAAGCTTCTCTGCTTCCTTTTGGAATTTTGACGCAGAACCAAAACTTTTGTAGACGGAGAGAAATCTTAGATAAGCTACCTCGTCTATTTCTTTCAACTTGTCGATACAAAATTTCCCGATTTGTTTGCTGGTTATGTATTTAGTTTTTAATTTAGTAATTTCATGTTCAATCGCGTCAATGATACCTTCAATCTGACTGCATGAAACTGGTCTTTTTTCTAAGGCCAAATTAATACCGCGACCTAATTTAACGCGCTGGTAATCCTCAACTACACCATTCCTCTTCACAACTTTGATATGTGGCGATTCAATCCGTTCGTAAGTTGTAAAACGGTAACGACAGCGAAGACACTCTCTGCGCCGTCTTATTGTCCGGTCATCGTCGCGGGAATCAAGGACTTTGGTATCAGATTTTTTACATTCAGGACAAAGCATAATAAATCACAAATAAATAAACTTCTCAAAATACGGTAGCAATTCTATTCTAAACTACTATATGTGGGTGTCAACACTAAATAGAGAAAACCTAGATTGGTATTTACAACGTTATTGCAAAGATTATTATGATTATCTATTCTATTTATAGAATGAAAGACATTGTTGGAAAAGTTAAAAATTATGTTAAAAAAGAATGCCGCAAGCCTACTAGCTGTTATGGGTTTGATCCGTTTCAATATCATTTTATTCCAATGGTAAAATATGCTGAAATGCTAGCCTGCGAATTTAAGGCAGACAAAGAAATCGTACTTATTTCTGCTTGGCTACATGACATAGGATCAATTATGTTCGGCAGGAAAGATCATCATTTAACTGGATCTAGAGTTGCAAGGGAATTATTGACTCGTTTCGATTATCCGAGTGAGAGAATTAATTTGATCGAAAAATGCATAACAAATCATCGTTCTTCAACCGCGAGCAAGCGAGTGACCTTAGAGGAGAAAATTATTGCTGAGGCTGACGCGTTGAGCAACTTTGATAATATCCCTGGAATATTCAAGGCCGCCTATATTTATGAGAATTTATCTCAAGGCGAAGCTAAAGTATCAGTGAGAAACAAACTTGAACGAAAATATGATCAGCTTTACTTTGAGAAATCAAAGTTAATTATTAAGCCGAAATTTGACGCGGCGATGCTTCTTTTAAGTTGAACCCTGCATAAACAAAAAATGACCATAGCGGCCATTCTTTGTAATTATATTCTTTTTCAGGTTATTTTAGTTTGCGGCGAATGAATGCCGGAACCTCGAGTTCACCTTCATCATCTTCCTGATCTTTCTCCATTTGATTGGATGGTGCGGGATCAGCATATAAGAATTGTCTTTCACTGCGTCTTAGCATCTGGGAAGCTGGAATTTCAGCTTGAGGTCGCTCATTTGGAGCAAATATTTTCTTTTGCGTCCGATTAGCCTCTGATTCAAAGCCTGTTGCGATAACTGTAATCTTAACTTCGCCTTGCATTGCTTCGTCTATAATTGCACCAAAAATGATATTTGCATCAGGATCAGCTGCTTCAGTAATAGCTTTAGCGGCTTCATCGATTTCGTACATACCAAGATCTGGACCGCCAGTGATGTTAAAAAGAATTCCTTTGGCGCCATCAATTGAAAGTTCAAGAAGTGGTGAATCGATAGCGGCACGAGCAGCTTCGATCGCGCGATTATCACCAGTACCGTGTCCGATTCCCATCAGTGCAGAGCCGGCGTCAGCCATGATTGCTTTAACATCGGCGAAATCAACATTGATAAGGCCATGGTATATGATTAAGTCTGCAATACCCTGAACACCTTGTCGCAGGACATCGTCGACAATTCCGAAGGCGTCAAAAAGTGAGGTTTTCTTATCAATTACTTGAAGCAGTCTGTCATTCGGAATAGTGATTAAGGTGTCAACTTTTTCTTTCATTTCAGCGATACCAAGTTCAGCAATTTTCTTTCGGCGTTGTCCTTCGAAAGTAAAAGGTTTTGTAACTACGCCAACCGTTAGTGCCCCAAGCTCTTTGGCGATGTCGGCAACAAATGGAGCCGCGCCAGTGCCGGTTCCGCCGCCCATTCCACAAGTTACGAAAACCATGTCGGCACCTTTCAGTGCTTCGTAGACTTCTTCCTTGTTTTCTTCAATCGATTTTCGTCCAACCTCAGGATCAGCTCCTGCGCCGAGTCCGCGAGTCGTCTCTTTACCAATTTGGATTTTAATCGGAGCTTCGTTGAATGCCAAAGCCTGAGAATCTGTGTTTATCGCGATAAATTCAATACCCCGCAATTTCGAATTAATCATTCGAGTAATTGCGCTCCCTCCAGAGCCGCCAACGCCAACAACTTTAATATTGGCAAAATTGGCTAGATCTGTGTTCTTGTCAATCATGCTGGTCCTTATGGTATGAAAATTTAATACTAATTAAAGTTATCAAATTTTTAAGATTTAATACTTTAAAATTGTAATACTTAGTATGATAACCTAGGGAATGAAGTTCTTAAAGATGGTCTTCACTTTGTCAACAACGGTGCCAACGCCGCGAACATCAAAGTTAAAATTCATTCGATTTGGCTCACGAGCCTTGTCTTTTCCCCACAGCATCAAACCTATGCATGTAGAATATACTGGATCCCCTACCTTGTCAATAAGTCCGGTGATCTCCAAAACTGGAGCGCCGATCTTGGCTGGAAGACGCATTTTTTCTTTTGTCATTTCGACAATTCCCATGATTTTAGAACCGCCGCCTGTCAGAACGATTCCTGCCGGTAAGGCTTCGTTGCAATCATGTTTTCTCAGATTTTCCTGTATCAAACTAAAAATTTCTGAAAGTCTAGCCTCGATAATTTCAGAAACATATTTAATTTTAACTTCACCCTCTTCGTGTTTATCAAGTTTCGACAAATCGATCGACTCTTTTTCGTCAACTTTGTCTGGCAAAGCGTAGCCATATTTTAGTTTAATTAAATCTGCTAATTCTAGGTTAGTTCGGAGACCAATTGCGATGTCATTGGTAATATGAGTCGAGCCGATTGGGATCACCCCGCATATTGTAATCTCACCGTCTTCGTATGCGGCGTAGGAAGTAGCAGACGCGCCGATGTCAATCAACATAACACCCATTTCGAGCTGTCTCTTGCTCAGCAGAAGTTTTGCGGTAGCGAGAGGTGAAAATACAAGTTCTTCTACGCCTATATTTGCTTGGTCAACGGATTTAATTAGCGATTTAACTGCGTTAGACGAGGCAGTTACGATATTTGAAATAACCTCAAGACGAATGCCGGTCATGCCAAGTGGATCTTTGATTACCTCGTTACCGTCGATAATATAGTTTTGAGGAATGACATGCAAAACTTCACGGTTTGGCTTAGTCGGAATTGCTTTGGCTGCTTCCGTGACGCGAGCAACATCCTCTGGAGTGATTTCTCCAACTGGATTCGATATGGCTATTACACCTTTACTCAATTCATTTTCAATAAACGGTCCGGAAATTCCAACTACTGCTCCCTGAATTTGGCAGCCAGCCATTCTCTCCGCTTCCAAAATAGAGCTTGTAATTCCAGAGACTGTTTCTTCAATGTCGACGATTACGCCTTTGCGAATTCCTTGATTGGGGCTCTCCCCCATCCCGATAATATCAATATTACCGTCCTCGAACTTGCCGACGCAGGTAATAATCTTAGTACTCCCAATATCAATGCCAACTGAAATATTTGGTTCCCGCACGGGCCCTCCACTACTAACTAACTATAGAAATATTTTAATACAAACCGCTTGAGCTTGCAAGTCTAATACAGGAGACTCTTGATATAAGGCAGGAAAATAAAGATTCCAACTACGGTGGCGATAACGGCGCTAATTAGAACGGCGCCAGCCATAGCATCTTTAGCCGCCCTTATCAATACATGGTCTTCCGGATGGCACACATCAAAAACCTTTTCGATGGCCGTGTTGATGATTTCGATTGCAAAGACCAAAATAACAGCCATGAAGAGTATAGCCGATTCAACCCTAGACACCCCTAGAACGAAGGCTAGCACGCCGACTAAAATCGTAATTACGGCGTGTACACGGGCGTTTTGTTCGGATTTCAATAAAAAGGAAACGCCACGAATTGCATTGTCGAAGCTTTTTACGAGCCGTTTGACGCTGAATTTTTGATATTTTATCTCGGCATTTGGTTTGCAGACTCGATTTTCAGAACAGCTCCTATCGCCTATCTGCGCTAATTCTTGGTTTTCCATTTTGATCACTCCTTAGAGATTGCAATTAATTTTTTTGGCCTGTTCGTCCCAAAGTTTAAGATTATCTTCGTGATCGTACCCCAGGAGATGCAAAATGCCGTGCTTAACGACCTCTTCCATATTCTCTGATTTTAAGGCGACAATTGAGGGTGAGATTACTATTGATCCCAGAAATCTCAGGCTTGTTCCAGATGGATTCTCCATTGGGAAAGACAGGACATCCGTCGCTTTGTCGATGTTTCGATACTTGTTGTTTAGGTCCCAAATAGATTTCTCTGATACAAAATTAATCTCAATCAAGTAGTTGTCAACTGTAAATTTTTCTAGCGTATCAGAGACGATTCGGCAGATTTCTTTGCTCTTTACGACTTTTTTAAATTCGTCAGCTATTTCTATGTCTATCTTGGAGATCTTTTTCATAATTACCCCGCCGTAATTATTTCTTTGATCAGTCTAGAAACAGTTGAGCCGTCAGTCTTACTTCCCACTTTGGCCATAACAGCTCCGATTGCTTTACCCATATCTTTCATTTCGTGGACGGAGAGCTCTTCGAGAGTATCTTCGATAATTTTGGTTAGCTCTTCTTGTCCCATTTGTGCTGGCAGATAAGATTTAATAACTTCTGATTCAAATTTTTCCTTATCAGCAAGTTCTGAGCGGCTAGCCTTTTCGTATTCAGTAATTGCCTCAAGTCTTTGCTTCATCTCTTTCTGTAAAACTTTGATGATTTCATCGTCAGAAAGAGTGTCTTTTTTAGCAATTTCTGCGTTCTTAATTGCATTTTTAAGCAAACGCAAAATCGAGGTTTTAGCCTCGTCATGCGCTTTGTAGAAAGTTAGAAAATCTTTTTCTAATTGTTCTTTTATAGTCATAAAATCTTACCAACCACGCTTTAGCTTGTTAATTTCGCTTCTGCGGACGGCCAGTTTTCTTTTCATGCCACGGTTGAGTTCTTTTTCAAAAAATCTGCGGTTTTTTGCGTTTGTTAAAACACCGCTTTGCTGAACTTCGCGGTTAAATCTTCGTACTAAAACATCAATTCTTTCTTCTCCCTTGCGTTTCACCTCGATCAGAGTAATCACCACCTTCCGAAAAATTGGATAAACCAAAACTTAATTTAGACTATATTATATCTGAAATATAATGATTTAGCAAGTCAAATGAGGGTTGTGAAGCGAAAATCGTACAGTTACAGAATATCTACGATAACTTTTTTCCGCCAACCAAATGTAAATGGAGATGATTAATAATTTGACCAGCATCAGGGCCAGTATTGATTCGAATTCGGTACCCGCTTTCAGCTATCCCTTTTTCTTCTGCAATTTGCTTGGCAATTAAAATCATTTTACCCACTAAAGGAATGTCGCTAACTTCAAGTTGATTCAAGGATTCGATGTGGCGTTTTGGAAGAATTAGGATGTGTACGGGAGCGTCGGGATTGATGTCGGGAAACGCTACGATTTCATCGTCTTCGTAAATTATTTGAGTGGGAATTTCCTGTTTAGCAATTTTGCAAAAAATGCAGTTTTCCATAGTATACCTCTAGTTTTATGAGCCAAACTCCGTAAGCCAGTTTATAAGATTAAAAGCCTGTTTTCTTCGCTGTTTTCTTCGTTTCACAAAAACTTCCGTTCCAACTATGTTGTTCCAGCTTTCTTTAAGCCAGATTTGCTGCATTTCCAGAATTTTGCCAAGGCCTCGCTTCACTAACTCCTTGTCAACCAATCCCCCGTGATGAGGAAGTCTCGAAAATTGAGGCAGTGGCGAAGCAAATCCGTGGGCGTAGTGGCAAAGTTCGTGGGCAATGGTGGCGTCGACCACATACTCCGGAATTTCCGGATCACGATAAAATGCAGTAACGCGAATAATCGTGTCGGAGTGTTTGTCTTTGTGTGAAACCTGCCTAATACTAGCCAACCGTCTTTTTGCTTTCCGTCCGAAGCTAATATGTATAGTATTCAATTTTGGCACGTCAGCAAAGTAATTTTGCCACAAATAATCTAATTTTTGGCGCAGCCATTCATTATTTCTCATAAAAATTACCTCCCGTTTCAGTGAATTTTCTCTATTATCTATAATTTCCGGCAAGATAGCAACAAGCGGAGGCTTGCTCGAAGTGCTTGACAGTGTTAAAAGTATCAGTTAAAATCGGATTTCGGTAATATTGTGCTTAGATCTATTGACAATTTAGACAAAGCATGCTATTATCTATACATAACTTGGAGGAACAGTCCAGGTTTTTTTAATTAAGATAGGTTTCTGGGGCAAGGCCAAATTACTCTTGAAATTGGCGGCCGAAACTCCAGAATATTCACGATGACTCTTCTTTCGAAGAGGACTAAGGAATTAGTTCGG
>Ga0265338_10007981_pt1 | contig 12957 bp, 8 predicted proteins | sample 42126metaG_FD_193579 | JGI IMG/M metagenome (GOLD analysis project Ga0265338, IMG submission 193579) | Rhizosphere microbial communities from Carex aquatilis grown in University of Washington, Seatle, WA, United States - 4-21-26 metaG | ecosystem: Host-associated > Plants > Roots > Rhizosphere >... | reverse complement strand
CGAGCTTCTTCGGCGTTGCTGCCAATACCTTAAGCGGCTCCTGGCCGTCGGTGTTAGCAAGAATGCGCTGAGTATATTGCTGAATCGTTTCGTTCATGGCTAATCTCCGCTAGTCATCTTTGTACTCAAATTCCGCCTTGATCGGTTGGCCTTCAGCAAAGCGACTGGGGCGGAACGGAGTCAGATCTATGGTAGTAGATTGCCCGTCGAGGATCAGCTCTGACATCACCAATCCGATGGCGGGAGAAATCTTGAAGCCCATGCCGGAGAATCCGGCGCAAATATGCAGACCTTTTACGCCAGGGGTCGGGCCGAGCAGGGCGCGCGAATCGGGCGTGACGTCATAGACGCCGGTGACGCCACGGATGACTTCCGCGCTTTCAAGTTTGGGGACGCGGCGCGCGGCGCGCTCGATGATTTCTTCCAGATCGGTTTCCGAAGCGCGCTGCGGAAAATTGTCCGGGTCCACGGGCCGCTTACCGTAGAAATCCCCGATCAGGAACTTATCGGAACCATCGGACCGGAAATATGTAGCTGTTACCGAATCAATGCATGCGGCGCCTCCGGAGCGCATAGTGGGCGCATTCTTGAGAATCGCCACCTGGTGAAATTCCGTTTCAATGGGAGGATCGTAGCCGGTTCGTTGAAAGAGCGGGCGCGTCCACGGACCCGTGGCGGCGATCACAACGGGAGCGTGGATCTCACCGTGATCGGTGCGAACTCCCTTGACGTGTCCGGATTCGATGAGGAAATCGGAAGCGGAAGTCTTCGACAAATACACTGCTCCGAGGTCGCGTGCGCGCATCAGGAAATCATTTGCGACGACGTTTCCGTCGCCGTACCCCGAATCAGGCTCATACGCGGCGAGTTCCACCTCGTCGACCTCCCAGTCCGGCTCCAGGGCCTTCAGTTGCTGTCGATCAATCAGTTCAACCTGGGCGCCGAGCCGACGCTGCATCGCAACATTTTTCTTCAGCATCTCCGATTCGCCGGGATGCACGATGCGCACGAATCCCGTCTTCCGAAACTCGCCCGGTTCCCCCACGATGTCTTTCCAGCTCTGAAACATCTTCAAGCTGATCAGAGCGAGCTGAACTTCGGGCGGATAGCTATAGTGCATCCGCACCAAAGCTGAAGATCGACCGCTGCCGCCGCTGCCGGCATGTTCTTTGTCGATCACGACGATGCGACCCGCCTGCCGTCGTGCGAGATGAAACGCGATGGAGGCGCCCATGACTCCCGCGCCCAGGATGACGATGTCGGCAGTCTTTGGCATACCGTTTGTGTTCGGCCCGGTGCTCACGCGACGGCCTCCCTGAATCGTCGTTTCTTCAAATCGCGAAGTACCTGATGAGCGGCATTGTGGCCGGGAGCTCCTGTCACGCCGCCGCCGGGATGAGCTCCGGCTCCGCAGAGATAGAGGCCGGCGATGGGCGTACGGTACTGCGACCACCCGGCAACAGGGCGGTTGAAGAAAAGCTGCTCAAGATTGAGATCGCCGTGGAAGATGTTGCCTTCGGTCAGGCCGTATGTGCGCTCCAAGTCGAGCGGCGTCAGCACCTGACGCGCGACGATCGAGGCAGGAACGTTCGGCGCGTACTCCGCAATTTTCTTCACAACCCGGTCGCCCAGCAATCCTCGGCTTTCATCCCACGTCCCACTGCGCAGCTTGTAGGGTACGTATTGCACGAAGCAGGTCATGACGTGCTTGCCGGCGGGAGCGAGAGACGGATCGGCATTGGATGCGATCACACAATCCACCCACAACTCCTCCGGGATTTCCCCGAACTTGGCAATGTCGTAGCAACGCTCGGCGAACTCGAGAGAGGGAATTAAGGTAAAGAGCGAGCGCTGTTGCGGATCGTAGTTCGAGGGTGTTCCCGTGAAGCGCGGCTCCTCGGAGAGAACCATGTTGACCTTGGCACAGGGTCCGTCCATCTTGATGCCTTTGACAGCATGGACGAAGTCCCCCGGCAAATCGCGTTCGGGCACCATCCCCAGAAATGTCCGCTTCGGGTCGGCATTCGAGAGCACGACGCGAGCCCGTATTTCCGTTCCGTCTTCCAGAACCACGGCACGCACACGCCCGTCTCGCGAATCGACCTGCTTGACTGCCGCATTCGTTCGAATCTCCGCCCCGAAACCCCGGGCCGCGATTGCCATCGCGTTGGTGATGGCGCCCATGCCGCCCATCACATGCCCATAAAAACCCTGCAGTTCGTGTTCGCCTCCGCTCAACAGGTGAAAGAGCAATCCCAGCGCGGTGCCCGGCTGGTACGGTCCTCCATGCTTGCCATAGACGTTGTTGGCAAGGAATAGTGTCTTCACTTTCTCGGACTCGTAGTTGCGATCGAGGAAGTCACCCAGAGATCCTGTCAGGAAGGAAACGAGCTGCGAAATCTCGGTCGAAGAAATTCCACGAAAACGTTTGCCGGCTCGGAACAGATCGGACCAGCCATCAAAAGATTGCGTTCCAGGCTCTGGCGGGGGTTCAAGAAAGAACGGTTGCAGATAGCGGGCAAGCTTCTTGAGTTGGTCGTCAACACGGACAAAAGTCTCCGCATCTTTCGGAGAGATCTTGCGAAGTTCCGTGACCACTCGATCGCGGTTCGCCCACCAGGAAACCAATTGTCCGTCGGGAAAGGGAACCTGCAAGGCTGGGTCGCACGGGACCATCCGCAGTCCGTGATCTGCCAGCTTGAGGTCGCGAATAACTTCTGGCCGCAGCATGCTGGCGATGTAAGAGGTAGTCGACGCATGGCATCCGGGAGCGATCTCCTCGGTGACGCAACATCCGCCGACGATCTCCCGGCGCTCCAAAACCAGGGTCGAATAGCCCGCCCGCGCGAGGTAGGCGGCGGCCGTTAATCCGTTGTGTCCGGCACCGATAATGACCGCGTCGCGGACGGAACTTGTGGGGGTTGGCATTCGTCTGACCAGGGGTCAAAAGACAACTAGGTCCTGGGTCAAGAAAATTAACGAAACCCCAAGAAAAAAGCCATTGAAAAATGGTTTGGTGGTGCTATATCTTGCATTGACCGTGGGTCAAAAGAATTACGAGGGGGCCTGTTGTGGAGGGAATTACTAGCAGTCTGGCGAAACCGGCACAATTACGAAGAGACGCGAAACCGCGTCCGCGATCGGAAGCAAAGCGTGGGCGGATCGTGGAGGTCGCAATCCGGCATTTTGCCGAACGCGGGTACAGCGCAGCGCGCGTCGAAGACATCGCCGCGCAATTGGGGATTGCCAAGGGTTCGGTGTTCCAGCACTTTAAAAGCAAAGACGGACTATTTTTCGAAGCCTATAAAAAGGCAGTGCAATCGTTTCCAAAATACATGGAAGCTCCCGCCGAGGTGCAGGAGCGTGGGATGTTCGAAGTATTGCGCTACTGGCTGGGCCGCACTGAGCACATGGTGCGCGATAACTGGTCGTCCTACCGGATTTATCTGGTAGGGAACTACGGCACCGACCTGGCACTTCGCCGCGAGATCAATCGCTTTCTCGTTGCCGAAGATCCCTACGGATGGCACGAATTCGTCGGATTCGGTGTGAAGCGAGGAGAATTGCGGTCGGACCTCGATGTGGACATGATGGGCTCGATTCTGGAATGGACGATGGACCGGTTTCAGGATGCGCTGTTGACGGAAGAACTGGATCCCGGCCTGTTCCGTAAGTCGGGCCCAGTTCCGGAGAGGAAAGAGGCGCGCATTGAGCAGTTCGTTGACTTGTTAAGGCGCGCCATTGGATCGGAGAAGGCTCAAATCTCGGGGAAGAAAGCATGAAGAACGGGCTCAGCGTAGAAGAGATTGTTGCCAGCTATAACGTGAATGCTCCGCTGGCCGAGGCGTCTACGATTCCGGCACCCTGGTATGTGGACGCACGAATCGCAGAACTGGAGCGGCAGACGGTGTTTTCGAAGACCTGGCAGGTGATGGGCCGCGTCGACCAGGTTGCCAAGCCCGGACAGTTTGTGACTGCCACCGTTGCGGGAGAGCCCTTGGTGGCGGTTCGCGGAAATGATGGCGTGTTACGCGCTTTTTATAATGTGTGCCGCCACCATGCCGCGGCGGTGGTGACCGAGTCGTGCGGGATGGCGTCGATTCTGCATTGTCCCTATCACGGCTGGAACTACGGGCTGGATGGCGCTCTCAAGGGCATGCCCGAGTTCGACGGCGTGAAGAATTTTGAGCGCAAGGACAACGGATTGGTTCCGGTAAGAGTGGAGACGTGGGAACAGTTCGTCTTCGTTAATCTCGATCCGGATGCCGCACCGCTCGCTGACTTCCTGGGCGGGATCGTCAAGCGCGTCGAGCCCCTCGGGTTGAGCAAGCTTCACTACTTCACCAGCCAGACCTACGACATCCACTGCAACTGGAAAGTGTTCGTCGATAATTATCTCGACGGCGGGTACCACGTGCCGCATCTCCATAAGGGTCTCAGCTCAGTCTTGGATTACAAGCAGTACACAATCGAAAATGAAGACCGGTACTGCCTGCAGTCGAGCCCGATGGTGAGTTCGGACGAAGACGCCGCGACCGGCGCGACACGCAAGGGCGACCGGGCCTGGTATTTCTGGTTGCATCCAAACTTCATGTTTAATTGCTATGAGGGCTATCTGGACACGAACCTCGTGATCCCGATTGATGTGGATCATTGCCGGGTCGTCTTCGATTTCTATTTCAGCGACATCAGCGAGTCGGCCCGCAAATACAACGAGGGCAGCGTCGCAGTAGGCAATCGCGTGCAGGACGAAGACCTCGGCATTTGTGAAGCTGTGCAGCGCGGCCTGAAATCGCGAGCCTACGGAGCGGGACGTTTGTCCGCGCGCCGCGAAGCCGGAGAACAGCTGTTCCATCAATTGCTGGCAGGCGACCTGAAGAGCGGTTTGGAGAACGCGTCAGCCGCGGCAGACTAACCGGCGAGTTCGATTTCGGAAACGACATCCGGACGTCGTCAGAGCGGTGATGCAAGCCGATCAGTTCCATTTCCTCGTGGGGGCTTCTTGAAGACCTTTCTAGTCACTCTTTGCGTCCTGACTCTTTGTCTTACCGCCGTCGCCCAGGTAACCGTGATCAAGGCAGGGCGGCTCGTTGATCCCGATTCCGGCACGGTCCTCACCGACCAGAAGATCCTCATCGTCGGCAACAAGATCGCTGCCGTCGGCAAGGAGCTGCACCTGCCTGCGGAGGCGAAATGGATCGACCTCTCGGACAAAACCGTTCTTCCCGGATTGATCGATTGCCACACCCACCTCGCGGACGGCTACCTCGATCCGGAGCCTTTCAACCGCGTGCGCAAGTCGGCGTCGCAGCTCGTCTTGGAATCCGTGACCAACGCGCGGGCGATGCTGCTTTCGGGATTCACCGCCGTGCGCGATGTCGGCACATATCGCGCCTTGAATGATGTTGCGCTCCGCGATGCGATCGCCCGGGGAGATGTGATCGGCCCGCGAATGTTCGTGGTCGGAGCTTACATCACGATCACGGGAGGCGCCGGTGCAATGACCGGTCAGGCGCCGGACGTGCAGCTGCCCTGGGATTTTCACTACGGGGAAGCCAATAGTCCCTGGGAGGTGCGGCAAAAGGTTCGATTGCTGGCAAGCAATGGTGTGGACGGCATCAAGATGCTTTCGACCGGGGCAGTGCTGACCCACGGCAGCAGTCCCGCGTCGCTCGAATTTACAGAAGAAGAACTGCAGGCCGGTGTGGATGAAGCCAGCCATTTCGGACTGCGAGTCGCCGTTCACGCGCACGCTGCGCAGGGAATCAAGAATGCGATTCTGGCAGGCGCCGCCTCGATTGAACACGCCGAGATGATGAACGACGAGCTGTTCGCGCTGGCCAAGCAGCATGGAACGTACCTGGATATGGATATTTACGACGAGGAATGTATCCAGGCGCAAGGCAAGACCGGCCAGGAGCCGGCTGATTTTCTGGAGCATGACGCGGAACTGGGAAGGATCCAGCGTGAGAACTTCGGCAAAGCCGTGAAGGCGGGCCTGAAGATGGCATTCGGCACTGATGCCGGCGTATGCGCCTACGGAACCAGCGGCAAGCAGTTCGCGTTTATGGTGAAGTACGGAATGACTCCCATGCAGGCGATTCAGGCCGCCACATCCAACGCCGCAGATTTGCTGGGACACTCCACCGAACTGGGATCGATCAAAGCGGGGAAGTATGCCGATCTGATTGCGGTCAGCGGCGATCCGCTGAAGGACATCAGTCTTCTCGAGAATGTCGAGTTTGTGATGAAGAATGGGACGGTCTACAAGTCGGCAGGCGCGCCTTCGTGTTCCCAGTAGCACTGCTTAACGCCCTTACTGGTGATCCCGCGGAATCGCTTCCTCCCACGTCTTCTGCTTCAGCAGCTTTCCGTCCTCATACAACTCGCGAACGTACTTGTAGTAGAAGTTCTTCGCATCACTTGTCAGGCTGAGGTGTCCACGCCAGCTTAACGTGCGGTCTTTCAGGGCCATGAGGATCTCGGCTTCACCGTGCCCAGAGCTGATCTCAGGATGGTTGTCGTCCGCTTCGTAGGAAATGTCCTCGAGATCTGTTTCCTTTCCCCATGGATAAGTTTCCTCGGCTTTACCTTTCCAACTCACCTTGGTGATGCCAGCCAACTCGTTGCGCTCAGTTTTCCATTCGCCCGGCCAGGGAAATCCTGCAGATTGAATGTCTTTTCGTTCCTCAGACGGTTCCGGCGGCGCAAATTGCGGCGCGGAGTACATCGAAGGCGGCACGAGCGGCAGTACCAGGCGGGATCCCGATTCGCCACCCAATTGAAGGGTCGTTGTCATCGCATACGGAGTCGGCCAAACCATCGGCCAGAGCGCGTTCGAAACCGCCAGCCGGATGCGGTGCCCCTTCGGAAAGACCCACGTGGTAACGTGCATCTCGATGTCGAGCGGATAGATTTGGTTTGGAACCAGATCCTTGGGGTCCGTTGTGGACTCCCGTTGCGCGCCGCCAATCCCAGCTCCGGTGACGAGTGTGACCGTCCCGTCGGGGGCGACATCGCAAAGCCGCGCAAACCAATCTGCCAGGGGAGCCGTCGAACTCGCGCTCAGCAACGCGTGGGGACGCCCAATCACCGTGAGCGCCCCCTTCAACGGCGCCGAATCATACGTCAGGCTGAACGCATCCACGGGACGCTGATCCGTGAGCAGTTCTCCCCACCAGAAGCCCGCTTCAACTCCAACCGACGGGACATAACGAAGTTGATGTTCGGCTGGCTTTGCCGGATCGGTCGACAGCACGTGTGCGTCATAAAGGAAGAGCGTGGAATTATGCACGTTCTGTGGCGGCCACTTGGGTTCGCCCCGCCACTGTCCGGGAACATTCTTCAGGTGCGGATCCGGCGGATGCCACGACCGCACATAAATCGAGAGCCCTGCCTCATCCATGATCCCTGTGTTGCGGTTCTTTAGCCAGTAATCCCACCATCGAACCGCCTGGTCGCGCCACTCAATCTGCGGCCCCGGCTCTGCGTCATTCGGGAAAGTGTGGTTCCACGGCCCGATGATGGCCTTGATCGGCGCTTTCACTTGCTCAAACATGTGAGGAATCGAATCGCGATAACCATCAAGCAATCCGCCAATCAGAAAACAGGGAATCTTGATGTCGCTGAGCGCGGGCACCGGGGAGTGCCAGAACTCTCCATCGCGCTGATGCTTGAAATACATCAGGGACCAGGGCGGCGAATCAAAACGCGGACCCAATATCTTCTCATCGAGTGTGTAGTCGGGCGCGCCCGTCATGCCTGGAGCCAGGTCCATGTTGAGTTCGAACTCGTCGAAGTGCATCAGCCCATCGACGTAGTGAACATCATCATGAAACAGCGCTTCCGTAGCATCGACTGCCAGGATCGCTTTCAGGGCCGGCGGATGGCGCATGGCCATCTGAATGGAATTGAAACCTCCCCAGGAGATGCCAAACATCCCAACTTTTCCGTTGGACCATGGCTGGCTGGCCAGCCATGCAATGACCTGCTCGCCATCCAGTTGTTCCTGCCTGGAATACTCGCGATCGGTGGGAGCGCCTTCGCTGGTGCCGAACCCGCGAATGTCCACGCGCACGCTGACGTAACCGCGAGCGGCAAAATATGTGTGGACGGGATAGTCCCGGGCCGCGGTCGCGTCGTCCTTGCGGTAGGGAAGATATTCCAGGAGTGCCGGGAATTTCTCACCGGGTTTGGCATTGTCAGGCATGTACAGAGTAGCCGAGAGGTGTACGCCATCCGGCATGGCAATCATTTGCTGCACCAGCCGGACCGTGTACTTGGCCGGGCTCGGCGATGCAGGACTGGCGTGCAGGATAGCCGGAAGTGCGTACAGGATCGTGAGAATGATGAAACGCCGAGTGAATTTCCCTGGGGAGATCATGGACGGCGCAAATCATAACACCGCCTTCGGTCGGTAAGAAGGGTTGAAAGGGCTGCTGTGTCAGGGAGGCCGCGGAGGAAGCGAATGCCCGGCCCGCCGCCTGGGGGGCGGCATGTGGGGTCGTGGGGTTTGGGCCGGGCAATGCTATGTACTTCCCTTGGTTCTATGAATTGTTTCTTTTTTATAACGGGCCCTCTCTCCTGACTGTGACGAGTATCACAATGCGCTGTGACATATGGGCCACACAGGCCTGTGATCATGGTCACCGCGTGGAAGCGCGCCAGGCCTTACTTTGAAGAAGAAGTGAGGAAAGGAATCCGACGAATATGGCGTACGTAATCACCGACAACTGTATCAAGGATCATCTCTGCGTGGATGTCTGCCCCACCGATTGCATTCATCCCAAAACAGACGAGCCTAAGGTGGAAGAAGTAACGCAGCTCTACGTCGACCCGGCGGGCTGCATCGACTGCGGCGCCTGCGTTCCGGCCTGCACGTCCGACTCGATTTTTGCGGCTGAGGATCTTCCCGAAGAGAAGAAAGAATTCCTGGAGAAGAACGCAGCCTATTACAGCAACTAGCTTCATGGTTGCTCCCTCCCACCCGCGCTCCTCGCCAGGGGCGCGGGCTTTTATTTCCCGCCAGACCCAGCCTTGACAGCCGCTTTCCACCTTTCTATCGTTGCTACCCACCATGAATATCATCAAGGCGACGCGGAGGTACGAGAGCTGGCTGGGGTTACACCTGCGAATTGTTGAGCCCGATCTCCGCTTGAAGCATGAGCGGATGGCGCTATCCGAGTTCGCTTTCTTTCGCGCGACCTTCTACCGCTGGCTTCAGTTGTGGCACGAAGTATGTGGCGACCTCCACAAGGTTCCTCACATCTTGGGTGTCGGCGATCTACATGTGGAGAACTTCGGCACCTGGCGTGATACCGAGGGCCGCCTGATCTGGGGCGTCAACGATTTTGATGAAGCCTGCCTCTATCCCTACACCATGGACCTGGTAAGGTTGGCCACCAGCGCGCTTCTGGCGGCGCGGGAAAGCAAATTGGCTATGAAAGCGAAGGACTCCGCCGAGGCGATTCTCGAGGGATACCAGCGCGGCATGGAACAGGGTGGGCGTCCTTTTGTGTTGGGCGAGGAGCATTCCTGGCTGCGCGCGATCGCTGAGAGTAAACTGCGCGATCCTGTCGTGTTCTGGCAGAAAATTGACCGGCTCTCGCCCGTACGCGGAGAAGTGCCGGAGAGCGCTCGTGAAGCCCTGGAGCACATGTTGCCCGAGCCTGGCATTCCGTATCGGCTGGTGCGCCGCATCGCTGGTTTGGGGAGCCTGGGGCGCGTCCGCATCGTGGCTGTAGCCGAGTGGCGAGGAGGCCGCATCGCGCGCGAGGTGAAGGCGCTGGTACCCTCCGCATCTCACTGGGCTGATCCCACCACGCCCGGCGATATCTTGTATGGAGCCATTCTCCGCCGCGCCGTCAGGTGTCCCGATCCATATGTACAGTTGCGTGGACACTGGATTGTCCGCAGGTTATCGCCCCATTGTTCCCGCATTGAGCTTGAGGCCTTGGGAACCGCCAAGGGAGAGTGCCGACTGCTGGCAGCCATGGGTCATGAAACGGCCAACGTTCATGCCGGAACGGAAGAGAAACGCCGCCTGATTCTGAAGGACCTCCGCAAGCGGAAGGGGACCTGGCTGTTGAAGTCGGCGGAGGCCATGGCAGGGAAGGTGAGCAAGGACTGGCGGACATGGAAGGAGCGCCGCCGGAGCCAGACCTCGTCGTGACATGGGTCACGACGCAGCAGCCCTGACGGCGCCTTAGTGGAAGGCGAGCCTGCGCGGAGAGTCGGAAGGTCGAAGAACAGGCGTACTGCTTGCCTGTTTTCCGTTGTGGGAATGAGCGCGTCCTGAATGCATGTTTGCCGGCGTTAGACCACATCCGCGAGCACTGCGCGGGACATCGTTGAGCGGCGTGCAACTGAAGTACCGATGGGTACAGTCAACATCCCAAGAGCGGCGTCAAAGTGCAGTGTGAAGTGGATCGAGCAGGCGGCACACAGCCAGAAGTGTTCCCGCTTCCGGACTTTGCGCCGGTTTCCATCGAACCCGGAATTGATATCCGTGGCATAGGTTTCCGACAAGAACAGCTTGCCTTCCTGCAGCGATCGAAAAGGTACAGTGCATCCGGGGTTCGCACATTTGTGAAGCATTCATTCGTTTCCAGTCTTCTCTGCGGAGTAGCTTCGGCCAGAGAGATTTCGTTTCCATTGCACGACTGGGGCCGAATTTACTGGCTGGGTTAGACGCTTCTAACCTGCGATTACACTGAGGTATCCAGAATCTCTTGAACAAACCAATCGCAATCTGCACAACTTGGAATGACGATATCTGGTCGGGTGTGACGATCGACTGGCAATCCCCACAAATGCCTGTGATTTGAATCACTGGAGCGCCGCACGGTTAGAGCTTGAGCGAGACGAAATAGAGCAATTCGATTCTAGAATTTAGACACTGCGCCCAGCAGGGAAGGCAGATCCGTCCGTAATAGCGAACTCATCCCACAACTTCAATCGCCCGCGACTGGCAGTTCGAGCACAGGGTCGCCTCTTTTAAATCGATCCATTCGACAGCATGGGAGGGTGCCATGGCGCAGGAATATTCGCCGCAGTGGGTGAGGTCGACGGTGTGCCCGACTTCGTGTACCGCCTCCTTGACCAGGCGTTCAACAAGGAGATTGGGATCGGGCGGCAGCCCGTAGAACTGTTGGCGCAATCGGTGAAAGGATACAACTGCGCAGGGCCCACCCATCTGCGCTTCTCCAAAAACGAATGTGAGAATGGGGATGTAAAGGTCCACGCTAGCTACGCCCAGCACGCGCCAGGCTCCATCGCGGGCGTACGGTTGCATGGCTTGGAGGAGTTCCGAGGAATGGTGCTGGCCGCGCTCGGGATGAAAGGCGAATTGCGGATCCAGTTTCACGTCCAGGATGCGGCATGGGACGCGGAAGGAATCAGCGAGGGCGGGAGCCAGGCTCTGCAGCAGCCGCGCATCGATGTCTCCGATCGGCAGCAGGTCGAGCATCTTCATCGCGTTTCGACGGGGCGGCTCCAACCGTATTTCTTCAGTTTGTGATGCAGCGTAACACGGTCAATATCCAGAGCTTCGGCGGCGCGGGTCTGGTTCCAGCTGCATTCCTCCAGCACGCGCTTGATGTGCGCCTTCTCAATTTCTTCCAGCGACTTCGGACCGCCGTTCGGTAGCGCGGAATGATTCTTGAACACGAAGTCCTGTTCCCGGATCTCCGGCTCTTGTGCCACCACCATCGCGCGCTCGATCGCGTTTTCGAGTTCGCGGATATTGCCGGGCCACGGTTGTTGCTGGAGCAAGTCCATCGCTGCCGGGTTCACTCGGTTGATCCTCTTGTTCATCTGGAGCGAAAACTTGCGAACAAAGTGATTGACCAGGAGGGGAACGTCGTCGTGCCGGTCCCGGAGCGGCGGCAGTTCGATGTGAAAGACGTTGAGCCGGTAGAAAAGATCAGGCCGGAACTTGCCTTCCTCGATCAACTGCTCAAGATTCTTGTTGGTTGCGGCCACACAGCGAAAATCGACTTTGATGGGCTGGGTGCTGCCCACGCGGACGATCTCATGTTCCTGTAGAACTCGCAACAGGTCCGTTTGAGTCTTCAGGCTGATATCCCCGATTTCGTCGAGGAATACCGTGCCACCCTCGGCGATTTCAAACTTGCCCTTCTTACGATATTGAGCCCCCGTGAAGGCGCCCTTCTCGTGTCCAAAGAGCTCGCTTTCGAGCAGAGTCTCGGTCAGGGCTCCGCAGTGGATGACCACCAGCGGATGAAACCGCCGCGGGCTGGCGTGGTGGATAGCTCGCGTGACGAGTTCTTTGCCGGTGCCGCTCTCTCCCGTGACCAGTACGGTGGCATCAGTCGGTGCGACGGTTTCAATCGCATGGAAAACTTTCTGCATGGCCTCGCTTTCGCCAATGATCTCTTCCGGGCGAGCGACCTCGGCGACCGTTTCGCGAAGCCGCACGTTTTCCTCTTCTGTACGTTTGTGCGCGAGCGCCTTTTTCACCAGATGCGCAATTTCGTCGGGGTCAAGAGGCTTCGTCACGTAGTCGTAAGCGCCGTTCTTGAGTGCCGTAACAGCAGTCTCGACCGAGGCGTAGCCGGTCATCATGATCACGATGAGGTTGGGGTCAATCTCGTGCATGCGCCGCTGCAGTTCGATGCCATCCGTCCCGCGCATTTTGATGTCGCAGAGCGCGGCGTCCCATGATTTTTCGGCCATACGGCTCAGCGCTCCATTGGCGTCTTCCGCCGTGCCGACTTCGTAGCCTTCTTCGTGGAACCACTTGGCAAGCGAGTCGCGTACGCTCAGTTCGTCGTCCACGATCAGTAGCTTTGCTGGTTGCGTCAAGACAGTCACCTCGTATGTGTTTCCGTACCCGCCAGGGCAGGCTCGGGCGTTGTGCCAGAGCGTTCCGGAACGGGCAGTGTGATGGTTACGGTTGTTCCTTTTCCAACTTCTGATTCCACAGCAATCTTGCCG
>Ga0265338_10007980_pt1 | contig 12957 bp, 10 predicted proteins | sample 42126metaG_FD_193579 | JGI IMG/M metagenome (GOLD analysis project Ga0265338, IMG submission 193579) | Rhizosphere microbial communities from Carex aquatilis grown in University of Washington, Seatle, WA, United States - 4-21-26 metaG | ecosystem: Host-associated > Plants > Roots > Rhizosphere... | reverse complement strand
GAGCAGTACTCGGTGACGGGACTGACGTCGAATCCTTCCATCTTCGACAAGGCGATCGAATCGGGAGACTACGACGCCGAGATTCGAGACAAGGCCGCGCGCGGTATTGCGGGGGAGGAATTGTTCTTCGACCTCGCGATCGAAGACCTGCGGCGCGCGGCCGACCTGTTCCTTCCCGTTCACGAGCGCACCGATGGCGTGGACGGTTGGGTTTCGCTGGAGGTCTCCCCATTGCTGGCCCACGACGCCGAGAGCACCGTCGAGGCGGCCAAGGCGTTGCACGAGCGAGCCGGTCGCCCCAACCTGTTCATCAAGATTCCCGGCACCGCCGAGGGGCGCGTCGCGATCGAGGAGTGCATCGCCGCCGGCGTCCCGATCAACGTGACCCTGCTGTTTTCGGCCGATCAGTATCGAGGTGCCGCCGATGCCTATTTGCGCGGCATCGAACGCCGGATCGCGGCCGGGCTCAATCCTCGGGTGGGCTCGGTTGCGTCCGTGTTCATGTCACGCTGGGACAAAGCCGCCAATCCGCGGGTGCCTGTGCAGCTGAAGAATCGTCTCGCGCTGGCCGTCGGCCGCGACATTTACCGCACGTATCGGCAGCTCATGGAGTCGGAACGATGGCAGCGATTGGAGAACGGCGGCGCCCGCATGCAGCGGTTGCTGTGGGCCAGCACCAGCACCAAGGACCCGAGCGCGCCGGACACCTTTTATGTGCACGGTCTCTCCGCACCCTTCACCGTCGACACCATGCCCGACAAGACCCTCGTCGCGTTCTTCGAGCACGGCGAGGTCGGTGAGCAGATGCCTCCCGATGGCGGCGACTGCGATCTGGTGCTGGCCCAGTTTGCGGCCGCCGGCGTGGATGTCGGCGCCCTCGCTGCGCAGCTCCAGGACGAAGCCGCCGAGGCGTTCGACGCCTCGTGGAAAGATCTTCTCCAACACATCGATCAACAGGTGAAATCATGAGCGTCACACTCCGGCAGCGTCCCGCCTGGAAAGCTCTCGAACAACATCACAGCGCGCTGGCCGGCCGCCATCTGCGCGACCTGTTCGCGTCCGACCCCGCGCGCGCAGAGCGCTTTACCTGCGAAGCGGCCGGGCTAGAGCTCGACTACTCGAAGAACCGGATCACCGACGAGACCATCCGGTTGCTTCTGCAGCTCGCGGACGAGAGCGGGCTGCGCGCGCACATCGACGCGATGTTTCGCGGCGACCGGATCAACGTCTCCGAGAACCGCCCGGTGCTCCACGTCGCGTTGCGCATGCCCGCGAAGGCGTCGCTCCTCGTCAACGGCACAGACGTCGTCAAGCAGGTCCACGAGGTACTCGGCCGGATGCGCGCGTTCTCCGAGCGCGTGAGCTCGGGCGAGTGGAAGGGTCACACCGGTAAGCCCATCCGAAGCGTGGTCAACATCGGGATCGGCGGGTCGGACCTCGGACCCGTGATGGCGTACGAGGCGTTGCGCGCCTACAGCCGGCGCGACATGACCTTCCGATTCGTCTCCAACATCGATTCGACCGATCTGGTCGAGGCCACGCGCGACCTCGAGCCGGAAGAGACGTTGTTCATCGTGTCGTCGAAGACGTTCGGGACCCTCGAGACCATGACCAACGCTCGATCGGCGCGGCAGTGGGCCATCGCCAAGCTCGGAAGTGAATCGGCGATCGCCAAGCACTTCGTCGCGGTGTCGACCAACGCCCAGCGGGTGTCGGAGTTCGGCATCGACCCGGCCAACATGTTCGGCTTCTGGGACTGGGTCGGCGGACGCTACTCGATGGATTCCGCGATCGGGTTGTCGACGATGCTGGCCATCGGCCCCGATCACTTCCGCGACATGCTGGCCGGCTTCCACGCGCTCGATGAGCACTTCCGCACCGCCCCGTTTGCGCAGAACCTGCCTGTTCTGATGGGGCTGCTCGCGGTGTGGTACGGCGACTTCTTCGGGGCGCAGAGCAACGGCGTGATGCCCTACGAGCAATACCTGAAGCGGTTCCCGGCGTACTTGCAGCAACTGACGATGGAGTCGAACGGCAAGCACGTGACGCTGGATGGGGCCGTCGTCGACTATCAGACCGGGGCCGTCTACTGGGGAGAGCCGGGAACCAACGGCCAGCACAGCTTCTATCAACTCATTCACCAGGGCACAAAGCTCATCCCGCTCGACCTCATCGGCTTTGGCCAGGCGCTCAACCCACTCGGCGATCACCACGATATCCTCATGTCGAACGTGTTCGCCCAGGCCGAGGCGTTGGCCTTCGGCAAAACCGAGGACGAGGTGCGGGCCGAGGGCACGCCGCCCGCGGTCGCGCCGCATCGGGTGATGGAGGGCAACCGGCCGACCAACGTCATCCTGGCCCAGAAGCTGACCCCGCACACGCTGGGTGCCCTGGTCGCGCTCTACGAGCACAGCGTCTTCACCCAGGGCACCATCTGGGGCGTCGACTCCTTCGACCAGTGGGGCGTCGAGCTCGGCAAGGTGCTGGCGAAACGGATCATCCCCGAGCTCCAGAGCAAGACCGAGCCCAAGCTCGCGCACGACGCGTCCACGAACGCGCTGATCCGGCGCTACCGCAGCCTCAGGAGCAAGGGTTAGCGCGCGGGGCGCAGGCGGATTCAACGCCGCGGCTTGAACACCCGTCGCTCGACCGAGTCACCGCGCGCGATGAGCACCTCGCTGACCAGCGCCGGCGGAAAGAGGCCGTGCGCGACGACGCCCGGGGTGGCGTCGAGCCATGCCGCCAAGGCCGCCGGATCATCGAACGGCCCGTGATAGTCGGCGATGACGCCTCCGTCGGGGCTTTGCGGTACGTAGCGCAGGATGGTGGGCTGCAGGCGGCGCAGCGTCGCAGGCAACCCGAACGCGAGCAACTCCAGTGGAATGGGGCCGTGAAGCGACGGCACCGGTTTGCTCGAATCGCCGATGACGACGAACCGATCGCCCGCAGCCGCGACGATCTTTTCGCGCGTATGCGCGGCCCCGCCACCCTTGACCAACCAACCATCGGGGGCGACCTGATCGGCGCCGTCTATGACGATGTCGAGCCGGTCGAGTCGATCGAACGCCTCGACGTGGAGGCCCAGCCGGCGCGCTGCCTGCTCCGTCCTCACGGACGAGGCGACACAACGCAGGGACAGTGACCGCCGGGCCAGCGCCGGCAGCAGAAAGGCGGCCGTCGAGCCCGTGCCGAGGCCGATGGTCATGCCAGGCTCGACGAGCTCGGCGGCAGCCTCCGCGGCGAGCCGCTTCTCGTGCTCGATGCTCATCGCGGCGACGCCGTGCTTGCGTGGGATGTCCATGGTCTTAATCTAGGTTTGGGAGCGGAAGGTGACAAAGACTCCGTTACGGCCGGAGTGGTTTTGCGGGGTCGACGTGGCTCCTTCGATCTACGCCGCCGACTTCTCGAAGCTGGGAGCGCAGCTGGTCTCACTGCTCGAGGCCGGGGCGCGGATCTTTCATTTCGACGTCGGCGACGGGCAGTTCATCGAGGACATCACCATCGGTCCGGTGGTCCTCAGATCAATCGCGCCCCTCATCCACGAGCGCCACGGCGTCATCGGCTGTCACTTGATGGTGGCCGAGCCCGAGCGGCAGTTCGCCCATCTGAAGGCCGCCGGGGCGGACAGTGTCAGCTTCCATCTCGAAGCATGCGCCGACCCGGCCGCCGCCATCCAGCTCGCGCGCGCGCTCGGTCTCAGCGTCGGCGTTGCGTTCAACCCTGAGACCCCCGTCGAGAAAGCTGCGGCTGCCGCCGAGTCCGGCGACTTTGCGCTGTGCATGAGCATTCACCCCGGCCTTTCCGGCCAGTCGTTCCTGCCCGATGCCTGCGGGCGGATCCGCCGGCTCCGCAAGCTCCTGCCCTCCGGCATCATCGAGGTCGACGGTGGCATCCACCACGCCAACATCGCGGCGGTCAGGCGCGCCGGCGCCGACCTGCTCGTGGCCGGAAGCGCGATCTTCTGGGGAGACGCCCCCGGGACCGCCTACCGCCAGCTGCGCGCACGAGTGGAGGAGCGTCGAGAAGCCGTTACGGAACCCCGCGAACCGTGACCACGGCCGTCGTGCCCATCCGAAACGGGTGCTCGCTGTCGCGGTCGAGGAGGCGGATGCGCACCTGGAACCGGTTTGCGCGCTCGATCCGGAAGGAAGCATTCGCTATGTATCTGCTTGGGCGGAGACGGCGAAGCGCGACCACTCCCGTTTCTGGGAGACGGCGTCGATGACCTGCGCGGTCACGATCAGCGCCAGGTGCGAGAACGCCTGCGGGAAGTTGCCGATCTGGCGCCGCAGCTTCGGGTCGTACTCCTCGGACAGCAGGCCGAGATGGTTGCGCAGCGACAGCAGGCGCTCGAACAGGGCTTCGGCCTCGCGCAGCCGGCCCGCAAAGGCATAGTTGTCCGCCAGCCAGAAGCTGCACGCCAGGAACGCGCCTTCCGATCCGGGCAGCCCGTCGGTGCCGTGCTCGGTGCCGTAGCGAAGCACGAAGCCGTCGCGCACGAGCGTCTTCTCGATCGCGGCCACGGTCCCCTGCACGCGCGGGTCGCTGCCCGGCAGAAACCCGAAGTGGGGAATGACGAGCACGCTCGCGTCGAGCTCGGTGGAGCCATAGTACTGCGTGAACGCGCCGACTCGTGGGTTGAAGCCGCGCTCGCAGACCTCGGTGTGAATCCGCTCGGCCAGCGCGCGCAGGTGGGGCAAGAGCTTGCGCCCCTCGTCGCCACCCGCGCCGAACTCGGCGATCGCCCGGGCGATGCGATCGATGGCGACCCAGGCCATCACCTTCGAATGCGTGAAGTGGCGCCGCCCGCCGCGCATCTCCCAGATGCCGTCGTCCGGCTGCTGCCAGGCCTTCTCGACGAACCCCAGCACGTCTGCGCCCGACTTCCACCCCTGCTCGGTCCCGTGCATGCCCTGCTGGTACGCCGCGTAGATACAGGACAGCACCTCGCCGTAGACATCGAGCTGGAACTGCTTGGAGGCGGCGTTGCCGATGCGGACGGGTTTGGACGCCTCGTAGCCGGGCAGCCACGGGAGCTCGATCTCGGTGAGGCGCCGGAAGCCGTCGACGGCGTACACGATCTGCAAGTCCGCCGGATCGCCCGCGACGGCGCGCAGCAGCCAGTCGCGGAACGCGAGCGCCTCGTCGAGGTATCCGCCGATCATGAACGCATCCAGCGTCAGGCTCGCGTCGCGCAGCCAGCAGAAGCGGTAGTCCCAGTTGCGAACGCCGCCGATCTCCTCGGGCAGCGACGTCGTCGGCGCCGCCACGACGCCGCCGGTCGGCGCGTAGGTCAGCGCCTTGAGCGTGAGCAGCGAACGCACGACGGCGTCGCGCCAGCGCCCCTGGTAGGTGCAACGGCCCGCCCAGGTCCGCCAGAACGCGTCCGTCGACGCGAGCCGCTCATCCGCATCGGCGCCCGCCGGCGGCGGCTCGTGCGACGGATACCAGGTGAGCTGCATGGGGATCCGATCGCCCTTCCGGACCTGGAGCTGCGCCGACACGCACGCCCCTTGCTGCGTCAATGCCAGGGGCCCGCGCAGGATCAGCGCGTCCGGTCCGGCCAGGAAGCGCGTCCCGTCGCGGGTCATCTCGATCAGCGGCACGTCGGCGCCGAATCCGAAGCAGACGTCGAGCCGCATCTCGATCGGCACCTCACCCTCGATACCTTCGACGATCCGGACGACGTCGCAGCGGGTGCCCATCGGCATGAAGTCGATGATGCGAACCACGCCACAGTCGCAGACGAGCTCGGTCTCGAGCACCATGCTGTCGTCGCGATAGCGCTGGCGCTTCTCGCGCAGCCCCGCCGCGGGACAGAGCGACCAGCGGCCGTGCTCGTCGTAGCCGACCAGGGCCGCGAAACAGGCGTCCGAATCGAAGCGCGGCGCGCACAGCCAGTCAATCGACCCGCTGCGCGACACCAGCGCGCAGGTGTGGCTGTTCCCGATCAGCCCGTAGTCCTCGATCTTCGACGCCATGACGACCCGTCCTTTCGCCGCGCGCAGACAACCTGCGTTCGGGGCTGCACCGGGGCGATGGCAATTGATCCTGATTTCGAAGGGATCGGCGGGCGAGACCTGGCGAGACTGGCCGTGCTGACCACGCCCTGGTACCTCGACCGGCCGGCCCGGACGAGGTCTCAGATGTCGCATTGACTGCCCTGGCCTCCGTCACACGTTGAACATCAGGGGAGTGAAGAAATGATGACGGTGTCGCTCAAGCGAAGGTTCCTGGGGAGTCTGTGCGGGGTCGTTGCGCTCGTGGTTGGGTCGGGCCTGGTGACTCGAGCGAGCGGACAGCCGGCGTCACCCGGCGATGTGCCGCGTTCCGTGCTGGCGCCCTCGGACGGTCGAATCGTCGCGAGGCTGCACGCGATCAATCAGGAGGAGATCTCTGCCGGAAAGATGGCTGAGACGAACGGATACGCCCAGGCGGTGCGCGACTTCGGGGCGACCCTGGTCAGCGATCATCAGGCGGCGGACCAGACGTTGCTCGCGTACGCGAAGAAAGCGGGCATCGATCCGAACGCGATGCCACACGACATCGCGAGCAAGATGGAGGCGGAACACGCCAAAGTGGAACACCTCCGCCCATTGACGGGGCAGAGATTCGACCAGGAGTTCGCCCAAACGATGCGCGACGGCCACGCGCAGGTGATCGCGCTGGTGCAGACCACGGTGCCCCAGGTATCCAGTCCCGAGCTTCGCGCGCTACTGAATGGGCTCTTGCCGACGCTGCGCGCGCACTACGAGACGGCGGCCAGGCTCGCTTCGTCGCCGGCAGCCGCCGCATCGTCTCCGCAGACGCCGAAAGCCACCAGCACCGGCAGCGGTCAGCCGCCCTCCACCGTGCCTTGATGATGATGAGTGGTCGATTGGTTGATTGATCGAGGAACGTCTTTTCCGTCGTCGGTCACGGCAGCGAGCGGGACTGGCGGCGGGCTCGCACGGCGGCGGCCAGCTCGTCGAGCAACGGCACGGTCGCGTCCCATCCCAGGCACCCGTCCGTGATGCTCTGACCGCGGGTGAGGGCGCCGCCCGGCTTCAGATCCTGGCGCCCCGCGACGAGGTTGCTCTCGATCATCACACCCATGAGGTCGGCGTTGCCGAGCGCGACCTGCGCCGCCACCGCGCGAGCCACCGTGGGTTGACGGCGATAGTCCTTCTGGCTGTTGCCGTGGCTGCAGTCGACCATGATCGTCGGGCGCAACCCGGCGTCGCGCATGGCCGCGGCCGCAGCGCCGACGCTGGCGGCGTCGAAGTTCGGTCCGGCCGTACCGCCACGCAGAATGACGTGGCAATGCGGGTTGCCGAGCGTGGTGACGATGCCGGCCAGCCCCTGCTCGGTCACGCCGAGAAAGCGGTGCGCCTGCGCGCTGGCGGTCACGGCATCGACGGCGATCTGAATCGTGCCGTACGTGCCGTTCTTGAACCCGATCGGCATCGACAGGCCGGAGGCCAGCTCGCGATGCACCTGGCTCTCGACGGTGCGCGCGCCGATCGCGCCCCAGCTGATGGCGTCGGCGACGAACGCCGGCGAGATGGGATCGAGAAATTCGCCGCCGCACGGAACGCCACGGTCGGTGAGCCGGGCCAGCAACCCGCGCGCGGCGCGCAGCCCTTTGTTGATCTTGAACGTCCCATCCAGATCGGGATCGTTGATGAGCCCTTTCCAGCCGACCGTGCTGCGCGGCTTCTCGAAGTAGACGCGCATGATCATGCACAGGTCCGGCGCGAGTCGCGCGGCGACTGGTTGCAGGAGGCCGGCGTACTCCTCGGCGGCTGCGGGGTCGTGGATCGAGCAGGGTCCCACCACCAGCAGCAGGCGGTCGTCGGTTCCGGAGAGGATCGCGGCGACCTGCTGCCGGAAGCCGACCACGGTGTCGGCCGCCGCGGGAGACAGCGGGATCTCCTCGAGGAGGATCGCGGGCGACATCAAGGGATGCACGCTCTCGACCCTCAGGTTCCGGGTGTTCTGCATTGACCGGATTGTACCTGACCTGCCCGCCGGCATCGTCTCCGGGGTGACGAGACGAAGCGATCTCGACCGAGATGGCTCCTATCTGGCTCCCGGCCGCGCGGCCCCCGGGCCCGCGGTCATCGCCCGCGATGATTGCAGGTAGCGAAAGACGTCGGCGTCGGTCGACATGATCAACCAGCTGTCCTTGTCGATCGTGGCGCGATAGGTCTCCATGGTGCGCAGGAATCGGTAGAGCTCGCGGTCGCGGTTGTTGGCGTCGGCGTAGATCGCCACGGCCTCGGCGTCTCCGCGACCCATGATCTCCTGGGTCTTGCGATAGGCCTCCGACTCGATCACCTTCAGCTCGCGCTCCTTCTTGCCGCGGATCTCGGCGCTCTTGCCCTGGCCCTCGGAGCGGTGGCGATCGGCGATCCGCTTGCGCTCGGAGATCATGCGATCGAACACCTTGGTCTGAACGCTCTCGACGTAGTTCACGCGCTGCACCTGCAAGTCGACCAGCTCGATCCCGTAGTCGGGCATGACCAGCGACGCGCGCTCGAGGATGAGACGCGTGATCTTGTCGCGCCCGAACTCGACCGCGCGCATGGCCTCTGTCTCCATGACGTCCTCGACCTCTTCGGCCCGCTCGAAGGAACGGTTGCTGCTGCGAACCACCTCGATCAAGTTGTGGCTGGCGATGACGTTGCGGGTCTCGCCGTCGATGATGTCGTCGAGACGCGACTGCGCGCCGCGCTCGTCACGCAAACGCTGGAAGAACAGCAACGGATCGGAGATGCGCCAGCGCGCGTAGGTGTCGACCCAGATGTACTTCTTGTCTCGTGTCGGAACCTGGTTGGCGTTGCCGTCCCACTCGAGCCAGCGCTTGTCGAAGACGTTCACCTCCTGGGCGAACGGGATCTTCATGTGCAGCCCCGGCTGGGTCACCGAGCGTCCAATCGGCTGGCCGAACTGGGTGATCACCACCTGCTCGGTCTCCGACACCGTGTAAAACGCCGACCAGAGCGTGATCAGCCCCAGCACCAGCACGCCCGCGCCGATCCACCGCGACCGCGTCATGGCTTGAGCTCCGGCTTGACGTCTGCGCTGCTGCCGCCGCCGAGGGGGAACAGGGGCAGGATTCCTTTGGCCTTCTCGTCGAAGATCAGCTTCTTGCCGGCGGCGGGCAGCACCGCCGTCAGCGTCTCGAGGTAGATCCGGGTCCGGGTCACCTCGGGCGCCTTGCGGTACTCCTGCTCGAGCGCGATGAAGCGCTGCGCGTCGCCCTTGGCGCGGTTGACGCGGTCGACGGCGTAGCCCTCCGCGCCCTGGATCTTCTGCTCGGCCAGACCACGCGCGCGCGGGATCTCCTGGTTGTATTCGGCCCACGCTTCGTTGATCGCGCGCTCGCGCTCCTGGATCGCCTGGTTGACCGCGTTGAACGACGGCTTGACCGGCTCGGGCGGATCCACGTCTTGCAACACCAGTTGCTGAACGGCGATGCCGTTGTCGTAGAGCTTGCACAGGTTCGACAGCAGCTCCTTGGCCTTGAGCGCGATCGACTCGCGTCCCACCGTCAGCAACTCGGTCACGCTGTGATCGCCCACGACCGTGCGCATCGACGCCTCGGCCATCAGGCGGAACGTCGGTTCGACGTCGCGCAGCTTGAACAGATACTTGTACGGGTCGGCGATCTTGTACTGCACGATCCACTCGACCGTCGCCACGTTGAGATCACCGGTCAGCATCAGCGATTCGGCGATGGTCTTCTCGTCCTTGTGGAACGTGCTCTGGATGTCGGCGCGCTCGGTGCGGAAGCCGAACTCCTGCTTCAGCTGGCGCTGGACGGGGACCTTCATCACTTGCTCGACGCCGAAAGGGATCTTGCTGTGCGGGCCCGGACCCGTGGTGCGCACGTAGCGCCCAAACCGGGTCACCAGGCCGACCTCGTCGGGCTCGACCTGGTAGTACGAGCCGGCGATCAACACCAGGGCGAAGACCACACCGCCGATCCACAGCAAGAGCCGCCGCGAGCTCCGCAGGCTCGCGACCAAACGACGCGTCACGCGCAAGAACTCCTCGGGACCAGAGTCGTAGCCGCCGATCGTCATTGCCTTCTTTTACAGAGTCCCCCTGGAAAAGCCAGCCGCCGCGCGCGGCACGGTTCGCTGAGGGGGGACGCCGACGAATGGCGTCTGCTCGCCCTTCTCTTGTCCGTTCTGGGAAGACCTCGGCTGCGGATCGCGGATATCGAGAAGCAGGAGCTCCGTTCCTGCCCGCGCCGTGAGCGAGACGGCACGTTCGGCGCTGATTCCGACACCATCGCCGGTCGACAGGACGATGTCTCCGAGCGTGGCATCGCCGCGCACGACGTGGAGCCACGCGCTGCGTCCCTGCACCAGCTCGTGGATCACGTGCTGGCCGGGATCGAGCATGGCCGAGTACAGCAGCGCGTCCTGGTGGATGCGCAGCGATCCGCGCCGGGCGTCGGGCGAGGCGACGACGCACAGGAGGCCCCGCCGGTCGGCGGAGCTGAAGCGTTTCTGCTCATCGCTGGGCTCGAACCCCAACTCCGACGGACGCACCCAGATCTGAAACACGTGGGCCCAGGCGGTCCGCGAAAGGTTGGTCTCGCTGTGGCGTCCCCGCTGCCTCGAGCTCACGTACCTGAACTCGCCCGCCTGGATGATGCCCGAGCGGCCCATCGAGTCATCGTACGCGAGCGCGCCCTCGCGTACGTAGGTGACGAGCTCGGCATCGTGATGGGGATGGCCAAGGCCCGCCCCTGGGGGAAGGCAATCCTCGTTGAGCATCCGCAGGGCTCCGAACCCGTCGGCCAGTGGATCATCGCGGTCGCTCGAAGAGAAGGTGAGCCACCCTTCCTGTCGTCGACGTCGACTGTGACGGCGCTCGTCGGCCCGGCGGAGTGTAATCATCTGGCTACCTCGCCGATCTCGGACGGGAAGTGACTAGCGGGATTCGGTGACGGTGCTTCCGTCGATCGTGACCGCGGTCTGCGCAAGCAGTCGGCCATTGATCGACGCACCGGTTCGCAACATGATCGCCGTTTGACTCAGAATCACGCCCTCGCAGTGGGCCGTCGTCCCGAGATCGACCAGACCGGCGACTTGCCAGAAGATGTTCTTCGGCTGTGCGCCGCCTGCAAGGATGACCTTCGCGGCGCTGCTCATGGTGAGATCCTGGTCGACCTGAAAGATCCACACGTCCGTCGCACTGCCGCTGAGGGTGACGTCGCTTGCGATCAGGACCCCTGTGCCCCACTTGTAGACCCCGGGCCCGATGGTCATTCCGCCGATGCTCCCGGCGCCGAGCTCGGTCACGCTGGGCGCGCGTCCCGCCGCGTCCGTGAAGGCCAGCTGCATGTCGCCGACGGCCGTGGTCAGATTGGAAGGCGTCGGAGGCGTGTAGTCGGCGGCGTACGCCTTCCCCGTGATCTGAGGCGACGTGGCGAAGACGCCCGTGGCGTCAGCCGTCAACGAGAACCCGGTCAAGAAAGCGGCGGCAGATGGGCTGACGCCGACGTTCCCCGTCACCGCCGAGGTGGGCACCGTGGAGATCCCGCTCTTCGCGAGGATCACGTATCCGCCAGCCGTACCCAGGTTGAGCGCAAGCGCCGGCGCCCTCGTGTCGCCGGTGATCGTTGCGCCGTCGGTCGGGCTCCCGGCATTCGAGCTGCCGCATGCGGCGGCCAACGAGAGCACCAGCAGAAACGCTGGTCGTATTTTCAAACTGATCGCAGTGAACATTATGATGAGCTCCTTTGCCGGCTTTCGCGAGCGGCCGGGATACCACCCAGCGAGCAATCGCCGTGCCGGCGCCGAAGGGCCCGTTCTTTCTCGGGGCATCGCCGGCGGCGCCGAGTATTTCAATCAAACTGACGGATCCCTTCATTCACTTCGAGGGCATTGAACCCCCGCGGTTCTACTGCGCCGCAATGGCCTCGGCGGTCTGATTGCGACTCCTCACCAACAAGTGAGCGGCGGCGGTGCGGGCTTCTTCCAGCGTTGCGCAAACCATGTTGGCGCCATCTTCGAGCAGCCTTTGGGCGCTCTCCTTCTCGTTGGCCTGCACGCCGGGCCGAATGACCAAGATCGTCGTCCGCGGCAGCTTCGCGCGCAACCGGCGGCAGATGTAGCGAGCCTGGGCGAGGCCGCCTGGGGGGATCGAGTTCACGCAAATGAGATCGGGTACCGCCGCACCATCGTGCGTGGTCACCTCCGACGAGAGGTACGCCGAGCCGACCGATTCCACCACCATCTTTTCCGACTCGAAGAGCTGCCCCCACATCTCCCAGATGGTTTCGTCGGTCATCGAGCGGGCCGACACGCCGACGATCCGCCGTGAGATCGCGGGCCGGACCTCGTCCAGGGCGGAGGGCGGGTCCTCACGGCCAGAACCCGGAACCACCTCCACCAAGGATTGAATGGATCTCAAGACGTGCTGATGGTCGCCCTCGCTGATCTCGTTGCGGGCGCGCGCACTCTCGGCCAACAAGAGGGCGGGAACGACCACTTCGTCGAAGACTCTTCCGCGCGACATCGCCCGGAAGCGCTTGTCGAGGATCTCGTGGGCCTCGTCCTCGTCCCCCGAGAGCAGGCGTTGATACAGCATCAAGTCGTCTTCCAGCGCCGGCTCGTCGCCCAACAAGACGGACAGGTACGACAGGCGTGACACATGCTTTCCCAGGACCGCCAGGCAGACCGTGAGAGGAGTCGACAGGACCAGGCCGACGGGACCCCACAACCACGACCAGAAGATCGCGGACACCAGCATTGCCATCGACGACACGCCGGTCTTGGCTCCGATGACCACGGGCTCCACCACGTAGGCGGCCAGCGCGTCCAGGCCCAGGAACAGTCCCAGCGTCGACACCAGCGGCCACCACCCGGGGAACTGCGCGAAGGCGAGCGCGCAAGGAACCAACATGGCCATCAGGATGCCGACGACGGTGACGAATCGAAGCACCGCCGCGACGAA
>Ga0265338_10007978_pt1 | contig 12960 bp, 11 predicted proteins | sample 42126metaG_FD_193579 | JGI IMG/M metagenome (GOLD analysis project Ga0265338, IMG submission 193579) | Rhizosphere microbial communities from Carex aquatilis grown in University of Washington, Seatle, WA, United States - 4-21-26 metaG | ecosystem: Host-associated > Plants > Roots > Rhizosphere... | reverse complement strand
GGCGGGCATCCAGTGACCGGGCGGATCGCCAAGACTGGATTCCCGCCTGCGCGGGAATGACAGTCTGGAATTCGTTCAAAGTCCGGCCGCATTGCTCTAGGCTCGCCGCCATGCACGGCACGCCGCAACTGACGCCGGAATTGCTGCTTCGCGCCTATGCCGAGGGGCTGTTTCCCATGGCCGAGACGCGCGACGACCCGACGCTCTACTGGGTGTCGCCGGAGAAGCGCGGGGTCATTCCGCTCGATGGCTTCCATGTCTCGCGCCGGCTGGCGCGGACGGTGCGCAGCGACCGGTACGCGGTCAGCTTCGACCACGCCTTCGTCGACGTCATGCAGGCCTGCGGCGGCACGCGCGCCGAAACCTGGATCAATGCGGAGATCCTGCGCCTCTACACCGCGCTGCATGTCGCGGGCTACGCCCATTCGGTCGAGTGCCGGCTGGAGGGCGAGCTGGTCGGCGGGCTTTACGGCGTGAGCCTGGGCGGCGCGTTCTTCGGCGAGAGCATGTTCAGCATCGCGCGCGATGCGAGCAAGGTGGCGCTGGTGCATCTGGTGGCGCAACTCATCCGCAGCGGCTTCGTCCTGCTCGACACGCAATTCCAGACCGCGCATCTGGAGCAATTCGGCACGCTGGAGATTCCGCGCGGTGTCTATCTCGCGCGATTGAACGAAGCCCTCGGCACGCGCGCTTACTGGCTCGCGTCCGCGGGCAGCGCGACGGCCTTTTCGGCATCGGTCGCATCGGGCGAGACGGGCTTGACCGGCTTTTCCGGCCCGATGGCGACGGTCTCGCCGGGCGCGATCGCTTTGCAGGTCATCACCCAGGCGTCGTAGAGCGGATGCTCCATGCCGTTGAGGCCGGGGCTCGACGCGTACATCCAGCCCGAGAAGATGCGGCGCGCCGGCTGGTCGGGGCGATGATCGTCGATCTGCACAAAGGCGGCGGTCTCCGGCGTCTCGGACGCGGGCGTCGAATAGCAATAGCGCGCGGTGATGGTGAGCGTCGCGAACTGGGCCGATTTTCCGATCGGGATCAGTATGGTCGTGGCGCGGCCGGTGATCTTGTCGAGACCGCGCATCACCAAGGTGAGCGGACCGGTGGGCTTGGGCGGCAAAGCGGGCGCCGCGGTGTGCGCCGCAGGCTTGGCAGGCTTTCCCGCCGGCCTGGCGGCCGGGGCAGCGACGGGCTGCGCCGATGCCGCGGCCATAAGGGCCGCCAACGTCATGCCGGACAGCGCGAATCTTCTAGGGGTGATCATTCGGGGCGCTTGGCTGAGGCGCGGCGGGTTTGGGCTGGCTGCCGCCGTTATTGTTGCCGCCGCCGATGAAGCGGCCGACCAGGCCCATCAGATCCACCGCGCCCTGGACGTTGGTGATCTGGCCGCCCGGCGGAAGCATCTTGTCGCTGCCGCCCGGCGTGATCGAGAGATAGGAGCCGCCGAGCAGGCCCGACGACGTCACCATCAGCGACGAATCGTCGGGGATCGGGATGTCACTGCGCACGCTCATATGCAGCGTGACGAGATAGGTCTTGGGATCGAGGGTGAGCGCGTCCACCGCGCCGATCTTGATTCCCGACAGGCGGACATCGGTGCCCGTGGCGATGCCGTCGACCCGCGGCATGCGCGCGGTGATCTCATAGCCGCCGAGGCTTCCCGAACTCGTGGTCGTGTAGGTGTACCAGAGGAAGACCGCGGCGATGGCCACCACGATGGCGCCGATGATCGTCTCGACGGTGTTGTTGCTGCTCATCCCCTACTCCGGCTTCCAGGCCTGGTAGTCGCCGGTGGCGCGCGGCCGGACGCCGCTGGCGAGCAGGCTGCCCTCCGGGCGATAGGCGCCGGCGGTGCCGGTGAGATTGGGGCGATGCTCCTTTTCCCAGGGCTTGGTCTTGAACGGCTCCGCGGTCGGCGGCTCGGCAAAGGTGTGGTGCAGCCAGCCATGCCAGTCGGCCGGCACGCGGCTCGCCTCCACCAAGCCGGAATAGACCACCCAGCGGCGATCGCCCTTCTTCGAGCGGTAGTAGCGATTGCCGTGCGGATCGCCGCCGACCAGCACGCCGGAGAACCAGGTCGTGGTCATCGTCCCGAGCGTGGCACCGTGCCACCAGGCAAAGAACATGCGGATGAAGGACATAGGGCGCGGACTGTGCCTTGGAATTGCGGCGGGAATATAGAGGGCTAAGGCGGCCCGCGCCAAGCCGCCCGGGTCTGCGACCTATTCCCTAGAATTCCACGGCGAATCCGACGCGCCCGACCTGGTTGCGGCCGTCCATGGTGGAGGCGAAGCCGCCGTCGAGCATGACGGGCGTATCCGTTCCCAAGTCGAACCTGTGCGCCACGTTGAAGCCCATCGCCTGGCTGCCGCCGTAAAAGCCGGCATGGGCGGCGAAGGTCGTCCGCCCCGGTTCGGAGGGCGTAAGGACGCCGCCCAGCGCCGTGGAGGCCGCGACCGCATCGCTCATGTCGCTGCGCAGGAGCGCGAGCTGTCCGAAGGTCGCCGCATCGCTGGATGCCGTGCCGGGCGCCACATTGGTGATGCGGCGCGGAGCGCCGGGGGCGCCGACCGACACCGTATTCGGCTGATCCGCGACGGAGCCCGCCCCGAGCGCGACGGAATTTTCGGCACTGGCGACCGCGCCCGTGCCGACCGCCGTCGCCAAGGCGCCCGGCGCGCGGGAAGCGGCGCCGACCGCGGTCGAGCTCGCGCCCGTGGCGAAGGCGGCCGTGCCGAAGGCCGAAGCGTTGGTCGCCGTCGCCATTGCGCTGTCGCCCACCGCGGACGCACTGACGCCCGACGCGGTCGCTGCAGGCCCTGCCGCGATGGCGCTGAGCCCGGTCGCATGCGCGCTGCCGCCGATGGCGACGGCATTGTCGCGGGTCGCGGTCGCAGCGGTTCCGACGGCAACGCCGTTCGTGGCACCCAGTCCGGTGTCGGGCCCGAAGGTCGATGCACGCAAGCCCAGCGCCAGAGAATTGTCGCCGCTCGCCTGGGCGAGGTTGCCGAAGGCCGCCGACGAAAGCCCGGTCGCCTGGGCGCCGCTGCCCACCGCCGTGGCGAAATCGATGGCGCCGCTGCCCGTCCCTACGGCGATGCTGAGAATGCCGTTTGCGCGGGCGCCGACGCAGGCCGTGCCGCACTGGCCGGCCCCCGATCCGTCGCCGCCGCCGAGGGCCAGCGCGAAGGTGCCGAGGGCTTGTGCCGCCGAGGGTGCGTTGAGACCGGTGCCGATCGCGGTGGCGTAGGTTCCGGGCGGACCTGCCTCGCCGACTTGCCCGCCGATGCTGATGGAGCCGTTACTTGCGGCGACCGCGCTGTCACCGATGGCGATCGTCTGGCTTGCCTGCGCCTCGGCCTGCCATCCGAGGGCGACCGCATACTTCCCCGCGCCCTGTGCCGCCTTGCCGATGCCGACCGCGCCCTCGCCGCGGACGTTCGTATAGGCGCCGAGCGCAACGGCGTCGAAATCGGCCCGGGTGAGATCGCCGATGGCGGTCGATTGCGGCCCGTTCGCGAAGGCGCCGATGCCGATCGCGGTCGAGCCGCCGAAGCCGGAGGCGGTATCGTCCACGACCGCCTGGGCGCCGCAGGCAAGCTGGCCGTTGGTCACCACGACGTTTTCAACGCACGCCGCCAGCGTGCCGTCCGGCGCGGTGACGGTCTGGGCCGAGGCTTGGAACGGCAGCGCCGAACTCGCAATCAGGGCAAACAGGCAAAGATGCGCGCTAAATCGAAACATAGGAGCCCCCCGCTAAATCGAGCAAAGACCCCACCACCCATCGCGCGATCGCAACTATCGATATCGAATCAGCGATCTGCGCGTCCTAATTGCGGCATGCAGATAAATATTCGTCAACTGTTCGTCCATGTTCGTTTTGGCTTCGTCAGACAAGGCGGCAGGCTGGAACGCGGTGCCGACGATCGATTTTGACTCGGACATCGGAAAAAACGGGACGCAATGTCAAACCAAAATCGACTGTGAAGCGGTGGTCTGGTTTGCGGCGGACTATCCACAATCGATCCAAAACAGGTTCGCAAGTTCCCACTGTCATACACGCGAAAAAATTTTCTGCGCGATTCTTGTTAACGGCTTGACAGTCGACTTTCCCCAGCAAAAACGCACTGTCATCGACCTACCACATATGGTGGGTAAGATTTCGTTTACTACTTTTCGCTTGCGAGCGTTTTCGAACAGTGCCCATACTTGGGGCCTGTCGCTGCTCGCGACACCAAATCTGGCGGACGGAATTCAACTCCCCCGCCGAGGTCCCTGCCACACAGGCGGCGGTCCCGGCGAAGGAAAACTGTCCCCGAAGCGGTGCCGAAGCGGGCGACCACAACGGGCTTAATTCGGGGATCAATTCCATGCGCATTCGCCGTCAGTTCACGGTTGAGGGTCATTCGCCCTACGAAGGCATCCAGTTCCGCTCCGCCACCAGCGAGATCAAGAACCCCGACGGCTCGGTGGTCTTCTCCCAGTCGAACATCGACGTGCCCGAGAGCTGGAGCCAGGTCGCCTGCGACGTGCTGGCGCAAAAGTATTTCCGGAAGGCCGGCGTGCCCACCGCGCTGAAGCCGGTGCCGGAAGACGGCGTGCCGGAATTCCTGTGGAAGAAGACCGCCGACAGCGACAAGACGCGCGGCGAGAACTCGGCCAAGGAAGTGTTCGACCGCCTCGCCGGCACCTGGGCCTATTGGGGCTGGAAGGGCGGCTATTTCGACAGCGAAGCCGATGCGAGCGCTTTCAAGGACGAGCTCAGCTACATGCTGGCGACGCAGATGGCGGCACCGAACTCGCCGCAATGGTTCAACACCGGCCTGCACTGGGCCTATGGCATCGATGGCCCGAGCCAGGGCCACTACTATGTCGACCACAAGACCCAGCGGCTGACGAAATCCGCTTCGTCCTACGAGCATCCGCAGCCGCATGCCTGCTTCATCCAGTCGGTCGCCGACGACCTCGTCAATGAGGGCGGCATCATGGACCTTTGGACGCGCGAGGCGCGCCTGTTCAAATACGGCTCGGGCACGGGCACGAATTTCTCCTCGCTGCGCGGCGAGAACGAGAAGCTGTCGGGCGGCGGCAAGTCTTCCGGCCTGATGAGCTTCCTGAAGATCGGCGACCGCGCGGCGGGCGCGATCAAGTCGGGCGGCACGACGCGGCGCGCCGCCAAGATGGTGATCGTCGACGTCGATCATCCCGATATCGAGGCCTTCATCGACTGGAAGGTGGTCGAGGAGCAGAAGGTCGCGGCGATGGTCGCGGGCTCCAAGCTCGCGGAGAAGCACCTCAAGGCCGTGATGAAGGCCTGCATCAACTGCCAGGGCTCGGGCGACGACTGCTTCGATCCGAAGAAGAACCCGGCGCTGCGCCGCGAGGTGAAGGCCGCGCGCAAGTCGATGATCCCGGACAATTACATCGAGCGCGTGATCTCCTTTGCCCGCCAGGGCTACAAGGAGATGGAGTTCAAGTCCTACGACACCGATTGGGATTCGGAAGCCTATCTCACCGTGTCGGGGCAGAACTCGAACAATTCGGTGCGCGTGACCGATGCGTTCCTGAGCGCGGTGCTGGAAGACAAGACCTGGGACCTGACCTTCCGCGGCTCGAACAAGATCGCCAAGACGGTGCAGGCGCGCGAATTGTGGGAGAAGATTTCCTATTCCGCCTGGGCCTGCGCCGATCCGGGCATCCAGTTCCATTCGACGATCAACGACTGGCACACCTGCCCGGCGGGCGGCGACATCCGCGCCTCCAACCCGTGCTCGGAATACATGTTCCTGGACGACACGGCGTGCAATCTCGCCTCGCTCAACCTGATGGCGTTCCGCAAGGATGGCAGCGACGGCGTGAAGGTGTTCGATGTCGCGGCGTTCGAGCATGGCTGCCGGCTGTGGACCATCGTGCTCGAAATCTCGGTGCTGATGGCGCAGTTCCCGTCCAAGGAGATCGCGCAACTTTCCTACGACTACCGCACGCTGGGTCTGGGCTTCGCGAATATCGGCGGGCTGCTGATGGCGGCGGGCATCTCCTACGATTCGCGCGAAGGCCGCGCGATCGCGGGCGCGATCTCGGCGGTGATGACCGGCGTCGCCTATGCCACTTCGGCCGAGATGGCCGGCGAGCTCGGACCGTTCCCGGAATTCGCCAAGAACAAGGATGCGATGCTGCGCGTGATGCGCAACCACCGCCGCGCCGCGCATGGCGAGACGGCGGGCTATGAGGGCCTCTCCACCCTGCCCGTGCCGCTCGATCTCGCGGCGGTGATGAACAAGGATTTGGCCTTTGCGGCGCAGCGGGCGTGGGACGATGCGGTCTCGCTCGGCGAAGGCTTCGGCTATCGCAACGCGCAGTCCACCGTGATCGCGCCAACGGGCACGATAGGCCTGGTGATGGATTGCGACACGACGGGCGTGGAGCCGGACTTCGCGCTGGTGAAGTTCAAGAAGCTGGCCGGCGGCGGCTATTTCAAGATCATCAACCGCTGCGTGCCCGAGGCGCTGGCGACGCTGCAATACACCCAGAGCCAGATCGACGACATCGTCGCCTATGCGGTCGGCCATGGTACGCTGGAAGGCTATTCCGGCGCGCTGAACCATGACGCGCTGCGCGCCAAGGGCTTCGGCGAGGAGCAGATCAACGCGGTCGAGGGCGCGCTGGAATCGGCGTTCGACATCCGCTTCGTGTTCAACAAATGGACGCTGGGCGCCCAGTTCTGCACCGACGTGCTCGGGGCCGACGCGGCCGTGCTGGAAGCGCCGGACTTCGACATGATGAAGCATCTGGGCTTTTCCCGCGCCGATGTCGATCTCGCCAATCTGCATGTCTGCGGAGCGATGACGCTGGAAGGCGCGCCGCATCTGAAGACGCAGCATCTCTCGGTATTCGACTGCGCCAATCCGTGCGGGCGCATCGGCAAGCGGGCGCTGTCGGTCGACAGCCATATCGAGATGATGGCGGCGGTGCAGCCCTTCATCTCCGGCGCGATCTCCAAGACGATCAACATGCCGAACAGCGCGACGGTCGAGGAGTGCGGCGCGAGCTACATGAAGTCGTGGCGGCTGGGCCTCAAGGCCAATGCGCTCTATCGCGACGGCTCCAAGCTCAGCCAGCCGCTGGCGAGCCAGGTGCTGCAGATCGACGACGAGGACGAGGCCGAGGAGATGACGCAGGTGGCGCGCACGACCGTCGTCACCGAGCGGATCGTCGAGCGCGTGATCGAGCGGGTGCGCGAACGCGAGCGCGAGAAGCTGCCGCAGCGCCGCAAGGGCTATACGCAGAAGGCGATCGTCGGCGGGCACAAGGTCTATCTGCGCACCGGCGAATATGAGGACGGCCGCATCGGCGAGATCTTCATCGACATGCACAAGGACGGCGCGGCGTTCCGCAGCCTGATGGATGCCTTCGCGATCGCGATCTCCATGGGCCTGCAATATGGCGTGCCGCTGGACGAGTTCGTCGACGCCTTCACCTTCACCCGGTTCGAGCCGGCCGGCATGGTGATCGGCAACGACTCGATCAAGAACGCGACGTCGATCCTGGACTACATCTTCCGCGAGCTGGCGGTGTCGTATCTCGGCCGCAACGACCTCGCCCATGTCGTGCCGGAAGGCGACGAGGATGTCGGCGTCGGCACCGACGAAGGCAGCGACGGCGCGACGGAAGTGCGCCGCGTGGTCTCGCCGGGCTTCGTGCGCGGCCGCATTCCGCGCACCATCGCGGTCGTCCGCGGCGGTGCGGCGCGCAAGCTCGATCCCAATGCCGAGCACGCGCATTTGCACGCCCATCACACGCACCAGGTCGAAGAGGTCGAGGAGTTCCTCACCACCGACGACGTCGAAGTGTCGGATGCGCTGTCGGAGATCCGCGCCAGCGTGCTCGCCGAAGTGTCGAACCCGGTCGGCGATCTGATCGACGCGGTCGGCACCAAGCTGCGCGAGCGCGCGGAAACGGCGGCGACCAAGGCCGGCAAGGCGCGCGAGCTCCAGGCCAAGCGCGCGGCGGAAGCGCGGATGAAGGGCTATGAAGGCGACGCCTGCGGCGGCTGCGGGAATTTCACCTTGGTGCGGAACGGCACCTGCATGAAGTGCAACACCTGCGGGAGCACGAGTGGATGTAGTTGAGATATTACAAGCTGGGGTAATAATGAAGAGAAGACTTGCAGTTGTTACAGGTAAGCCTCGCCCGGAAGCGACGAAGCTCGATTGGTGTTTGCTGCACGACCTCGTCAGAGACGTTGAGGGTTCGCAAGCACTATCGACGAAATTCTCACTCTATAGCTTGCGCTGCATCTTACAGGTAACCGCCGACGAAGCGCGCGAGGCAATCACTGACGCTTCACAGGATCGGGGAGTCGATGCCGTCCATATTGACGATGAAACACAGAGTGTTCACCTCTTCCAGTTCAAATATCATGAGACAGGCGAGCACGTTCGAAAACAATTTCCCTCGAGAAGCGTCGATTTTCTCATCTCGTTTGTCACTGATCTTCTAGATCGAAACGAGACGTTGCTGGAGACCACCAACAGCCTTCTGAAAAACAAGGTTCTCGCGATCTGGGAAGCAATCCAAAAGAAGCCGGCGCGGATTCACATCCACTTCGTGAGCAACGGCCGCGCGTTGGAGCCTATTCATAGACGGCGGCTCACCGAAGCCCTCGCGAGATATGGCGTCGTTCTGCACGAATACGGATCGGCAGACTTGCTGCGAAAAACGCATGGTCGTTCATCCGAAAAAGTTCGAAAGCGGCTGGTGTTCGTTTCCCCACGACAGGAGTTCACGGTCAACGGCAAACGCATGATCGTCGGATTAGTACGTCTGCTAGACATCGCCGAAATGGTTTCGCAAGAGGAAAGACCGTCCGAGATCGATTCGGAGCTATTCGCTGACAATGTGCGCGGTGTACTTGGCCTGAGCAATGACGTTAACAAAGCGATGCTACGCACGATGGTCGCGCCGTCAGGCGCCGAGTTCGTCTTTCGCAATAATGGCGTAACGATTGTTGCTGAGCAGATCTTGTGCCAAATGAATGGCAACTTTCCAGTCGAGATGGTCGCGCCACAAATCGTAAATGGCTGTCAGACTGTTTCAACGGCCTTTGCCGCCTTCTCAAAAAACAAGGCAATGCTTGATAGAGGCGCGGGACAGGCCGTCCTTGTAAAGATCATCGAGAGCCGCGACGCCAAGATCACTGAAGATATCGCCCTCTCCACGAACAGCCAAACTCGTATCTTTGGACGCGACCTCAGAGCGATCGACGAGACGCAAATCAAAATTGAACGCCTGCTCAGAAAGCACGGGTTTGCGTATCTCAGAAAACGCAGTGACACCAGCGACCTGCCTCGGTGCCAGACCATAGATATGGCAAGAATTGGCCAGCTAATTTTAGCATATTATCGGCATCTTCCGGAGCAGGCTAAGACGCGGACGAACGAGATTTTCGGCGACATGTACGACGATATTTTTGACGTTCAGTTTTTAGATTCGCCCAAGCTTATCGCCGTTCATACACTCAACTACATGCTCGAGGAACGGCGTCAATCTGCGAAGCAGCGGCTTCGCTCGCCAGATACCGCGGTATACGACGAGGAGTGGATACTCGAGGGGAGCTATCATGTGCTCTTTGTGGTGAACCTTCTTTGTCAACGCGACGGCGTTGATTCGGCGAATCTGAATCAAGCGGTTTCGCGATTGAACGAGGCAGTAGTGATCGTTGGCGACTTCGTTAAGAGCCATCCGACTGTCGCAGCGTACAGATTATTCCGAACCGTGGGCACTGCCGACGCTCTTTCAAAGATCGTTTCAGGTACAGTAAGGCGCCGGGGCGGGATTCGCGAGCAACTGGAGCTATTCTAGACGGTTTGACGAGACACCTCGCGATGGGTGGGAAGGGGTGGGTGGCTCGCGCTCCCGCCCCTTCCGCTTTTCGGGCGGAACGCGACTCAGGGCGAAGACGTTGACGCGCGACGGAGACGGATGATGGCGAAGCAGATTGTCGAAGTGATCGATCGGGGCGGCCATGTCGTCGACCGCTACACAGTCGAGCTGGACGACGCCGATTGCCACGATGCGGATTACGAGGAATTCGCGCTGATCCTGGCCGAGAAATCGGGGCGCGTGGAAGTGGCGGAGCATGTTCATCTGCGCGCGCGCTGCGTGAAATAGCGGAGCCGATCGCGCGGGCGGCGCGTTTTGCTGACATGCCGTATTTGGAATCCTCCGCGCTGGTTTCGGTGTGGTACGACGCGAAGCGCCGCGCCTTGCGCGCCACCTTCCGCGATACGGGACGCAGCTATGTCTACCAAGACGTGGCGCCGGAGGAATATGAAGCGCTGATGGCGGCGGATTCGAAAGGCGCCTGGTTCAATCTGCACATCCGCGACACCCACGCGTTCCGCGAAGTGTGATGCGACGCGCGATGCGATGAGAACTCGCTGCCGATGCGAAATATTTCGCGGGCGCAGCAAAAAATCGCTTGCTGATTCGTTTCTGTGGACAACTGATTCGCGGCGCTCGACAGAAAAGCAAAACCGTCGCAATCTCTATTCGCGTCTGGGGCACCCGCGCACACGGGAAAAGCCCAAGGCACCTGAAAAGGTGACCGACGCACACCTTGCACCGGACGAAGGGGGCGCAAGCCCGCGACGGACCGGAGTGCGGCAAGGGCCACCGAAAGCGTTCTAGAGCGCAGACGTGGACCGGGAATCCAGGGAACGGCGGGGAAACCGTTCAAGCTGGGCGCGAAGTGCGGAACCTAAGGCCGTGCCAGCGTGATGTGGAAGGCCCAACGAAAGGCGGGACGGAAGCGTCGAAAAAGATCGCACAGGATCTGTGACGAACCGCACTGCGAAGCGCGGGAGACGAGCAGGCAAACCAGTGTGCTGACCGTGGACGGGGGCCATCGCGAGGGGCCTCCGTTTGCGTTTGTGGGGTATCGTTGTGAGTTGTCATGGCCCGCGAATGCGGGCCGCCCAGGTGATGCTCGCGCGACCTCGCAGATATCTCTCATCGCTTCATTGGAGAAAACCGCGGCGCACGAACTGGGTGACCCGTTCGTACGCTGTCGCTACGAACTCGCGGGCCATGACAATCTTTTTTCTGTTTTCGCCCGCTCCACCCGGCAACTGAAGCAGCCGCGCCGCGCGTAATGGACGTGCAGGTAATCGACATCCGCATCGGCGAAGAATTTCTCGAATAATCCGCGCGGGTCGCTCTCGACCACGTCGGCGTCGGTCATCATGCCCTCGGCATCATAGGCGCGGATCGCCAGCAGGCGTCCGGAGAAGACCGGCGGAAGCGTGTCCACCCGGTCGAACGCGGCGCCGCCGGCGCGCACATAGATCGGGCCAGAGGCGCGGTAGGGCGAATGCGCCGGATGGTGCGCGAAAGGCAGCAGGATGACCCGCTCGCCGGGCTCGGCATCCTCGAGGCTGACGCGGCAAGGCGCGCTGTGCGGCGCATCGATAAGCACGCGGCGCATGGCGCGTTCGGCCAGGCCGGTGTCGTCGAGCCCGAAGTGCGGGGCGAAAGGCGCGGGGTCGAGGCCGCGGATGCGGAAGGACATGGGGATTTCCCGTTTTGAACACGGGACGAAGATGGCGCCCGGCGCATGCCGAAACGACCCGGTTCTTGCGATCGTAGGCGTTCAGGGCTTGATCCTTCTCGACCAGCTGTCATGCCCGCGAAGGCGGGCATCCAGCGGCTGGGCTGCGGCCAAGTCTGGATTCCCGCCCGCGCGGGAATGACAGTCTGGAATTGATGCCATCCGAGAAAATCGTGTCCCAGGCGCGCCCGGTACCGGCACGGCGCTTGCGACGCTCCGGGCAACCGTTTCACTTTGGGACAAGCCCCATGTCCAGACTGATCGCCTTCATCGCCGCGCTCCTGATCGCGACGCCCGCTTTCGCGGCGCCCACCTATGACGCGGCCGCGGTGGCGCGCATCCATGCGGCGATCGTCGATTGCCCAGGCTGCAACCTCGCCGGCGCGGATCTCACCAACACCTGCGTCAAGGCGCACGACCTGCACGGCGCGAATTTCGACGGCGCCACCGCCGTCCTGATGTGCATGTCCTATGCGAATTTCTCGAACGCCACCTTCCGCGGCACCGATCTGTCGGCCGCGAATTTGGCGCATGCCGATCTCGACGGCGCCGACCTGACCGGCGCCAGGATGGACATCACCTCGATCAAGGGCACCGACCTGCGCCAGGCGCGCGGTCTGACCCAGAAGCAGCTCGACCAGGCCTGCGGCGACGCCGATACGCGCGTGCCGGCGGGGCTGAAGGTGCATGTCTGCGCCTGACCGTTTCGTCTCCTCCTAGGGACAACTGACCCCGCCCGAACCGGACGGGGTCTTTTTTTGTGCGCGCGGCACCGTCATGATCGGGCATGCGCAGCTTCGCTCTCGCCCTCGCGGCCCTCGTCCTCCTGTCCGCCCCGGCATCGGCCGACCCGTGCGAGCGGCACGTCTTCGAAGGCAGCGCCTTCACGGTCTGCACCTTCAATTCGCGGCACGACGACATGCGCCTGGCCTGGACCGGCCAGTCGGGCACGGCGCTGCGCAGCTTCGACAAGCTGGCGGCGGATCTGGGCGCGGACAAGGACCGCGTGCTGTTCGCGATGAATGCCGGCATGTTCGAGGAGGACGGCAAGCCGCTCGGCCTCTTCGTCGTGCACGGCACGGTGCGGCGCCCGCTCAACACGCGCAGCGGCGGCGGCAATTTCTACCTGAAGCCGAACGGCGTGTTCCTGATGCGCCGCGACCGCACTTTGGCGGTGGAGACCAGCGACGCGGTGACGGCCGAGCCCGCGCCGCCGCTGCTCGCCACGCAATCGGGGCCGATGCTGGTGATCGCCGGCGCGTTCAATCCGAACATCTCGGCCGACGGGCCCTCGCGCAACATCCGCAACGGCGTCGGCCTGCGCGACGCGCATACCGCGCTGTTCGTCATCAGCG
>Ga0265338_10007977_pt1 | contig 12960 bp, 12 predicted proteins | sample 42126metaG_FD_193579 | JGI IMG/M metagenome (GOLD analysis project Ga0265338, IMG submission 193579) | Rhizosphere microbial communities from Carex aquatilis grown in University of Washington, Seatle, WA, United States - 4-21-26 metaG | ecosystem: Host-associated > Plants > Roots > Rhizosphere... | reverse complement strand
ATATTTCCTTTTCAAAAAACTATTTTCCCCTTTCATCCGCCATAGCTCATTCTCATGAGCGAAGGTGGAGGAAAACAAAAAGGTCTTTTCTTGCGAAACGACCCTCCCGTTGTCCAAACAATAAAGTTTTAAGGGGTAGAGACTATTATACACAGGGCGAAGGGGCGGTCAAGCGCAAATTAGGACATGAGTTTAATTGCTTGGAACGTAACAAGGGTTGTCTACACCATCTCTGTTTATAAGCCATCCAAATTCGGGTTGGCTTGCATCAGTTCTTCTACAATTCTTTTACCTTTAAACAATTATTTAACATGTCACTTTCAATATTACTCCAATAATCAGAAAGGGTAATTTAAAATGTTTTTGTCTTTTTAAAATTCTATTACCCTTTTAACTCTCGTAATATCAACTCGAGAGTTTCAATAAATTCTTGCCGTTCCAAAGTCCCACACATTTGTATTTCGCCTTTTTCAATTTGACCACCTTCAATTTTTAATAAAAATTTAGCGCTATCATTATCACCTGTACTTTTATCAATTTCGCACCGGAAAGATGAGGCGGAAGAATTCCAGTCTCCAGAAATAATACAATTTCCGTTATTTTCTTTTTTTAGTTCATATGATATTTGGTTCATTTTTTTGTATTAGAGTAAACACTAAGCTAAAAATCTTTTAAGGAAGTACTGTATAAATTATTTGAGCGTTATCGTCGCAAGAATATTGTGCCCAGTTACACCCACTAGATCTTCTGTGATAATTGTCATTGGAACTTTTAATATAAGCATACATGAAATAGCGAGCAGATACATCTTCTGTAGTAAAAGTTTTGGTGTATGTTAAATCTGTGCCCCAAGGCTTTATTCCACCTTCTTTTACCCAGTCATATTTTTGAGGCAAAATAAAAGCGAGTACCCCTAATGCCTCTTCTCCAGAAACTTTAATGGTAAAATTAAGTGTTTCTCCTACATGAACTGTGTTATTTGAAGAAACTGAACAGTTAAAATTTGATTCAGCAAACGAAGAACAAGCACAATTTCCTTTATCATCGCAGAATGATTCAATGACTGGTTTGTCAGGCATCACATATGTCGGAGTCTGTTGAATTGGCGCTGACGAAGTGGTGACAGCCGGATTTTTTACAACTGGGGTTTGAGCTACAGGCGCGCTCGGTGCAGGAATTATTTTCTTCTGAACTATTTTTGGAGTGGTGGTGGCGACTATTTTTATCGTCGTCGTCGCGACTGATGATGTTGCAAATATTTGAGGAGCTATTTTCGGAGCAAACCACGTGAATGGATTCCACCATGCCGCGAGAGCAATAGACGGAGTCAAAAGAATCAAACTTGCCGCCGCAAATAAAACTTTTTTCATAGATAAATTATAGCAAACGTGGAAATAAAAAAGCAGCCTGACTTCAGGCCGCCCTTGCTGTAAATACGTTGCCGACGAACGATTCGGCGATTTCGATGTACTGCTCCTGCGGAAGCGGCCCTCTCATCGGCTTTTCCCTCTTCGAAATCTCGTCTTCGATGTCCTTATGACACTCCCAACACACATGAACCTTCATCCTTTTCTGTTTCCCCGTCCAAAATCTCCACCAACGCTTCGGAAAAACATGGTGCTTCGTAGCTTCGCGCTCATGGCCGCACGATGGACAAATAATGACCTTACACAAGATATACCTCCTTGTTGTTTTTCATCCTTAAATATTCTATCCCACCGAATTAAGATTCAAAAGTGGATAAAAAGAAACCGCCGGATTGAATCCAGCGGCCCGAGGGATTAGCTCGCCCGACCAAAGATACGGCCTAAGCGGCCATCACCCCCTTTCGGAGGAAAGTGATTGCGGCTCGAGGATCGCACACAAACGATGTGGTCTTCATGCCCTTTCTTTTTGATGGTTGCGTACCCGAATGTTCCCTAAAACAATCATACCACCGCGCCAAGCGGAAAAGATTTTCCGCTGTGGAAAAAACTGTGGGCACGGGGAGACTCGAACTCCCATGTCTTTCGACACACGCTTCTGAGACGTGCGCGGCTACCAGTTACGCCACGTGCCCAATCGAAACCGACCTGGTCTATTTTAGCTCTTTCTTCAGCTTTCTTTTATAGACCGTGACGAGCAAAGGCGAACCGATGAAAATCGACGAATATGTTCCTGCGGTGATACCGACGAGAAGAGCAAGGGCGAAATTCTGCGTCGCGGCGGGACCGACGATGTAGAGAACGAGAATGGCGAGAAGCATGGTGAGAGACGTGTTGATGGAACGAACAAACGTCTGGTTGATGGATTCGCCGACGATTGTGTCGAAATCTTTTTTCTCCTTGAATTCTTCGTTTCGGCGCAAGTTTTCACGGACGCGGTCGAAAACGACGATGTTGTCGTGGACGGAGAAACCGATAATGACGAGAAGCGCTGTGATGAAAAGAGTGTCGACTTCAATACCCATCAAATGGCCAAGCAATGCGAAGAGGCCGAGAGGAATCAAAATGTTGTGGACCAGAGAGACGACCGCGATGATGCCGTATTTCCACGACGAGACGGGTTTCGAAACTTTTCTGAAAGCAAAGCTGATGAAAAGAATAATGGCGCAAAGCACAAGGACGATTGAAATCCACGATTTCTGGAGAGCTTCGGCGCCGAGTGTCGGACCGACCGAATCAAACTCTTTTTCCGAAACGGAATATTTGCCGCTCTCCGAAAGTCCGGAGAGAACTTGCGCTTCCTCTCCGTCAGAAATCTGCGAAGAGCGGATTATGAAATCGTTTTCTCCGGAAGGTCGCACGGAGACATCTGTCGCGCCCGCGGAAGAAACGACGGAAGAAATATCGGTTGTCGCGGGAGACGACGAAGCGTAGGTCACTTCGAGAAGCGAACCGCCGGTAAAATCGATTCCGGGCTTAAGTCCAAAGACAAATATCAAGATTAAAGAAGCGAGGACGAGGATTCCCGAGAACGTGTAGAATATTTTTCTGTGGTTTACGATAAACATATTATTTGTTTTTTATGCCGGAGCCGAAAAGGAATTTCGCCATCGGGTGCTCGCCCGTCACGCCCAAGGACATAAGAAACGTCCTCGTGACGGTGATTGCCGTAAACATCGAAACCAAGACGCCAATGAGAAAGACGAGAGCGAAACCTTGAACTATGGGAGTCGATGCGAAGTAGTACAAAATGATGGCGGTAATGATGGAAGAGAGGTTGCTGTCGCGAATCGAAAGCCACGCGCGATGAAAACCTTCCCTGATGGCTTCGGGCAACGCGCGGCCGCGGCGGAGTTCTTCTTTCGTTCTTTCGAAAATGAGAATGTTCGCGTCGACCGCCATACCTATCGAGAGAATAAACCCCGCTATGCCAGCAGAGGTCAAGGTCACCGGAATGAGTTTGAAAATGGCAAGGTTGAGGGCCGTGTAAATCACGAGAGCGATCGACGCCACAAGTCCGGGCAAGCGATACCAAAGGATAAGAAAGAGAGCAATGATGACGAAAGCCACGAGCCCGGCAAATATCGAAGCGTCGAGAGCGGACGATCCGAGGGACGCACCGATTGTCTGTGTCGAAATGAGCGTGATGGGAAGAGGTAAAGCGCCGAGATTGAGGTCGCTTACGAGCGATTTAGCTTCGTTGAGAGAGAAATTGCCCGTGATTTGAGCGTTGCCGCCCGGGATTTCCTGCTGAATGACTGGCGCCGAGTCGAGACTGCCATCAAGAAATATGGCGAGGCGCTGGCCAATGTTGTTTTTGGTTATGGTATCGAAAAGAGTCGCGCCTTGGTCGTTGAAATTGAGCGAAACGTAGGGCTGATACGTCGTCGGGTCGTATTGCACGGAAGCGGATTTAACGAGAGCTCCGGTGAGACCCGTTGGAATAAAAGTCATTGTGGACGTTGACTTCGCGGTTGAAGGAGTCGACGAGGCGACAAGCATGAAAGCAAGCTGCGGCGTTTTGCCTATCATGCTTTCCGCTTGCGTGAGGTTCGTAACACCCGGAAGTTCGACGATGAGGCGATATTGCGTCTGTCCGACTTGACCGCCCTCTTCAGTCTGAACGATGGGTTCCGAAACGCCGAAAATGTTTATGCGGTGGGTAATATCTCCCGACAAAGCGTTCATGGCGTCGCCGATTTCGGACGCGGGAACTTGCGACGTATCGGCTTGATAGACCAAGTGGCTGCCGCCGGAGAGGTCGAGACCGAGATGATACGGGAAAGATGCCGATTTGAACGAAAAATAGCCGACGAGAGCGGCGAGAGCGATAATGACTGCTGCCCAAATGCGCACCTTTAACATAGGAGCCTATGCTAGCGTATTTTGATTTCCGAAGCAATTGTCGGACGCCTTCTAGCTTTTAACCTTGAGACGCTTATGGATTTTGTTTTTGTACCATTCAACCTCCCTCTTGAGACCCTCCTCGGGAGAAACCTTTGGATCATAACCGAGTATTTTTCTTGCCTTACCAATTTTCGCCGCCGTCTCTATCTGATCGCCCGGACGCGGCGGAACTTTTTTGTATTTTATTTTTTTGCCCATGATTTTTTCTATGAGAGCAAGACCTTCACCGGTAGTAATCGTCTTGTCTGTGCCGATATTGAAAATTTCTCCCGTGACGGCGTCCACCCTCTCGAGGACAAGGAGACAAGCGTCAACCACGTCAGCGACGTGAGTATAACTGCGACGGTGGAGTTCGGAACCTTCGTGAAGGGTAAACGATTCGTTGTTTAAAATATTTCTGATGACTTTGTGATAAAGCTTTTCCGGTCGTTCGCGTTCGCCGTAGACGGAAAAAAGGCGGAGGACGACGACGGGCAAGCCTTTGTCTCGAGCATACGAAAGTGTAAGCTGTTCGGCGGCGAGTTTCGTCACGCCGTAAAAAGACGTCGGCCTCGGTTCGGCGGTTTCGTCGGAGTCGGCGTGCGCACCATAGACGGAAGACGTCGAAATGTGCACGAACAGTTCGAGAGATTTCAATTTTCTGGCAGCGTCGAGGAGCTTGTGCGTCGCGACGATGTTGTTTTCCAAATATTTCTCGAAAGAAGTCGTCGCGGATATGCCGGGTTGGGCGGCAAAATGATATATGACTTGCGCGCCGTTCAAAACGTCGGACAAATCTTCGGTGGCGATATTTTTGCGGACAATGGTGATGCCGGCTTTTTCCAGATCGGAAATATTTATCTCTTTTATTTCCGGCGAATAATAATCGGTGAGGATGTCGATGCCGACAACGTCGTGATTTTCTTTTTTCAACGCCTCGGCGACGTGCGAACCAATGGCACCGGCCGCGCCAGTGACGACGATTTTCTTTTTGCTTGTTTTTTTTGCCATATTATTTTTGATTAACGTATTTCGCGTACCTTCCGTCGATTTTGGAAAAAGCGGTCTTGCTGTCGCATTTGTATTTAAAACCAAACATTTTCGTGATTTTACCGCCGTCGACAAGAATCGGATATGAATAGGATTTCCAGCCGCCACGTGATGTCGGCACGCGGCCTCGGGTGAGATTCCACATCACGAAAAACGCTACGCGCACCATAAGCGGTGTGACGGGCATGACTTTTTTGCCGACAAGTTTGGCCATATCTTTTGCCAGGACAACGTCGCCCGGCGGACAAATGTTGAAAACTTCGTACGTGTTTTCTTTGGTAAGAGTGAAAGCCAGAAGTTCCGCCACATCGGTAATGTCGTCTTCGTGGACAAATTGTCTCGCCCACTTGGAAGGAGCCGGTACGAAAGAAACCATCGCCGAAATCAGTCTGTGAATGGGGCTTTGCGTGAGTTGTCCCGAAAGAGCCGATTGAAGTCCGAAACGAATCCTCATAAATCTGCCGCGAGGACCGGTAATAGCCGCCGGGCGGATAATGAATACCGGCGGCGCGCCCGCAGGGCGCGCCGCCGCCGCCTGCCATTTTTCTTTCAAATGTTCCTCGACAACTTTCTTCTCTATGGCATATAAATAATCGCTTTCACGAAACGGTTCGTCTTCGGTAAATCGATGCTCAAGCGTATTGTCTTTCCGAGCGCTATACGAACTGACAGTAGAGAAATGAATAAGTCGTTTCACCGACGGCTCCGAGAAAGCGAAATCGAAAACTTTGTCCGAACCGTCGACGTTCCATTTCCACTGTAACGGCTTTTTTGCGTACATTTCGCGAATCTGCCACGCCGTGTGGATGACCACGTCGGGAGAAAATCTCCGCACGAGCTCTTCCCAATCGTCCGACGTGTTTGCAAGAAGCCACTCAACTTTTTTATTGTTTTTCAAAATGTCCGGCATTGCCTCCTTGTCGAGACAGAGGATTTTCTCCACGTCGGCTCGCGCCGAAAACTTCTCGGCAAGCATTACTCCCACGTAACCTGCGCCACCGGTGATAAATATTTTGTGATTCATTTTTTATTTTCCCACCCGCAAGAGAAGCGTTCTGATGGTTTGCAAAGCGATTTTCAAATCAAGGAAAAACGAGCGGTTCTTGATGTAATAAAAATCGTACGCCAATCTAATTTTAGTCTCTTCCAAGGATTGTGGCGGCAGTTCTTGACGAATCTGCGCCCAACCGGAAAGTCCGGGGCTGATGAGAGACCTTACCGTATAATATGGAATTTCCTTCGAGAGTTTCATGCCGATATCGTAAATGTCCGGACGCGGGCCGACGAGCGACAAATCACCCTTGATGACGGAGAGGAGTTGCGGCAACTCGTCGATGCGCGTGCGGCGCAGAAACTTCCCCACTCGCGTGATGCGGTCGTCTTTTTCTTTGACCCAGAGTCCTTTGTCGGACGATTTCATGCTTCGGAATTTCGGGATTCTGATGACTTTGTTTTCCTTGCCGATTCTTTCCTGAACGATAAATATCGGCCCGCCATCGTCGAGTTTCACGGCGATGGCGACAAACGGATAGACGATGAAAGAAATCAAAGCGAGCGGCACGGCGACAATGATGTCCATGAGACGCTTGGACGCGTCGTAGACGTATTTCGGCGTTGTCGAAATATTTTCCAAAAACCAGCTGTGATTTATAAGCGAGAGTCCGACTCGACCGAAAACTTCTTCATACACCCGGTGAACGTCGATAAATCGCACTTTGGAAAAAATCAGGTTGTAGAGCTGCGGAATAATCGGCGCGGCGGCCTTGTGTTCGAGGTCGATGACCACGGTTGAAATGTCCTCCGAATATATTTTGGAAACCACATCACTCTGAAAATAGAAATTTTCGGGATGGTCGAGGTCAATGGACGACACGAACTTCATGCTGTAATTGCCGCCGTTAATTTCCCTCTTGAGTTCTTCCATCTCGGGACCGGCGCCGATGATGACGGCATTGTCTTTCGACTCGCCTCTCGCAAATCGAGGGAAAATTTCCGTGCGCCAAACGAGAAGGCAGAGCGAAGAAATGACGACATAGAGAAAGAGAACGGTCTTCGGCGCGATCGGAAGATACGGTGAGAAATAGAAAAAGACGACGGCGAGTCCGGCATTGAGGAATTGAGCGCGGAAAAGTGTCAGTGGGATTTCCGTCTTGAAAATGACCGTGTATTTTTCGTAGAGGCCGGAAATGAAAAAAACCAAAATCCAAATCAAAAGAAGCGGCAAAAAGGCGGTGAAATGAGCGAGGAGCGTCTCCGCCCTTGGCGCGGCGGCGTAGCGCACAAAAAGCGTTATCCAGAGGGATATGAGCAAAACAATGAAATCGCCTGCGAAAAGCAGGCCTACACGCTTCTTGCTTGCGATAGTCATAGGCGTCAATTATATGCAATAAAAGCTCATAGGCAAGAGATACCTTAATCTTCGGAAGGTTATTATAATGAATACCTCGATGAAAATCATCATAGCCATAACAAAGTCGAATTTCGGCGGAGCGCAGAGGTATGTCTACGACATAGCCACGGCGCTCGGGAAGACAAACGACGTCGCTGTTCTTTTTGGGGGCACGGGACTTTTGGCTGAAAAACTAAAAGCTGCGGGTATTCGTACGATTTCTTTGCCCGAACTCGGCCGCGACGTGAGCATGACGAAAGACGTCTCCGTGTTTTTCAGGATTTTAAAAATTTTAAAACACGAGAAACCCGACGTTCTAATGCTCAATAGTTCAAAAATCGGAGGTGTCGGCTCTCTTGCCGGCAGATTCGCTCGCGTAAAGAAAATAATTTTCGTCGCCCACGGATTCGCTTGGAACGAAAACCGCGGTATCTTGCAAAAATTCGTTCTCAAGTTTTTATATGCTCTGACGTTTCTTTTTTCGACGAAAATCATCGCCGTTTCGAAGTCGATACGCGACCAAGCTCTCCGACTACCATTTGCGAGTAAAAAAATCGCCGTTGTCTATAACGGAATAGCGGCCGCGCCGCTTCTTTCCAAAGACGCGGCGCGGCAAGCTCTCGGTATTTCCACCGACGCCTTTGTCGTCGGCACGATTGCCGAGCTTCATCCAATAAAAGGTCTCCCATACGCCATCGAAGCGATGCGCCTCCTTTCGATTCCGAATCTCTCCTACGTGATTTTGGGCGAAGGCGAAACCCGTGCCGAACTCGAGAAAGAAGTATCGGAGAAAAAAATCGGCGATAAAGTTTCGCTAAAAGGTTTCGTCAAAGACGCGGCGCGCTACGCCAAAGCCTTCGATATTTTTCTCTTGCCTTCCCTCTCGGAAGCCCTCAACTACACACTGATTGAAGCCGGGTTTGCCGAAGTTCCCGTCATCGCCACTTCGGTCGGCGGTATTCCGGAAATCATCGAGAACGAAACGTCGGGACTTCTCATTCGGCCGAAGAATTCAAAAGAAATTGCAAACGCCATTCGCTTTATGCACGAAAACATGGACAAGGCTTCATCATTTGCGAAAAACCTCCACGAATCGGTACTCAAAAATTTCAGTCTGGAAAAAATGCTTTCCGACACGGAAAAAATAATCGCCTACTAATTGAGTCCGATGACTTCCGTGTCTATTTTCGCCGGATGCGACGCCCGCATATATTTTCTCATCGAAACCAGGATGCCGAGCGACAGAAACGACGCCGCTAAGTGACTGCCGCCGTAACTGACGAATGGCAGTGTGATGCCCGTCACGGGTAAAAGTCCCATATTCATGCCGACGTTTATGAAAAGGTGCGCGGTCAAAAGTACCGCGAGGCCGAGACCGAAAAAAGTTTCGAAATTCGTCGCTCCGCGATAGGCAGAAACGATTATTCGCCAAATCAAAACTCCGAAAACGGCGAAAAAGACGATGATGCCGACAAATCCCCACTCCTCGGCGAAGGCCGCGAAAATAAAGTCCGTCTGATACTCCGGCAGAAATTTGAGTCGCGACTGCGTGCCGTAACCGACGCCTTTGCCCAAAATCCCGCCCGAACCGATGGCAATCGTCGCCTGTCGGGCATTGTATCCGGCACCCTGAATGTCGGCGAGAGGATGAAGGAACGTCAGCACGCGATTTTTCTGGTACGGAGCGAGGCCGAAATTCCAAAGCAGTGCGAAAATCGTTACCGCGATGGCAACAAGAATAACGAGGTGTTTTTTTGATATGCCGGAAACCAAAACCATGCCGAGCCATATCGCCATAATCACGACCGCGCCGCCAAAGTCCGGTTGGAGTGCCACAAGTGCCGCGAGGACGAGAGCGTAAACGCCGGATACGATAATGTGACGAATGTTGGCGATTTCGACGTGTCGGCGGGAGAAATATTTCGCGAGAAGGATGACAAGCGAGAGTTCCGCGAGGTCGACCGGCTCAAACGATACGAGACCAAAATTAAACCAGCTTTTCGCTCCGTTTATCGCGTGACCGGCGGCAAGAAGCAAAAGAAGCAGAATCGAAACAAAGAAGAAAAGCGCCGCGACAACGTTCGTGCGCTTGAGAAAGCTCCAATCGAGGAAACTGGCAGCAAAGAAGATGGCGAGTGACACGAAAAGCCAAATGATTTGTCGCTCAAAAAAAATGTTCGCGGACGAAAAGGAATCCATCGTCACGAGACCGAAAGCCACGAGTACGACCGCGGCGGTCAAAAGCAGCCAATCGATGTGCGAACGGAAAATAGCACCGGAGACTTTTCGTATCTCGCTCATTAAAGAGAATTATCGCTGAAGAGAAATTCTTTCTTGACGACAGTGCCCGCGATTTGATACGGCCACGTGAAAGAAACATCGGCTGTGCCCAAGGCCGTTATTGTCGGAATGAGACTTTTTGAAAAAGCCAAAACGTTGCCATTCACGGCGTACAAAATGGCGGTGACATAAATATTGTTTTCATCCGAAAGAGCCGCGTTTGAAACCGTTGCAATTAGCCTGCTTGTCGTCGAGGAAGTTTGAAACGTTGAATTCGGTACGGAAAGAGGGCTTGTGGTCGCGGAAAATTGCCACTCTGGCGCATTTGTAAATTCAAAAAAAGTCCTGTATGGGGCACGGGCGCCCGTAGAAACCGACGGCTCAAACACGGCGAAATTCGTCTGCGCCGGCACGGATGTCTCTCCCGCGCGCTCGGCAATAAGAATGCCGTCCGAATCGTAGAGTTTGAAATCGTAGGAAACCGACGGCGCGCCGACGCCGGGATTCGGATTCGCGGCGTAAGCGAGTAAATTATAAATGCCGGAGACGACTTGAGACGACGTCGCCCAAAGTTCTTGCGGCGCGGCAAATCCCGCTTGGCAAAGCTTGGTGCACGGACCGCCGCAATCCACTCCTTGCTCGCCTTCGTTTTGAATGCCGTCAAAACAGCTCGGCGCGTGATAAAAAGCAAAAAACGCCGGCAAGCCGACGACGACGCCAAGCGCGAGGACAACGATTAAAAATACGATGAGTTTCCTTCTTGCTGACCAAGACATGCGTCAATAATAAGCCAAAAGAGGAGAAACAAAAAGCCCGCGACACTTGTCGCGGGCGAGAGGCTTACTTTCCGGGAATGATTTCGAGGAAGCGAATTCCGTCATTGCCGCCCTTCCAAACCGTATTGAAAGGAACCATAACGAAGATTCGCCTTCTGTCGTCTCCGCTAAGACACGGCACAACAAGGTTGCCACCGTCGAGAGACACCGAGCCGAGAGCGGCAATCTTGTATTTCCTCTGCAAGCTTTGCCACTGGGCACCGCAAGCAAGAAGTTCCTCAATCGTCGCTGGTCTGCCTCCGTCCTTTTTCATGAGGGCGATGGCATCCGTCGATGACGCGGCGTTCTTGAAGTGAATGAGCTTCGCCGTGAGAACCGCCTCTTTACCGCCGTCGGCCTTCAACTCAAAGCTCGCGTTGGTCGGAACGACAACATCGTATTCGCCGGCAGCAATCATCGCGTCGAGAGATTTGGAGTAATCCACGATGAGTCTGAACACGTCGTGTTTGACTCCGCTGTCGTTCGGATCCTGATAGAACCCGACTGTGGCCAAGACCTGTGCATTGGCAACCGACGTGAAAGCGGGGATAAGACCCGCGAGGACAAAGGCGCAAAGCACCTTCGTCAAACCTGACAATGTGCTGGTCTTCATAGGATTCAAATCTGATATTAAATGCCGATTAGTTTTTGTCAAACAAAAAACCCGCGCCATCGAGGACGCGGGTCTTGAAAGTTTTTACGAGCATTACAGTTCGGGCAATAGCTTGTACGTTTTGCCATCCTTGTCTGCGATCGAGAAAAACTTTTCTTTAGCCACCGAATCGGTATCGCAAACGGAGCCTTTGATGCGAACCACCTCGCGATTTTCCGAATCGAGGAAACATCCTCCGTCAAAATCACCATGGGGGATACGGTCTCTTTCGATAGTGACGCCCACATATGTCCCATTTGCGAAGAAGAGAATGTCGTACTGTGGCATGCCTTCGATTTTCATTTTCCACTGTTTTAATGTGCTCATAAGACTGAAATCTGGTTGATGAACAAGACATAATCATCCTGTGCATTTTTCCAAATTCCAATCAATTCAAAGAACTTACCACTGCGGAGATTATACTCTTTTTATGTTTATTGTCAATAGAATACAAAAAAGAGCCATATATGGCTCTTTTTTGCGTTTAAATTCAAAAGCAGTGTCCTGGCGACTATCTACTCTCGCCCCGAAGGACTACCATCGATACTACGGCGCTTAACTTCTGTGTTCGGAATGGGAACAGGTGTGACCACCGCGTCAAATCACCAAGACACTGCTTTCGAAGTTTTTTTTGTTTGTATCAGAAAGAATTGTATCCGCCATTGTGACGGAGACGTGCTTAGCAAAACTCTAATCGTAATGATGTAGAGATTTCCTAATAGGATTTGGGAAATTAGTACTTCTCGGCTAAACACCTTACGGTGCGTACACCTAAAGCCTATCAACCTGGTAGTCTCCCAGGGCCCTTAACGATTCCTCATCTTGGAGTTGGCTTCCCGCTTATATGCTTTCAGCGGTTATCCAATCCGGACATAGCTACTCTGCGTTCCACCTGGCGGTAGAGCAGATAGACCAGCGGTCCGTTCACTTCGGTCCTCTCGTACTAGAAGCAAAGCTCCTCAAGAATCGAACGCCTGCAGTAGATAGGAGACCAACCTGTCTCACGCATGTTACCAAAGGTTCCCCTTTGCATTGGACTATAGCTTTATCCGAAAAATTAATTTTGGATAGTTGATGTTTAGTCTCTACGGGTAAGGGAGCGAAGCGACACTTATGCCGCGTACTCGCGGCCGATGTGCTCAACTTTTTCCTCTTCCCTCGGTATTATCCCGTGCGGGACTCCACCGATATAAATCAACGAAGTCATCGAGAATTTATCCTCGCGACCGCCGTGTTGTGATTGGTTTTATACTCACTTAGTTATCATTTAATAAACGAAAAGCAAAATAACATTCGATTGATTCAGACGGTGGAGACTTCAAAAAATTTAAAATCTCTACGGTCTGAACCCAGCTCACGTGCCTCTTTAAATGGCGAACAGCCATACCCTTGGGAGCTTCTACACCCCCAGGATGAGACGAGCCGACATCGAGGTGCCGAACTCCGCCGTCGCTCTGGACGCTT
>Ga0265338_10007976_pt1 | contig 12961 bp, 15 predicted proteins | sample 42126metaG_FD_193579 | JGI IMG/M metagenome (GOLD analysis project Ga0265338, IMG submission 193579) | Rhizosphere microbial communities from Carex aquatilis grown in University of Washington, Seatle, WA, United States - 4-21-26 metaG | ecosystem: Host-associated > Plants > Roots > Rhizosphere... | reverse complement strand
CCTCGGCTTCGGCGTCGAGGTTGAACGCCTCGTAGCGCAGATGCAGCCGTGTGTCGGCCGCCAGATCGTCTTTCAAGTCCTCGACGGCGGTGACGATAGCTCGCGCATTGTCGATGCTGCGCAGGCCCGGCTCCCATGACGCGGTGACGCCGTGAAAGACCGTGGTGATGCCATTCGCGATGGCCTGCCGGTCGCTGTCCTTCAGGCCCATGGCGGCGGGGAAATGCACACCGGGACGCGGCATCAGTTGCCGCTCGAATGCGTCGCCATGGATGTCGACGATACCGGGCAGCACGTAGAGGTCTTGCGCATCGAGTGTACGACCTTTGTGCGTATTGGCCCCGAGCGCGGCGATGCGTCCGTCTTCGATCGTGAGCGTGGTTTCGACGAAGGCGTCCCCGGCAAGAACCGAGCCGCCCTGGATGCGGACCGCCTCGCTCATGCGCTTGCGGCCATCAGCGCCGGCGCACCCATCTCCTCGTATTTATCGAGGAACGCCTCGACGCCCAGAGCCCGAAAGTCTCCCAGGGCGCCCTGGAGGGCGGCGTGCGGCCAGTCCCACCAGGCGAGCGCCAGCATGCGCTCCGCCAAAGCCGCCGGAAAACGCGGCCGCACTATCCGGGCAGGATTGCCGACGACGATGGCGTAGTGCGGCACGTCTCTGGTCACCACGCTGCCGGCGCCCACCACCGCGCCGGTCCCGATCGTGCGGCCGGGCAGCACGATGGCGCCGTGGCCGATCCACACGTCGTGACCGATAACGACGCGATGCCCGCGGCGCCATGCGAAGAAGTCCGCCTCGTCGCGAGCGTCCTCGAAATAGGCCGATGCGCGATAGGTGAAATGCGCCTGGCTCGCACGTTGCATCGGATGATTTCCGGGATTGATGCGCGTCACTGCGGCGATCGACGTGAATTTGCCGATGCGGGTGTAGGCGATATCGCTGTCGTTGACGACATACGAGTAGTCGCCCATCTCGACTTCGAGCAGTTTGCTATGCGGCCCGACCTCGGTATAGGCGCCGAGCGTCGATTGCGTGACGGTGGCAGTCGGGTCTATCAGCGGAGTCGTGGATAGCATTTTGTCGGTCATGGCCGATTTCTCCCACACCACGACAGACGTCATTTCGGTGACGGCTCGATGACAGCGCTCAGCTTTCAACAACCAGCGCGACGCGATCGGCTGCGAAGCGGCCGCGCGTCGTGAGCACGGGCTCACCATTGACGGCAACATCGATGCTGTCGACGATCAGGATCGGCCGCTGGATCGACAGCCTGAGGCGGCCGGCGTCGACCGCGTCAGTGAAGCCGGCGGTGACCCGCGTCCACTTACGCCGATAGCCATCGCCGCCGTAGTGCTGCAGCATCCGGGTGATCGACCGCGTCACGCGGAAGATCTTGGCGGCGTCGTAGAATCGCTGGCCGCACAGCCAGCTCGTGGCGACAGACACCGGCACGCGGTTAGCCGATCGCAAGATTTCGAGCCGCACCACCTGCGCGCCGGGCGCCAGGCCCAGGCGCGCGGCGATCTCTTCGCTCGCCTCCTCGAGGCGATGCCCCTGCAACCTGCCTTCGGCGTCGTGGCCGGCGGCGGCGACGATTTCCGAGAAACGCGTCCTCTGGCCAATGCGATAGTCGAGCTTGTCGGTGCGGACGTAAGTGCCGCTGCCGCGCTCGGTGCGGACCAGCCCGCGGGCCGCGAGTTCCGCCATGGCGCGCCGCACGGTGTGGCGATTGACGCCGTAGCGTGCCGCAATCTCGCTTTCGCCCGGCAGGCGCGAGCCGTTCTCGTGCTTGCCGACTAGGATCATCTGCTCGAAATCGTCGGCGATGCAGCGCCATAACATGATGCCGCGCGCCAGAAGATGGTGCTTACCGGTAGTTGCGCGCGGCGTTCTTGTGAGCATTGGCGGACTTGTCATCGTGGCGTCATGGGACGCGCTGTAGATGCTTGTCTAGTGCACTAGACAACTTTCCGCAAGCAACCGATGCAAGCCACACAAGATTTGCACACAGCGCGACGCGAAATGATGGCGCTGCTTGCGCAAGGCGACACGGACACGATCGCGCGCGGGCTGGCGGCGTCCGAGCACGATCCGGAGATCGTCGAATTGCGCGCGCCGGAAATCGGATTGGTGATGCTGCGTGGCCGCGTCGGCGGCACCGGCTCGCCGTTCAATCTCGGCGAGGCTACCGTGACGCGCGCGGCCGTGCGGCTCGCGTCGGGAGAAAAGGGCTTCTCTTATATTTTCGGCCGCGACGGGAAGAAGGCGCGGCTGGCGGCGGTCTGCGACGCACTGTGGCAGGCCAGCCATTCGCGGCGCGACATCGAGCAACACGTGCTGCTGCCACTACGTGCCGAACGCGAACGGCGCCTCAAACACGACCGCGAGCGTACGGCCGCGACCAAGGTCGACTTCTTCACGCTGGTGCGGGGCGAGGACGAACGATGAGCGAGCTTGTCTTTCAGACGCAGGACACCTTTCGCGCATTGATGGACGCCACCGCGCGCCCCGGTACGATCAGGATGTTGCAAGGAGCGCACGCGCCACCGCCGCTGATGCCGGCGACGGCGGCAGTGATCTCCAGCCTTGCCGATTACGAGACGCCGTTGTGGCTCGATGCTGGCTTCAGCGATGCGCCGGCCGTGCTTGATTGGATCCGCTTCACGGCCGGCGCCCACATTGTTGAGGACCCGCGTGAAGCCGCCTTCGCGCTGATCTCCAGCGCGCGCGTTCTGCCAGACTTCGGCGTCTTCGCACAGGGCAGTGAAGAATATCCAGACTGTTCGACCACCCTGATCGTCCAGGTCCCACAGTTCAAAGGCGAGGTCATCTCGCTGTGCGGGCCGGGGATCAGGGACACAGGCAGCCTCGCCGTCGCGAGCTTGCCCGACGACTTCACCGCGCGCTGGGCGAATAACCGCGCCCTGTTTCCGCGCGGGGTCGATGTCATCCTGGTGGCCGGAACCGACATCGCCGCCCTGCCCCGCACCGTCCACATCACACGGAGCGCGTGAGCGATGTATGTCGCGGTCAAAGGCGGCGAACGCGCCATCGAGAATGCCCACGCTCTGCTCGCGGATGTGCGCCGCGGCGATCGCGCCGTGCCTGAACTCACGCTGGCGCAGATAGAGCATCAGCTTACCCTCGCCGTCGATCGCGTGATGGGCGAAGGCTCGCTCTATGACCGCGAACTGGCGGCGCTTGCCATCAAGCAGGCGCGCGGCGACGTGATCGAGGCGATCTTCCTGCTGCGCGCTTATCGCACGACGCTGCCGCGCTTCGGCGCCTCGGAACCGATCGAAACCGCCGCCATGGCGATCCGCCGCCGTATCTCGGCCGCGTTCAAGGACTTGCCGGGCGGCCAAGTGCTCGGCCCCACCTTCGACTACACGCATCGCCTGCTTGATCCCTCGCTCGCGACGCAGAGCGACGTGCCGCCGCCGTCCACCGCGCCGGCCGAGGCAGCGCCCTTCCGGTCGGTCACCGATCTCCTGGCAACCGGAGGCCTGATCGAGACCGAGGAGCCGGGCGACGGCGAGATTGGCGACCTCACGCGCGAGCCGCTGGCGTTCCCGGCTGACCGCGACCTTCGGCTTCAGAATCTCGCGCGCGGCGACGAAGGCTTTCTGCTCTCGCTCGCCTATTCGACGCAGAGGGGCTACGGCCGCAACCACCCATTTGCCGGCGAGATCCGTTATGGCGAGGTCGAGGTCGAGTTCTTCGCCGAAGAGATCGGCTTCGCAGTGCCGCTCGGTACGGTTGCCGTCACCGAGTGCCAATCCATCAACCAGTTCACCGGTAGCGCGACCGAGCCGCCGCGCTTCACCCGCGGCTACGGCCTCACCTTTGGCCAGACCGAACGCAAGGCGATATCGATGGCGCTTGTCGATCGCGCGCTCCGCGCTCGCGAACTCGGCGAAGTGACCGGCGCGCCTGCGCAGGATGAGGAGTTCGTACTCAGCCATTCGGACAACGTGCTGGCGACAGGCTTCGTCGAGCACCTAAAGCTGCCGCACTACGTCGATTTCCAGGCGGAGCTCGGATTGCTGCGCAGGTTGCGCGACGAGTTCTTCGCCACCGCGCGAGCGCCGGAAGCCGACGCGCCGATGCAGGACGCCGCCGAATGAACGCGCCGGATTACAATTTCGCTTATCTGGACGAGCAGACGAAGCGGATGATCCGCCGAGCCATCCTCAAGGCGATTGCCATCCCCGGCTACCAGGTGCCGTTCGCCAGCCGCGAGATGCCGATGCCCTATGGCTGGGGCACCGGGGGCGTGCAGGTAACCGCCGCAATCCTCGGCCCCGACGACGTGCTCAAGGTCATCGACCAGGGTTCCGACGACACCACCAATGCCGTGTCGATCCGCAAGTTCTTCAGCAAGACCGCGGGCGTGCGCACCACCACCTCGACGCTCGAGGCGACGGTGATCCAGACGCGCCACCGGGTGCCGGAGACACCCCTCACCGATGAGCAGGTGCTGGTCTATCAGGTGCCGATCCCCGAGCCGCTGCGGTTCCTCGAGCCGCGCGAGACCGAAACCCGCCGCATGCACGCCCTCGCCGAATACGGCCTGATGCACGTGAAGCTGTACGAGGACATCGTGCAACACGGTCATATCGCAACGACCTACGCCTATCCTGTCACGGTCGCTGGCCGCTACGTGATGGATCCCTCGCCGATCCCGAAGTTCGACAATCCGAAGCTGTCCGACTGTCCGGCGCTGCAATTGTTCGGCGCCGGCCGCGAAAAGCGCATCTATGCGATCCCGCCCTACACCACCGTCGTCTCGCTCGACTTCGAGGATCACCCGTTCGAACCCTATCGCCACGACGCGCGCTGCGAGCTGTGCGGCGCCAAAGACAGCTATCTCGACGAGGTGATCACCGACGATAAGGGCAGCCGGATGTTCGTCTGCTCGGACACCGATTACTGCGAGACGCGTCGAGCCGGTGGCCATGGCCCTGTGGAGGGCGCAAAGTGATTGAGGACGCGCCGCTGCTGACCGTCGACGGGCTGACGAAGTGGTACGGCCGCCGCCTCGGCTGCACGAACATATCCTTCGACCTGTACGAAGGCGAAGTCCTGGCGATCGTCGGCGAGTCCGGCTCCGGCAAGTCGACGCTGCTTCAGCTCCTCTCAGGCCAGCTGCAACCGAACGACGGACGCATACTCTATCGTATGCGCGACGAGACCGTCGCCGACCTCTGGCACTTGTCCGAGCCGATGCGCCGCCTGCTGTTCCGCACCGACTGGGGCTATGTCCACCAGGACGCCCAGATGGGCCTGCGCATGGGCATCAGTGCCGGCGGGAATGTCGGCGAGCGGCTGATGGCGGTTGGCTGGCGCAATTACGGCGCCATCCGGGACACCGCTACTGACTGGCTGGCGCGGGTCGAGATCGACCAGGCCCGCATCGACGACACGCCGCGCACATATTCTGGCGGCATGCGTCAGCGCCTCCAGATCGCACGCAATCTGGTGACCGCGCCGCGCCTCGTCTTCATGGACGAGCCGACCGGCGGCCTCGACGTCTCGGTGCAAGCCCGCCTACTCGACCTGCTGCGCCGGCTTGTCTCCGATCTCAACATCGCCGCGATCGTCGTCACGCACGATCTGGCGGTTGCGCGTCTCTTGTCGACGCGGATCATGGTGATGAAGGCCGGCGAAGTCATCGAAGCGGGCCTCACGGATCAGGTACTCGACGATCCGCGCGAGCCCTACACGCAACTGCTCGTCTCCTCGATTCTGCCGGTATGACCATGCACCCGCTCTCGCTTGCCGGCGTTTCCAAGGCCTTCACCGTTCACCTGCAAGGCGGCTTGCGTCTGCCGGTGCTGCGCGATCTTGCTTTCACGGCCCGACCGGGCGAGTGCGTCGTGCTGACCGGCCCCTCCGGCGCCGGCAAATCCTCGATCCTCAAGCTCATTTACGGCAATTACCGCTGCGACGAAGGCGCGATACTAGTGCGTAACGGTAGCGATATCGTCGATATCGCGACGGCGGCGCCGCGGCAGATCCTCGCGTTGCGCCGGCGCGCGCTCGGCTATGTCACCCAGTTCTTGCGCGCCGTGCCCCGCGTCTCCGCGCTCGACATCGTCGCAGAGGCGCTTGATGACGTGCCCCGCGAGGCTGCGCGAGACCGCGCCGCCGCCATGCTCGCGCGCTTCAATGTACCGGAGCGTCTGTGGGGCTTGCCGCCCGCGACCTTCTCCGGCGGCGAACAGCAACGCGTCAATCTGGCACAGGGCCTGCTGCCAGAACGGCCAGTCGTGCTGCTCGATGAGCCCACTGCCTCGCTCGACGCTGAAAACCGCGCCGTCGTCATCGAAATCATCCGCGAGCGCAAACGACAAGGCGTGGCGCTGCTGGCCATCGTGCACGACGAGGCTGTGCGCGATGCAATCGCCGATACTTCCCTCGACGTCACGCGATTCGCCACGGCAACCTGAGCATGACCGATACCAACGCCTTCGTCATCGAAAACGCACGCATCGTGCTCGCCGATAGCATGATCGAGCGCGGTTATGCGGCCGTCGTCGACGGCAACATCGCGGAGGTCGGTGAAGGCATGGCGCCGGAGCGCGGCATCAACTTCGGCGGCGATCTCCTGCTCCCGGGGCTCGTGGAACTGCACACCGACCATCTCGAGTCGCACTATATGCCGCGCCCGAAGGTGCGCTGGGACCTGACTGCGGCGGTCATGTCCTACGACGCGCAGATCGCCACCTGCGGCATCACGACAGTCCTCGACTCGTTGCGCGTGTGGCGCGAGGACGGCGCCGAAGACGTGGACGGCCAGGCGCATGAATTGTCCGCCGCGATCGACGACGCCCGGCTCCGCGGGCTGTTGCGGGTTTCACATTACCTGCACCTGCGCTGCGAGGTACCGATGCCGGACGTCGTCGAAGATGCGTCAGCGCTGATCGACCGTCCCGACATCAAGCTGATGTCTCTCATGGACCACACGCCCGGACAGCGCCAGTTCCGCGATCCCGTCAAGCTGCGCGAATATTATCGGGGCAAGAGCGGCGGCATGACCGACGCCGACTTGGACAGGATGTTCACGCGGCGCCTGGATTTTCATAATCGCTACGCGAGCAACAATTACCAGCAACTGGTGGCACTCGCGGGCAAACACGGCACGCCGCTTGCCAGCCACGACGATACCACGGCGGCGCACGTCGAGCAGTCGATCAGCGACGGCGTCAAGGTGGCCGAATTTCCGACGACCATGGAAGCTGCCACGCGGCTCCACGACGCCCAGGTGAAAGTGCTGATGGGTGCGCCCAATCTCGTGCGCGGCAAATCGCATTCCGGCAATGTCGCCACCGCCGACCTCGCGCGTATCGGCCAACTCGACATTCTGTCATCTGATTACGTTCCCTCGAGCCTCCTGATGGCGGCGCTGCGACTGCCGCACGTCTCCGGCGAATACGATCTGCCGGCGGCAGTGCGCACAGTGTCGAAGACGCCGGCGGAAGTCGTCGGCCTCGCCGATCGCGGGGAGATAGATATCGGCAAGCGTGCCGATCTCTTGCGCGTTCATCTTGACGATGACGATGCCGCCGTCCGCAGCGTCTGGAGCGGGGGGCATCGCGTCGCATGAGCACGGCCGCGCCGCACATCGATCCAGCAACGCCACCGATTGGGCCAGGCAGGCTCGTGCTCGCCGTCGGCCCAAGCGGAGGCGGAAAGGATTCGGTGCTGCGCCACGCGCGCATCGATTGCGCCGGCGACCCATCGATCGTCTTTCCGCGCCGTGCCGTCACCAGACCGGCAAATTCCGACGAAGATCATGAGAGCATCGACGAGGCTCAATTCGACGCGGCCTTGCGCGCGGGCGCCTTCGCGCTTGCCTGGCAGGCGCATGGCCTCTGCTACGGAATCCCGCGCGCGATCAACGACGATATTCGCCTTGGACGCACCGTTGTCTGCAACGTCTCGCGCGGCATCATACGTTCCGCCCGAAAGTGCTACGTACACACCACCTGCGTTCTGATCACCGCGCCAGAAGACATTCTGGCAGCGCGGCTTAGCGCACGCGCGCGCGTATCCGATGGATCGATCGCCGCACGTTTGGAGCGAAACGATATCTACTTCGACATATCCGCGGATGTCGTCATCGACAATGTCGGCAACATCGACCATGCCGTCCAGACATTCGTGAGCATTTTGCGGAGATCAACCAAGGCTTGAACGCATAGATGAATGAGTCGCGCGCCGCTCGAATGCACGAGCGCGGTATTCTATTTCCAGTCGTCATCGTATAGCAGATTTTAAATTCTTGTATGCAGCAAACCATTTCATGCGAGTGTCACGCGCGATTGATACATGCGTTATGCGGCTGGTGATTTTTTTGAGACCATGCGCGCCAGCCGTTGTCTGAACCAACGCTCGCCGCGACTGTCCAGCGGCGCCTTGCAACGAAGCCGACACCTGGAGAGAAGCACGATGAAGCAAACGTATCTGACGACAGCCTTCGCGGTCCTCGCCACCGCGCTTGTGTCGACCGCAGCCTATGCCGAGAACGACAAGGATTGCCCAAACGGCGGTGTTGTCCGTTTCGGCGTCGAGCCGTTCGATACTGCGCCGCGCCTGACACCGATCTACGAGCAAATCGGCAAGCTGATCGGCGAAAAGATCGGCTGCGAAGTGAAGGTCTACGTCGCCACCAACTACAACGCCGAAATCGAAGCCATGCGCAATGACAAGCTCGAGATTGGCGAGTTTGGCCCACTTGGCTACGTGCTCGCGCACCAAGTCGCCAAGGCGGAAGCCGTCGCCGCCTTCAGCAACTCGGAAGGCAAGCCCGACACCTACTGGGCGAGCCTCGTGACCTATCCCAGCTCCGGCATCAAAACTGCGGCCGAGATCAAGGGTCATTCATTCGCGTTCTCCGACCCAGCCTCGACCTCGGGCCATCTGTTCCCGGCTTACGGTTTGGCCAAGGCCGGCATCGATCCTGACAAGGACATCAAGGCGATTTTCGCTGGAAGCCACACCTCGTCCTTCGAGGCGCTCTACAACAAGAAGGTCGACGCCGGCGAGCTTAACAGCGAGCAGCTCGAGTCGGCCAAGCAGCGCGGCCACTACAAGGATGGCGACCTCGTTTTCCTCTGGAAGTCCGATCCGATCCCGACCGATCCGATCACCGTGCGCGGCGATCTGCCTGCCGGCTTTAAGGCGCGTCTTATCAAGGTGCTGCAGACCCTCGACTTGCACGGCCTCGACGAGAAGGACCGCAAGGTCATGGGCATGCATGGCCTCCGTTTCGTCCCACAGACTGATAAGGCTTATGACGGCATCCGCGATCTCGTGAAGACGCTGCACATCGACCTGCAGAAGCTCAGCTGAGCGGAGGCCAACATGCTGCGCGTTCGCAATCTCTCGATGCGCTATCCGAACGGCAAACTTGCTTTGTCCGATTTTGATTTGACCGTCGAGGCGGGCGAACTGGTGGTCGTGTTGGGCGGCAACGGCAGCGGTAAAACGACGCTGCTCCGCTGCGTCACGCGTACGCTGCAACCTAGCAGCGGAGAAATCTGGCTCGGCGAGGTAAACCTCGCCGAGCTCAGTGGCGACAAGCTGCGCCGCGCGCGGATGAAGTTGGCCTTGATTTCGCAGCACGCCAGCCTTGTGCGCCGGTCGAGCGTCCTTGCTAACGTCGCAACCGGATCGCTCGGCCGCCATTTCAATCTGTGGACCGCGCTCGGCCGCGTACCGGCGGATGAACTTGCGGCTGCGCATGGCTATCTCGGTGAGGTTGGGCTGGCCTCGCTGGCCGGCCAGCGCGCTGGCACGCTCTCCGGTGGCCAAGCGCAGCGCGTCGCAATCGCACGTGCATTGGCGCAACGCCCCGACGTCGTCCTCGCCGATGAGCCAGTGGCGAGTCTTGACCCGGAGGCGGCGCAAGAGGTCATGCGCCTGTTGCAGCGCCTCGCGCACACCGAGAAGCTCGCGGTGCTCGCGGTTCTGCATCAGGTCGACCTTGCCTATTCTTTCGCCGATCGCGTTGTCGGCATCCGTGCCGGCCACATTGCCTTCGATACGCCCTGCGCCAGCCTGTCGCGCGAGGCAGTCCAGGGTCTTTACGTCAGCGAGGCGGCATGACAGCTCACATCGCTCCGCTGCCCGCTGCCGCACCGCTCGCCAGCTGGGGCCGCGCTGCGGCTGTCGCGTTGAGGACCGTCCTCATCTTGGCTGGCATCCTCATCGCCATTCAGATGCTGGTCGTCGTTGAGGCGAAGCCGCAGGATCTCATTACCGGCTTTCGCGGCATGGTCGACATTGTTCGTCGGTCCTGGCCGCCGGATTTCTCCAAGCTTCCCGATGTGCTTTGGCCGGCGCTGCAGACGATCGACGTGGCACTGTTCGGCACAGTAGCAGGCGTTATCCTCGCCGTGCCACTCGCGGTACTTGCAGCCGCGAATGTGACGCCCTCCCGCTACGCCTATTACATCGCGCGTGGAGTAATTGGATTCACTCGCGCCGTGCCCGATATTGTATGGGCATTGCTTTTCGTCACGGCGGTCGGCCTCGGTCCATTCCCTGGCGGGCTAGCGCTCGCGGTGCATTCGATCGGCATGCTCGGGCGCCTGTTCGCCGAGACCATCGAGCATATGGACATGGCACCGATCCACGCCCTCGAGCTCACCGGTGCGCGGCGGGTCCAAGTTTTTACGCACGCCATCGTGCCTAGCGTCCTGCCGTCGCTGCTCGGTATCGGTTTATATCGGCTCGACGAGAACATCCGCTCGTCGCTGGTGCTGGGCTTCGTCGGTGCCGGCGGCATCGGCTTCCAGTTGCTCACGGCGATGAACCTATTCCAATACCGCCAGGTGTCGCTGCTGCTCATTGTGATCTTCGCTATCGTGATCATTGCGGAGCGGCTATCAGCGGCGTTGCGCAATCGGCTGGGATAAACCGGTCTGGACCTCAGGAGGCCTGCTTTGGTTTATGAGCACCATTCGCGTCTTAGCGGAAGCATGTCCGCCCAACCCCAAAGAGCAGACACTTAACGCCCGGCCGCCAAGTCCGCGACGAGCCATAGGGCGACATTGGCGACTTCTTTCGCTTGGCGATCTTTTGATTAAGCGCCTTCGGCTCGCGCTGACCTCGTCATCGAATCCGCGCATTTGCGTGGAAAATGCAGTAACCAAAAGATTGAACGGACGGGACCAGCTTCTTGAAAAGCTGGCTTGGAAATCTCTGACAGAAGTTCGCGACGGTCGATCTCATGGAAAACGGCTGCGCGCCGCAGATGCAGGGCGGCATGCGGGCATGTCGATCGGACGCAGGCCGGACGCCTCGCCGGCTCGGAACGCCCGTGCTATGCTACAATAAAGCTACCGGTCCTAGGAGCCGCGCCATGAAGTCGTTCCTCGCCGCGTGCGTCGTCGCCGTCATCGTCGCCGTCGTCGGCAGCCTCGTGCTCGACAGCGTGCAGAAGCCTGTCGACGAGGCGTTCAAGACCGAGGCCGTACGGCTCGGGACCTAGCCGTCGGCACGACGGCCGGGATACCGCTGCGGACGGCAGCGGCGCGCCCACGATGACGATCGCTATTCCGCCGGCGTAGACGTCACCAAGCCCGGGCCTTTCGGGCTTCGCTCCCGTGCAAGCTCCTCGTCGACCCACAGCGGGTGATGCTCCTTCGCCCAATTCAGGTCGACCGTCCCTTCGCCCATCCCCTCGAACGCGCCTTCCATGCCGAGCGTGCCGAGATAGATGTGGGCGAGGATCAACGCAATGAACAGCATGCCGACCACGCCGTGGAAGACCTCGGCCAACTCCATGTTGCCGACCGTCAGGCCGCCGTAGAACGGGAAAATGAGCATGTAGCCGCTGATCATCATCGCCACGCCGCCGAGCACGATGAACCAGTAGAGCAGCTTCTGCCCGGCATTGAACTTCCACGCCGGCGCCGGCGACGCATGGCCCTTGCTGAACATGCCTCCGCCCGTCTTCAACCACTGGATATCCGCCCGGGTCGGGAAGTTCTGGCCGATCCACATCAGGAACATCAGCACGACGCCGATGGTGAAGGCAAAGCTGAGATAATTATGTGCGTACTTCGCCCACTGCGACCATGTGCTGAAAGCCTCTGAGGCGCCGGAGGAAGCGAACAGCGTTCTGCCGAATGTGACGTTAAGACCGGTAATGGCCAAGATGACGAAGCAGGTCGCCGTGAGCCAGTGCACGAAGCGCTCGAAGGAATTGAAGCGCACGATGGTGCGGCCCGAACGACCGCCCTCGATCCTGATCGTGCCGCGCCACATATAGAAGATTATCAACAGCACTATCGTGCCGATAATCGCAACGCCGCCAATCCATTGCAAAGTGCCCATGCGGAACTCCTGCCATTCGCGGCCGGCCGGATGCTCGATCACGTATGATTTGGTGTCGGGGATCGTGCCGCGGCCCTGGATCGACTTGAGCTGCTGCAATAGTTGCTGCTCTTGCACCGCGTTTGCGCTCGGATCGACCGAGTTCGGTTGTTGCGCGGAGACCGGTGCCGCCATTGCGACGACGACAATGAGTACCAGCGCACCGGCGATCAGGCGCATATTGGCCAGAGACTTCGCCATGTCATTCACTCCTCTGAAAAGCGCTGTTCTTGCAATCGGGGGCGGCGGGAGGCAGCGATTGGTGCCGCCAGCCGCATCAGGTCGCGACCGTCTCGTGATAGGCCGTCTGCCAGCCCCAGGCGCCGGAGCCGTAGCCGCGCCGCGACACCCGCTCTTTGTAGATCTGCGCAATGACGTCGCCGTCGCCGGCGAGCAGCGACTTGGTCGAGCACATCTCGGCGCACAGCGGCAGCTTGCCTTCGGCGAGACGGTTGGCGCCGTATTTCTCGTACTCTTCCTTCGAACCGTCGGCCTCGGGGCCGCCGGCGCAGAAGGTACACTTATCCATCTTGCCGCGTGAGCCGAAGTTGCCGACCTTCGGATACTGCG
>Ga0265338_10007975_pt1 | contig 12962 bp, 11 predicted proteins | sample 42126metaG_FD_193579 | JGI IMG/M metagenome (GOLD analysis project Ga0265338, IMG submission 193579) | Rhizosphere microbial communities from Carex aquatilis grown in University of Washington, Seatle, WA, United States - 4-21-26 metaG | ecosystem: Host-associated > Plants > Roots > Rhizosphere... | reverse complement strand
CGGTTGATCTCGGTATCGATCTGAACGGCCGCGTCCAGCGCCTGGCGTTCCGCACGGGCGCGAGCCGACCATTCGGCGATCTCTTCGAGCGAGTTCAAAACGGGCGTCAGACGGTAGGTATGGAGTGCTGGAGCCGTGCCCGGCGCGACGCCATCCAGCACGAAGATGCGCGCGTCCGGCAGCAGCGCACGTGCCTCGATCCCCTCCTCCAGCCGGGCCACGAAGAAGGTGTCGGCACCCGCATTGGCGAGCGCGTGCGCCACCGGAACGATCCCCATGCCATAGGCGTTCGCCTTGACAACGGGAGCGGCTTTGGCGGGCGCCGCACGGCGGAGCACCTCGCGGTAATTCGCGGCAAGCGCGCTCAGGCGCACGGTCAGGTGCGCAACGCTATGATCTGCCGCGGCGGCCAATTCGTGCGCCGGCTTGTTCATTCCCGAAGACTCATGGATTTGAGAGAACGACAGCAGCTTGCGCTAGTCAAATCGCGCCGCCGAGGACAGGCTGGAAACATGTCGGTGATTCTTCCCGCCATTCTGCCGGTCTTCATCCTGGCGCTGTTGGGCTACGCGCTGGCGAAGACGGGACGCGCCTTGGATGGCGGCACCACCGCCTTCCTGGTGGCGACGGTGGGGACGCCGTCGCTGGTGTTCCTCAACCTGGCCACGACCGAGTTCCGCCCCGAGACGCTGATGACGCTCGCCAGCGCGACGGCGATTGCGATTGCTTTCTATCTCACAGCCGGCGCGGTGGCGCTGTCCGCGTCAGGATTGAGCTTGCGGACCTATCTCCCGTCGCTGTCGTTTCCCAATTCCGGCAATCTCGGCCTGCCGCTTGCGCTCTATGCGGCGGGTCAGCAAGGGCTGAACGACGCGATCATCGTTTTCTCCGTGACCTCCATCGCCAATATGACGGCAGGCCAGGTGATCGCGGCGGGCAAAGGCAAATGGGGCCGGGCGCTTCGAAGCCCGATCATCCCGGCAGTGATCCTGGGGCTCGGCTTTGCCTATGCGCGGGTGCCCTTGCCGCTATGGCTGACCAACACGCTGCAGCTGCTGTCGAGCCTGACCATTCCGCTGATGCTGCTGATGCTCGGGACATCGCTTGCGCGGATCAAGGTGCGCGGCTTCCCACGCGCGGCAGCGCTTTCGTGCCTTCGCATCGGAATGGGGATGGCGGCGGGATTCGTGCTTTCAAGCGCGTTCGGATTTTCCGGGCCGGAGCGTGTCGCATTCGTGCTGCAATGCGCGATGCCGGTGGCGGTCTACAATTATCTGTTCGCGCAGATGTACAACAACGATCCCGAGGACGTGGCGAGCCTGGTGATCGTTTCGACGGTGCTGTCGGTGGTGACGACGCCGATTCTATTGGCCGTGCTGGTGAAGTAAGGCGTTCGTTCCGCTTGCGGTATGGGCGTCAATGGCGTACAGTGCATTCATGTGGACTCGACCTGTGACCGTAGCGGAGGTCGACACTTTCATCCGCCAGTCGAAATCCCTTTGGACGGATGAGGAAAAGCTGGCATTCGTGGATTTCATCGCGCGAAATCCCGAGTCCGGCGATGTAATCCCGGAGACAGGCGGCGTGCGCAAGGTGCGTTGGAGCCGCCAAGGGACCGGAAAGCGCGGCGGAGCGCGGGTAATTTATTTCTACTATCACGCGGATGCCCCGCTTTATTTGTTGATGGTCTACGCCAAGGCACGCCAGGAGAACCTGTCGCCTGAAGAAAAGAAAGCTGCGCGCGCATTCACGGCGGCCCTCAAACGCAGTTATCCTTCCCCTGCAAGGAGAGAGACTTGAGTAAATTCGGCAAGGAATTGATCAAGAGCCTGTCGGAAGCCGCGGCGCACGCGCAAGGCAAAGGCTCTGCGCGGATACACACGGTCGAAGTCCCCGATGTGCGCGCAATTCGCCAGCATCTCAAAATGTCGCAGCACCAGTTCGCAAAGGCGTATCGCATTCCCTTGGCCACGCTCAAGAATTGGGAACAGGGTCGCCGTCAGCCCGATGCGCCGGCGGCCGCCTACCTCCAAGCCATCGCGCGCCGCCCGAAGGTGATTCGGGAGGCGCTTGCGGCGTAGGCATATGACATTATCGGCTAATCATCATGTAGCGGATCAACGTCCGGAGATTGACCGGTGGGTGTTATTTTAACCCGCAGACTCGCTCGCCAAGTTTGAAAACCTCGTAAACCGCGCGTCGAAGAAGAGTTCGACCTTGTTGGTCGGACCGTGGCGGTGCTTTTCCACCATGACCTCGGCCCGGTTGTGCACGCGCTCCAACTTCTGCACCCATTCGTCATAGTCCGAGGTGCCCGCTTCGGGTTCGCGCGACTGCAGATAATATTCCTCGCGATAGACGAACATCACCACGTCCGCGTCCTGCTCGATGGAGCCCGATTCACGCAAATCCGACAGCACCGGGCGCTTGTCGTCGCGATTGTCCACCCCGCGCGAAAGCTGAGAGAGCGCCACCACCGGCACCGACAATTCCTTGGCGAGCGCCTTCAGCCCCTTGGTCACATCGGAAATCTCCTGCACGCGGTTTTCGAACCGGCGCGAGGACGCCTCCACCAATTGCAGATAGTCGATGACGATGAGCCCGATGTGCTTCTCGCGTTTCAGCCGGCGCGAACGGGCTGCGATCTGCGCAATCGAGATGCCGCCGGTATCGTCGATAAACAGCGGCAGATCGCCCAGCACCTGCGCGGTCTGCACGAAGCGGTCCCATTCCGAATCGGTAAACCGGCCGGTGCGGATTTTCCGCATCTCGATCTCGGTCTGCTCGGAGAGGATACGAGCCGACAATTGCGAGGCCGCCATTTCGAGCGAAAACAGCAGCACCGGGGCGCCGCGCGGGGGCTCGGCGCCGTCGGCCTTGTCCTTGGCCCAGAGGCGCGCAGCGTGGAACGCCATGTTGGTGGCGAGCGCCGTCTTGCCCATGCCGGGACGGCCCGCGATGATGATGAGGTCGGAAGCGTGCAGGCCGCCGAGAAGCGAATCCAGATCGGTGAAGCCCGAAGGCACGCCCGAGATGTGGCCGCCGCGCGCGAGCGCCTGTTCGGCCTGATGCACGGCTTGCGCCAGCGACGTGTCGAAGCTTTGCGGACCTTCGCCGAAACGGCTCTTCTCGGCCACCCGATAGAGCGCTTTTTCGGCCTCCGCGACCTGCTCGCCCGGCGGCACATCGATGGGCGCTTCGTACGCCGAATTGACGATGTCCTCGCCGATGCGGATCAGCTCGCGCCGCATGGCAAGGTCGGCCAGGATGCGGGCGTAATCCCTGACATTGGGGATGGCCGGGGCGGCACGCGCCAGACTGACGAGATAGGCCTGTCCGCCGACCTCGGCGAGCCCCGCGTCCTGCTCCATCAGCGCCTTCAGCGTGAGCGGCGTGACCGCGTGGCCCTTCGCCCACATGTGGTCGATGGCTTCATAAAGGCGCTGATGCAACGGGTCGTAGAAATGCTCCGGGCGCAGAACCGACGACACGCGCTCGAGCGCATAATTATCCACCAGAATCGAACCGAGCAGCGCCTGCTCAATGTCGACATCGTAAGGAACCTGGCGTGCGACGTCTTGATCCATAAAGGGCTTGAGCTCGATGAAGCCGAATCACTTTGCGCAAGAGTTGAAGTTTCGCACAAGTGAAACGCCGCGCCATGCACAGGAAAACGCGGACCCTGAACATGCCGCAGATGCGTTGCTGCGTTGCGCTATACGCGCAGAGCGCCGATAACGCCGTTCTGCCCGTTGCGCTCGGCGGAGGCGCGCAGAGCGCGCTCGGTGTCCACCATGTAATCGCGGATCATCGGCAGCGTCTCGACCTGCTTGGCCAGCTGGATCTGATACACCACCATGCGGTCGTAGCGGAACGTCATCTCCGATCCGGCGAGATAGAATTCCCACATGCGGCAGAAGCGCTCGTCGTAAAGGGCCGCAGCCTTCGCACGGTTCTTGAGGAATCGCAAACGCCATTCCTTCAGCGTTTCGGCATAATGCAGGCGCAGCACCTCGATGTCGGTGGCATAAAGGCCGCAACGCTCGACCGAGCGCATCACCTCGCTCAAGGCCGGCGCATAGCCGCCGGGGAAAATATATTTCGCGATCCAGGCATTGGTGCAGCCGGGCCTATCGATGCGGCCGATGGTATGCAGCAGCGCCACTCCGTCCGGCGCAAGCAGATCGCGCACCTTGCGGAAGAAGGTGTCGTAATGATTGACGCCGACATGCTCGAACATGCCGACCGATACGATGCGGTCGAACGTCCCTTGGACGTGGCGATAATCCTTGAATTCGAAGCGGCATCGGTCGGCGAGGCCGGCTGCGGCCGCGCGGCTGTTGGAAAGCGCCAATTGCTCCGTCGAGAGAGTCACGCCCGTAACCTTCGCGCCGGATTCGGAAGCCAGTTCCAGGCCCAGGCCGCCCCAGCCCGATCCGATGTCGAGCACGGTCAGCCCAGGCCGGTCCAGTTTCAGCTTGGCCGCGATATGACGCTTCTTGGCCGCCTGCGCCGCCTCCAAATCCATCTTCGGCTCGCCGAAATAGGCGCAGGAATATTGCCGGTCGGCGTCGAGAAAGAGATCGTAAAGCTCGCCCGACAGATCGTAATGATGCGCCACGTTCTTGCGCGCGCGCGGCGCTGGATTGAACTGGGCGATCCAACGGAAATACCGGCGGACATTTCGAGCGAGCGTCATCGACCAGGGCGTCCGGCGCATACCGAGATTGGAGACCAGGATTTCGAGCACGTCGGTGATCGTGCCCTCCTCCACGGTCAGCCGCCCGTCCATATAGGCTTCGCCGAAGGCAGGATCGGGCCAGAGTCCGATGATCCATGGCGTCCAGCGCCCGCGTATTCTGATGGTGGCGCGCCGGCCGCCCGCGCCATACACGCTCGTGCGGCCGTTGGGCCAGACCACGGTCAGCGTGCCCTGCTCCACCAACTTTGCGAAAAGCCCACCCAGCATCGACGTCCCTCGAGGAGTTGTCTGCGGCGTTCTTTGAGCAAAGCCTAGCGTCGGGAGAGCCGGACCAAAAGGGGGGCACGCGCCCCGGAGAAGGGATTTTCACACCCCATATCACCGGCCGCCCTGGAAAATACGCAAGCGTACCGAGGGTGATCGCTCTCAATCGCAGGCTTTATAATCGCCCTGCTTGCACTTGCCGCCGATCTCCTTGGCCTTTGCGACCTGATCGCGGTTCATGGCGGCCGCGACCGCTTTGCTGTTTTCATCCGCGGTCTTGGCCTCGGCGCCGGTAAGGTTCACGGCGGCTGCGGTAAACCAGATGAACGCGCGCGGCAGGTCTTGCGGCACCCCTGTGTCGCCGTTGGTGTAGAGCGTGGCGAGATTGAACTGGGCATGGGCGTTGCCCGCCTGCGCCGCTTGGCGGAAATATTTCATGGCGTCCTTCGGGCTCTTGGGCACGCCCTTGCCGTCGTAATAGAGCGCGCCCAGATTGAGCTCCGCGCTGGGATTGCTCTGGTCGGCGGCCTTCTTGTACCAGGCTGCCGCCTGTTTGAAGTCCTGCTGCACGCCGTGACCGGATTGGTACATCAGGCCGAGATTATACTGGGCGTCACCATTGCCGTGATCGCCGGAGAGCCGGTACCAGTCCGCGGCCTTCTTGTAATCCTGCGGCGCGCCGATCCCGCGTTCGTACATGGAGCCAATGTTGAGTTCGGCGGTCGGGTTCTTCTTTTCCGCGGCAAGATTGAAGAGGCGAAGCGCCTCCGCGTAGTTCGTCTTCACGCCACGGCCATATTCATAGAGCGTGCCGAGATCGACTTCGGCGAAGACATTGCCTTGGGCGGCCGCTTTCTGAAACCATTTGGCGGCTTCGGCATAGTCCTGTTTGACCAGGTTCTCGTTGTACATCACGCCGATGTTATACTGCGCATTCACGTTGCCGGCGTCGGCCAGCGGCTTCATCAGCTTGAGAGCCAAGGCGTAATCGCCTTTGCGATAGGCGGCAAACGCATCGTCATAGGCCGACGCCGCGTGGGCTTCGGAGCCCGCGACGAGCAGCGCAACGATGATGGCGATCCCTCTCGGCATGGAGGGAAAGCTAGCGTTCTTCGCACCCGATCGGAAGAGCCCTCATGGACGAGCCAGAGCCCGATCACATTCTTTCGAAAACCCTCCGCGGAGATCAGGCCAAGTCAAACCGACCCAGGTCCATCACCTTGGCCCAGGCCGCCACGAAATCCTTCACAAACTTCTCCTTCGAGTCCGCGCACGCATAGACTTCAGCAAGGGCCCGGAGCTGCGACTGAGAACCGAAAATCAGGTCGACGCGGGTGCCGGTCCACTTGATCTCGTTTGTCTTCCGGTCGCGGCCTTCGTAAACGCCTTCAGCGCCGGCGGACGGCTGCCACTGCGTACCCATGTCGAGCAAGTTGACGAAGAAGTCGTTGGTCAGCGTCGCAGGGCGCTTGGTAAAGACGCCATGCGCGGACTGTCCGGCATTTGCCCCGAGGACGCGCAAGCCGCCGACGAGGACCGTCATCTCAGGCGCCGTCAGCGTCAGCAATTGCGCCCGGTCCACCAACAGCATTTCAGCGGACAAACGTTGCTTGCCGCGGAGATAATTGCGGAAACCGTCAGCAACCGGTTCGAGCGGCGCGAAGGAGGCGATATCTGTTTGGTCCTGCGACGCATCCATGCGCCCCGGCGTGAAAGGAACCTTCACATCGTGTCCGGCGGCCTTCGCGGCCTTCTCGATCGCTGCGCAACCGCCAAGAACGATCAGGTCGGCGAGCGAGACCTTTTTCCCACCCGACTGCGAAGCATTGAACTCCTTTTGGATTGCCTCAAGCCTGCGCAGTACCTTCGTGAGCTGCGCCGGCTGGTTGACGTCCCAATCCTTCTGAGGGCTAAGGCGAATGCGCGCGCCGTTCGCGCCGCCGCGCTTATCGGAGCCGCGGAACGTCGACGCCGACGCCCAAGCCGTGGAGACCAGGTCGGAAACGGACAGGCCCGACCCGAGAATTTCTGCCTTCAGAGCGGCAACGTCCTCGTCCCCGACCAGCGGATGGTCAACGGCCGGGATCGGGTCTTGCCACAGCAGCGGCTCCTTCGGAACGAGCGGACCGAGGTAACGCGCAATCGGGCCCATGTCGCGATGCGTCAGCTTGAACCACGCCCGGGCAAACGCTTCTGCGAACTGATCCGGGTTTTCGTGGAAGCGCCTTGAAATCTTTTCGTAGGCAGGGTCGAACCGCAAGGCGAGGTCCGTGGTCAGCATGGATGGCGCCCGGCGCTTTGACTTATCGGAGGGATCCGGCACCGTACCGGCACCCGCGCCGCCCTTCGGCGTCCACTGATGCGCACCAGCCGCGCTCTTGGTCAGTTCCCATTCGTAGCCGAACAGGTTCCAGAAGAAGTTGTTGCTCCATTTGGTTGGCGTCGTGGTCCAGACGACTTCCACGCCACTGCCGATCGCGTCACCTCCTTTGCCGGTGCCAAAACTGCTTTTCCAGCCGAGGCCCTGCTGCTCGATGGGCGCGGCTTCCGGCTCGGGACCAACCAATGACGCATCGCCCGCGCCGTGGGTCTTGCCGAATGTGTGACCGCCGGCAATCAGCGCGACCGTTTCTTCGTCGTTCATCGCCATGCGCGCGAATGTGTCGCGAATATCCTTGGCCGCAGCGAGGGGATCGGGGTTGCCGTTCGGTCCTTCCGGATTGACGTAGATCAGACCCATCTGCACGGCAGCGAGAGGATTCTGCAGATCGCGGTCGCCGCTGTAGCGCTCGTCCGCCAGCCACTTGCCTTCGGGACCCCAATAGATGTCCTCTTCGGGGTCCCAGACATCCGCGCGCCCGCCGCCGAAACCGAACGTCTTGAAGCCCATCGATTCGAGAGCGACGTTGCCCGCGAGAACCATCAGGTCGGCCCAGGAGATTTTCCGGCCGTATTTCTGTTTGATCGGCCACAGCAGCCGGCGCGCCTTGTCGAGGTTCACGTTGTCCGGCCAAGAGTTGAGGGGCGCGAAACGCTGCTGACCGGTTCCGGCGCCGCCGCGGCCATCACCGATGCGGTATGTGCCCGCGCTGTGCCACGCCATCCGAATGAACAGGGGTCCGTAGTGGCCGAAGTCGGCCGGCCACCAGTCCTGCGACTCCGTCATCAAGGCGTGAAGGTCCTTGATCACGGCATTCAGATCAAGGCTCTTGAATTCCTTTGCGTAGTCGAATGCCTCGCCCATCGGATCGGACAGGGCTGAGTGCTGGTGAAGAACCTGAAGGTTCAGCTGGTTCGGCCACCAGTCGCGGTTGGCCCTGGCGCTGACGGTCGCGTGCATGACCGGGCACTTGGCCGCGCCCTTGTCATCTGTGGTTGCGTCCATGTTTTTCTCCGATCCTGCCAGGAGCAATTACCCAAATTATTATTGTAAGCAAGCGTGGCGGCGATCGCTTGATCTGGATCAACTGAACGTCTTCCAGCGCAGGGCTCCGCGCGCCGTGCCGCGCGTACTCACGCTGAGCGAGCGCGCTCTCTTTGACCCGCATTAGCTCTTGGCTTTGGACTTGTTCAACGCCACGGCGGCGCGAATGAGCGCCCTGAATGCCTTTTCATCTATCTTGTCGCCCTCATGAAAATCCATGGCGCGCCTCACATTGCCTTCGAGGCTGGAGTTGAAGAGCCCTGACGGGTCCGGGAGCGAGGCGCCGTTGGCGAAGGTCAGCTTCACGGCATTCTTGTACGTCTCACCAGTGCAGATGATGCCGTCGTGCTCCCACACCGGAACCCCCAACATCGCGTTCGACGGCTTTCTCCATTTCACCTCTTCGACCACGCTGGGGTCGGCATCTTTGATGAGACTTCGGACCCGGGCGAGCGTCTCGCCCCGCCAATCGCTCAGCTCCATAATTCTCGCATCGATCAGCCGAGGGGGAGAGTCTCCTCCCTTTCCGTCCTTCGAGCCCTTCTGAGTGCCTTTCTTTGCAGGTCTCATAGCGATTTCCTTTTCCAACCGCGGGGCAAACGCTGAACGGCTTCTGCGTGCCCAGCGTTCACGTCTCCGCCGAAACGTCGCGTTTCAGCAGCACCACGTTTCGCCAGAAGCGCTTCAGGCTATCGACGCCGCCTGCCGTGGAACTCCACGTCGTCGTATCGCAGACCAACAGGCGACCACCAAATACGTCGGGTCTCGACTGTAGCAGGGCGTCGAAATCGCATCGCCCTCCTGCGGTAAATGGATGCGGCGGGGCGCCGGAATCTATCGGCTGGCGAGCCAACACGTCCAGCTTAGCCACGCTGTCACCCAGCCTCTCGAAATGCGGCAGGTGCGCATGGAGATTGAAGGTCGTAACGCCTTCCATAAGCCCTGACCGATCGAGCTCGACAGCGATGTCCAGCGGCGCCGGCGAACCGTCCGGCAACTTTGCGGGACGCAGGCCGAAGCGGTTCCTGACCCGCAGACCCAGCGCGTTCAGAAGCGAAATGCCAAAATCGCCGAAGCTCTGCCTCGCCGGGATGGCGGGATCGCCATGGTGATGGAATTCGAGTTCCTGCCGCGCCAGCCGCTCGCCCTCGGGCAGTTCGTCAGAATTGCCGATGTCATGGTGGGGACAAATGAAGAGCGTGTGGTCAGGACTTTCGAGAAATGATCGGATAGCGCCGATCTCCGCATCGCTCGGATGCTGCTGCGTCCGGGACGAGTCGAAACTGATGATGACGAGCGTATCGACGCCGGCGAGAATCTCACCTTCGAGTGGGCACAAACCGGCGTCCGTCCGGCGTTCGGCGCGCCTGACGGGATTTCCGGTCCATGAAGCCGCCAAATCGGCGAATAGCTTGAAATTCGCAAGCTGTATGTTGTCGAGAAAGCCGCCGATGCCCTGATCGAATTTCGCCGGATCGGCGAATTGTTCGAAGCGCGGCCAGAACATCCGGCGCAATTCGAACAACGCCGGAAACCGATCCTCCAAAATGCCGAGCGGCGCCGTGACCTCATCCTGACGACTCCATGCAAAGTACAATGCAACTTGCCGGCCTGCCATTGCCAGTCTCCGTTGAGGTCAGCGACATCGCATTTGGGCCACGCATTATCGGCTGCTATCGTGGGCTATAGCGACCTCTCACTCCCACTCGATGGTTTCCTCGTATCGTAACGCGCTGATTTTTAAGCGCAAAAGTTTTCTGCTGACGGTCTAAACCCGACTGTCAGTCCGTCAAAATTTTTCGCTTATGATTTCAAAGGGAAATTTGCGTGTTCTGAATTTTTCACGCTTCCAACGACTATCGCTGTCGATTGGTCGATTTTTTCGCGGACTCAGGCGATCACCGTGCAACCAACCTGTCCGTGAAAGGACCGTCACTGCTTATAGACCAGTGCGCTCGCCTTGTCATGGTCGTGCTGCTGACGTCGCAAGCACTAACCCCAAAGGCCAGCCCACGGCTTTACATGTGCCCACCACTCTGCCGGCGTCATAATGCGTAGAGGCACTTGTCGCAGCTGAGCACGCTTGTTCACGATCGTGGCCCTGTCGCGGGTACAGAATGCATCGCAACCATGCCCGATCGCGTTTCCGATCAGTTCACGGTCAGCCAAGTCTGGCAACGCGGCAACGAACGGAGCATCAATCAGCCGACGTCCGAAATCTCCCGCGAACCTCCGATCTTCGTCATCGAGATCCTGATTAACAAGCCCAAGCGCGTACTCCAGAAGATCATCGCGGAGCGTGCCATCTCTCGTGCGTGAGAGTTCATCCAGCGTTTTCTGAGAGCCTACCAAAGACCAGTCGGCCCGCGTCCCAACATAGAACACATGCATCAGCGCTTCGATATCAATCGCGAGCGTTGGCTCGGTGTTGGGCGGGATCGGCTCCTGCTCGAAAACATGCGCACTGTGCTTGACCAGCACGTTGATCACATTCGTGTCCAGGAACACTCGTCGGGGGATAGATTCAAACGGAAACCGATTGCAGTCAGCGCTGTGCTGTTCAGTGTTTTGATACAGCACATATTTTCGTCTACTCGAATCCCAATGCTCCAACCCCATCACCAATGATCCTACCGATACTGCGACCGCATGCCGTGACCGAAGATTGCGCCCGAAATCACCGCTTCCAAATCTGACTTCGATGATAGGTAAGATAAGGCAGGTGTTCTCCGCGCAAGATCAACTGTCGAGCTGCGCCAATCCTCAACTCGCCGCTCGCTGCCTCATCCAAATGAGGAGATGGCAGAACCATTCCATCATTGTCGAACGTCACCAAGCCAGCGTCGAACGCGGCATCCCATAGCGCAGACAAGAGCAGACCGTTGTGGACGTCAAGCCGTTGTCCATCCGTCTCACACCGAGACCAAGGCATCATATGCGACGCTCTTAATAGTTCCGGGGCCGATATCGCGGTCAGAGGACAGCTTCCTTGCCAATATTCCATCAGGGCATCTCTGAATATGTCCTGCCCGATTCTGAATTTCTGGGCGCGCTCCCCTTCCGTATCGCCAAGGCTTGTAACTGCCTTCTGATACTTTTCGAGCGGAAAATTCGGGAGGCTAACCGATAAGCGATAGGCTGCGCCCACGCCCGCGTGCAGATTCTCACGAGTGGTGAACACGAAGGCGCCCGCATGTCCTTTAGCGCATGGAGATACAGGCAATGCGTCCAGCGTCTGAACCACCCCTTGATGCGCTACGGACAAGAAGAACGGGCCGGTCGGGCCGGCGGCAGCGAGCCCGATTTCAGCCGGCGCACTCGCCGATCGGAAAAAGAGCCATCCGGCTGCCTCCTCGGGACCGATGCGATAGCCATGTTCGTTCGCCGCATCGCGCAGCTCGGACAGAAGCGCGAATGGATAGGTCGCCAGGCGAGCATCCGTACCGATCACAGATCGACTCCAAGCAGGCGCTGAGCGGGCGGATCGCCGTACACTTTGAGCTGAAGGTACGGAGGCTCGCGGAACTCTGCCGGCGGAGCTGTTGTCGTCGTGACGATATACTGAAACAGCGGCGTTCCGCCGACACGTTCAAGCTCTTCGGCAATGTCAAACAGCCTCCCATAAATCGACAGGCCAAGGTCGGCCTCGCGGGGGCTGTCATGCAGTAGAAAAGATGGAATGCGCGTCGCCCCTTCAATGCTGAGGCACATCGCTGCGAGATCGAAGGCAATGACCTTGAGCGATTCGATTGCTGCAGTTCTACGGTCCCCTCCCATGTCGACCGACAGGTCAAGACCGTTCCCCGTGAGGGCGATGCGGCCTTTCGCATCGTGGCCAACCAAACGCCGGATAATGGGATCGAACTTCTCGCTCATTCGACCGAACACGCGAGCCTGCTTATCCCGAAATGCGCCAAGCCGCTCTCTCTCGGCGTCGAGCCTTACGCCAATCTCACGGAGGTTCTTTGCCGCGTCATCCTGGGCGCCAATGAACTCAGCAAGTCGCTCAACATCATCCTGCACTCTGCGAGCGGCATACCAAGTAGCTTCTCTGCTGTCCCTCGTCCTCTCTATCGCGGCAACGCGACCGGCGGATCGGTCTAGCTGCTGCTTGGCGAGCGCAAGCTCCTGAAGGACCCGAGTCTTCTCTTGACGCAGAGCGGTAAGCGTTTGGTTCTGATCCTCAAGATCTTGCTTTCGCTTCGCCAAACGCTGCCTGCATGCTTCTGCGTCAGGAATTTTGTGCGAGAGTTTGCATCCTTCAGCCAGAGCTCGGTCGATGGGAACGTCGCAAATTGGACAGATCGGGCTCTCTGCCTCGGCTTGTGAATAGGAAAGGCTTGGCAGCTCCCCCTGAATCATCGCCAGCGCGCGTTCTTCGGCAGGGATAAGTGCCTCGACGCGAATTCGCTCCCCATCGAGGCGCATCCATTCACGTTGTGCAACTTCATACTGGTCGCGTGCAGCGACGAGCTCGGCGCCGCCTCCCGCGGGAAGCTGGCTTGCTGTCGTGAGGCGCTCACCTGCCGACCGACGCAGGACATCGATCAGCAGCGGCACTTCGGGCAACGA
>Ga0265338_10007974_pt1 | contig 12962 bp, 10 predicted proteins | sample 42126metaG_FD_193579 | JGI IMG/M metagenome (GOLD analysis project Ga0265338, IMG submission 193579) | Rhizosphere microbial communities from Carex aquatilis grown in University of Washington, Seatle, WA, United States - 4-21-26 metaG | ecosystem: Host-associated > Plants > Roots > Rhizosphere... | reverse complement strand
CGCATCACGGGCAGCGTGTCGTCATTGGCCAGCGCCTGATGCAACCCGCGTCGGACCTCTTCCTCGGCTGGGTGACGAGTGAAAACGGCGTCGAGTACTTCGTGCGGCAGCTCCGCGACGCGAAGATCAGGCCGATGGTGGAGACTTTCGACGCCCAGTTGCTCCTGATCTATGCCGGACTTTGCGGCCGGGTCCTCGCGCGCGCCCACTCCAAGGCCGGCGCCGAAGCGCCGATCGCCGGCTATCTTGGGAACGGGGACCAGTTCGACGAGGCCATGGGCGACTTTGCGCTCGCCTACGCAGCGCAGGCGGAACGCGACTACGCGGCCTTGAAGGCGGCTGTGCGGAAAGGCGAGATCGAGGCTCACCTCGACTGAGCACGCACAAGCGAGCGGCCGATCACGGCCGGGACATCGCCGCCTACGATCTCGCCGGGGGCCGGAGAGGTCCCGCAGCTCTGCGCGGCGCCCGCACCGGAACGGGGACGCGCTATGCTCCGCCTGAGACGAATGACTCGAGGCCCTGATGACCCCCGCCCCGATCCGCCTGACCCGCCGCGCCGCGATCGCCGCCGGCGCCGCCTCGGCCTTCGCGACGGTCGCCCGCGCCGACGACCTGCCCTGGCGACTGCCCGAGTTGCGTAGCGCCAAGGTGAATGGCCATGCCATGGCCTATTTCGAGATGGGCTCGGGACCGCCCCTGCTGCTGGTCCACGGCATGAGCGGCTCGCCGGCTTTCGAGTGGGGCCGGGTGATGACGCCGCTGTCGCGGAAGTTCCGGGTGATCGCGCCCTATCAGATCGGCTTCGGCCCCTCCGACCAGCCCGATCTCGCCTATGAAGCGGCGACTTTCGTCGACTATCTCGGCGGCTTCCTGAGCGCCCGCGACGCGTCAGGCGCGACCCTCGTGGGGGAATCCTTCGGCGGCTGGGTGGTCGCCCGATATGTCCTCCGCCAGGGAGGAAAGTCCGCTTGGGGCCAGACTCTGCCCTCGATCTCGCACCTGGCGATCGTCGACGGCGCGGTGCAGGTCCATCCCCTCCCGCCCAAGCCGCCCGAGGCCAGCATCAACAGCCCCGAGGTCGGCAAGCTGGCCGGAGCATTCTTCGCCACCCAGCCCAGGGTCGACAACAGCAAGGTCACACAGGGCGCCAGCCAGCACATCTTCGCCCGGCAACTCACAGATGCGGAGCTGAAGTCCATCAAGACCCCGACGGTGGTGATCTGGGGCGCGGGCGATCAGCTGCTGCCGATCAGCGACGGCCGCCACATCGCCTCGCAGATCCCCGGCGCGCGCACGGTCATCATCGAGAATTGCGGCCACATCCCCTCGATCGAGCAGCCGCGGGCCTTTCTCGGCGCCATCGGCGGCCTGGTAGGACTATCGCTGGAGAACCTGAGCTAGGGCGCGCCTGGCGCCTCAGGCCCCGCCCTTGTCGTCCCCGGGCTCGAACGACCGCTCCTCCATCAGCTTGGCGTAGCGGTCGGAGATGCGCTCCTTGGCGAAGCGCATCTGGTTCTTGAGCTCTTCGGACAGGCGCTCGATTTCGCCTTCGGGCTGTTCGGGCGCGGCGGGGGACTCTGGGGACATCGGCTGACCCTGATACTGGCGGTCCGCGGGAAACGTCTGGGTTGCAATTCGTGTTCCCGGCCTCGTCCGCTTTATGTCGGCTTGTCGCCTTTTCGCAAGCGTCGCCGTTTAGGATGTCACCCGATTGCCACGCCAACGCGTGGGGATCGGTCGGTGGGTCGGGAATCCGACATAGCTCAGCTTGTTCCTGGGGTCTTGGCTGTTAGACCCCGGTTCATGCTGGGGAGCGAAGAATGCCTGAGGCGCGCCGCCGAATTGGAGCGCCTCGCCAAGGGGACCAAGGACCCCGAGCTTCGCGCCGAACTCTTGAAGGTGGCCGAGGGCTGGCGCGACCTCGCCCGCCGCGACGATGAGCGCGCAGGCCGCGACAAGGACGCCTGATCCTTCCGGAGCCGTTTCCGCCAAGAAGAAAGCCCCCGGTGGGGGGAACCGGGGGCTTTCGGCTTGCTTGGGAGCCGGCGCGGGGGGAGGGAAATCGCTCGGCTCCAGCCTAACAACGGTCAACCAAATCTGAATGTTCCGGGCCCCGGGAAATTCCCCAAGCGCCTGATCAACCGGAGCCATTTTTCCCATCGTCCGTTTGCGAGCCGAAGCGACAGCGGGCCGAGGCGGGCGGACAATCATGACCTTGCATGAGGGCCTGGCCTTCGGGCTGATCGGCTGCACCCTGCTGCTCTTCATCTGGGGCAAGTTCCGCTACGACCTCGTCTCCCTGGCCTCGCTGCTCACCGGCGTGCTGATCGGCGTGGTCCCGGCGCCCCACGCCTTCGACGGCTTCAAGAGCGACGTGGTGGTGATCATCGCAGCCGCCCTGGTGGTCAGCGCCGCCTTCGCCCGGAGCGGTCTCGTGGAGGTCGCGATGCGGCCGGTGCTGGGCCGTCTGACCACCGAGCGGACCCAGGTCCCCGTGCTCGTGACCGCCACCGCGGTGCTTTCCATGGCCACCAAGAACGTCGGCGCCCTGGCCATACTGATGCCGATCGCCCAACAGCTCTCGCGCAAGACCGGGACGGCGGTCTCGCGCCTGCTGATGCCCATGGCGACCGCCTCCCTCGTCGGCGGGCTGGTCACCCTGGTCGGCACCTCGACCAACATCATCGTCTCGCAGGTGCGCCAGCAGACCATCGGCAAGCCCTTCGGCATGTACGACTTCGCCGCGGTGGGGCTTGGCCTGACGGTGCTGTCGCTGGTCTTCCTGTCCTTCGGCTACCGGCTCCTGCCCCGCAACCGCGTGGGCGTGACCCCTCTGGCGGAGACCCTCGCCGGCGCCACCTATGTCACCGAGGCCAAGGCGCCGGACGAATGGCCCCACGGGCGCAAGCGCATCGCCGAGTTGAAGGCCCAGGCGGGCTGCGACGTCGAGATCACCTGCCTGATCCGCGGCGGCGAGCGGCGGCTGAGCCCCCACCCCAACAGCATCGTCCGCGCCGGCGACCTCCTGATCCTCGAGGGTGACGCCGACGTGCTGCATCGGGTCATCGCCGACTGGAAGATGGAACCCCATCGGGCGGACCGGCCGCTGGAGAAGCACGTGCCCAAGGAGGAGATCCGCTCGATCGAGGTGGTGGTCGGCGCCGACTCCCCGCTGATCGGCAACTCGGCGCGCGGAACCGATCTGCAGAGCGCATACAATGTGAAGCTCCTGGCCCTCTCCCGCAGCGGCCGGCGCGTCACCCAGCGGCTGAGGACCGCGAGCATCCGCGCCGGCGACATCCTGGTCCTCAGAGGGCCGGAGTCCGACCTGCCCAAGGCGCTGAGCGAGTTGGGCGCCCTGCCCCTGGCCGAACGCGCCGTGCGGTTGGGCGCCCGCCGCCCCCTGGTGCTACCGGCGGTGATCCTCGCCGTCGCCATGGTGCTGGTGGCCCTGAAGGTCCTGCCCATCGCCATCGCCTTCATGGGCGCTGCGGTGCTGATGGTGCTGTTCCGCACCATCTCCATGCGCGACGCCTACGCCTCGCTCGATGCGCCCGTGCTGGTGTTGATCGGGGCCCTGACCCCGGTCAGCGAGGCCCTGCAGCGGACCGGCGGGGCGGATCTCCTGGCCGGAGGATTCTCGGCAGTGTTCGGCCACCTGCCGGCCCTGGTGGTGGTCGGCGCCCTGATGCTGGCGGCGATGATCTCCGCGCCCTTCCTGCACAACGCTCCGACAGTGCTGATCCTGGGTCCCGTGGCCGTCGGCGTGGCGAGGCGCCTCGGTCTGTCGGCCGATCCTCTATTGATGGCCGTCGCCGTGGGTGCGGGTTGCGACTTCCTGACGCCCGTCGGGCACCAGTGCAACACAATGGTGTTGGGCCCTGGAGGCTATAGGTTCAGCGACTACGCTCGCCTGGGCGCGCCCTTGTCGGCGATGGTCATCCTGGTCGGCACGCTCCTGATCACCATCGTCTGGCCGCTTAACGGGCATTGATCAGCCAGGCCAAGACGGCGGGAACGCAGTTTGGTTTCAAGCGTTGCCGTACGCACGATTTGTGCGAGATTTGCGGCTCCGCCGGCTCGCAGGGGTTGTGTCTGACGAGGGCTGACCGGGCTCTTGGGATCTGGCCTCCTGTAGTCGGGAGGCGCGCTGGGGAAACGATGAGCACCGGCCGCTCCGCGACCGTCCTGATCCTATTGGCGCTGCTCGTTTTCGGGAGCGCCAGGGCCGACGAGCCGCTCGAGCTCGCGGTCAAGGCGACCTATCTCTACAAGCTGGCCCCCTTCGTCACCTGGCCCGCCTCGGCCTGGTCCGACCAGAACGCGCCGCTGGTCATCTGCATCCAGGGCAAGGACCCCTTCGGCCCGCTGGTCGACCGCGCGATCGCCGGCCAGCGCGTCGCCGGCCGGCCCGTGGCGATCCGCCGATTGGCCCGGATCGACGCCGGCTCGGGATGTCAGATCGCCTACATCGGCGGCTCCGACGCCCAGCCCCAGCCCTCGGCCCTGCGCGAGATCGGCAAGGCGCCGGTGCTGACGGTCACGGATGATCCGCGCGGGGCGGCGGCCGGCGACATCGAGCTGGTGCTGCAGGACGGCCGGGTGCGCTTCGTCATCGACAACGGCCAGGCCCAGCAACAGGGCCTGGCGATCAGCTCCAAGCTGCTCGCCCTGGCGGTGAGGGTGAAGCGATGAGACGCCGCGATCCGGACGCGGAACAATTCCGCCGCTCGCGCATTGAGCTTAGCCGTATGGGGGGACTTCAGACAGGCTTTGGCCTCTGGCCGGGGGTCCGCGTCGCGACCCTGGCGCTCGCCGCCGCCGTGGCGTTCGGCGCGGCCCAGGCGCGCGCCCAATCGGTCGAGGAGCTGCAGCAGCTCTCGATCGGCGAGCTGTCCAATCTCGATGTATCGTCGGTGTCCAAGGCGGCCCAGCCGCTCAGCGAGGCGCCGGCGTCGATCTTTGTGATCACCCATGACGACATCGCCCGATCCGGCGCCACGACCGTGCCGGAGATGCTGCGCCTGGCGCCCAATCTGTTCGTGGCCCAGACCAGCGCCAGCGACTATGTGGTCACCGCCCGGGGCTTCTCGGGCAATTCCCAGGCTCAGAGCTTCTCCGACAAGCTCCTGGTGCTGATCGACGGGCGCACCGTCTACACGCCCCTGTTCTCGGGCGTGTACTGGGACATGCAGGGCGTGCTGCCCGAGGACATCGACCGCATCGAAGTGATCTCGGGACCGGGCGCGACCCTCTGGGGCGCGAACGCCGTCAACGGCGTGATCAACATCATCACCCGGAAGTCCTACGAGACCCAGGGCGGCTTCGCCGAGGTCGGTGGCGGCAATCTCCAGCGCTATGCGGCCGCGCGCTACGGCGGGCGGATCAGCCCGAGTCTGACCTGGCGCGCCTATGTCCAGGAAGTCTACGGGACCGACACCCTCACCTCGACCGGCGCCCCCGCTTCGGATCACTGGTCGCGGCCGCAGGGCGGCTTCCGCCTGGACTGGACTCCCCGCGCCAGCGACACCGTCACGCTGCAGGGCGACGCCTATTACGGAACCGAGGTCGCCACGACCAGCATCGGCGGCGGCAATCTCACCGCGCGCTGGAACCACAACTGGGCCGGCGGCTCCAATCTGCAGGTCCAGGCCTTCTTTGACCGGGTGGTGCGCGGCACCGACAACGCCGGCGGCTCGGGATTCTGGCAGAACATCTACGACCTGGACGCCCAGAACAGCTTCCGCCTGGGCGAGCGGAACCTGATCGTCTGGGGCGGCGGCGTCCGCTTCACCCAGTACAAGATCGCTGGCGCCGGCTCGCTGCAGTTCTCACCGCCGGCGCGCACGCTCGATCTGGAGAACGGCTTCGTCCAGGACACCATTACCCTCGCCAAGCCCCTGAAGCTTACCCTGGGGCTGAAGCTCGAGGACGACCCCTATGCAGGTCTCTCGGTGCTGCCGAGCGCTCGGCTCGCGTGGACGCCGAGCCAGAGCCTGATGTTCTGGGCGGCGGTCTCGCGGGCGATCCGCTCGCCCACGCCCTTCGACGCGGACGTGCGGGAGTTCGCCGGCCCGACGCTCTTCCTAAAGGGCAACCCGGCGTTCGAGACTGAAAAGCTGACCGCCTACGAGGTCGGCGTGAGGGCCCAGCCGTTCTCGCGCTTCTCGTTCTCGGCTTCCGGTTTCTTCAACGTCTACAATGACCTGAGGAACATCGAATTCACCCCGGGCAGCTTCGTCCCGCTCTTCTGGGGCAACGGGATGGAAGGCTACACCTACGGCTTCGAGGGCTGGGGCCAGTTCCAGGCGACCAATTGGTGGCGGCTGATGGCGGGCCTGAACCTGCTGTCCGAGCACCTGAAGTTCGAGCCTGGCGCCAGCACGCTCCTGGGCATCCCGCAGAACGTCAACGACCCCTCGCGCCAGGCCACGCTGCGCTCGTCGATGAACCTCGGGCCGAAGGTCACGCTCGACGCCGACCTCCGCTACGTGGGCGTCCTGCCCGACCCGCACGTGCCCTCCTATGTCGAGCTGAACGGCCGGATCGGCTGGGCGGTGACGCCGAAGCTCGAGCTGGCGGTGTCGGGCTTCAACCTGCTGCACGACCACCACCAGGAATTCCCCGGCCCTGCCGGACAGGTCCCCCGCAGCGTCTTCGCCGAGGTCCGGGCTCGGTTCTAGGGAGCAAGACCGTCCCACACGCCGCTCGAAGCGCCACCCTGTTTCGGCGTCACGCGGAACGGGCGGCCGATCAGGCGGCCGCTTCCAGGACCTCGCGCACCTTCCGCGACAGCTGATCGACGGTGAAGGGCTTGGGCAGGAAGGCGACGCCGGGATCCAGCACGCCGTTATGGACCACCGCGTTGCGGGTATAGCCGGTGGTGAACAGCACCTTCAGGCCCGGCCGTTTCTCGCGCGCCATCTCGGCCAGGCGCCGGCCGTTCACATCCGGCATCACCACGTCGGTGAACAGGAGGCTGATCTTGGGCTGCACGGTCAGCACCTCCAGCGCCTGGGCGGCGTCGGAAGCCTGCACCACGGTGTAGCCGAGCTCGCGCAGGGCATCGACCGACATGTGCCGCACGCGGTCGTCGTCCTCGACCACCAGCACGATCTCCCCGTCGCGCGCCCGCGGGAGGACGGGGCCCGGCGCGGCGACCTCGGCCGCAGGCTCGCCCTTGCGGAGCCTGGGCAGATAGACCTTCACCGTCGTCCCGTGGCCCGGCTCGGAGTAGATCTTCACGTGGCCGCCGGACTGTTTGACGAAGCCATAGACCTGGCTCAGCCCCAGCCCCGTGCCCTTGCCGACACCCTTGGTGGTGTAGAACGGATCGAAGGCCCGCTGGACCACCTCGGGCGGCATGCCCGTGCCGGTGTCGGTCACCCCCACCATCACATATTGGCCGGGCGTCACCTCGGGCTCGGATGCGGCATAGGCGTCGTCGAGGTATGCGTTTCCGGTCTCGATGGTCAGCTGCCCGCCGTCCGGCATGGCGTCGCGGGCGTTGATGCACAGGTTCAGGATCGCGCTCTCGAGCTGGTTGGGGTCGGCGTTGACCCGCCAGAGGCCGCCCGCCAGCACCGTCTCGACCCGGACGTCCTCGAGGACGGTCCGGCGCAGGAGCTCGGACATCCCGGCCACCAGCTTGTTGGGGTCGAGCGACTGGGGCTGCAGCGCCTGCTGGCGCGAGAAGGCCAGGAGCCGCGAGGTCAGCTGGGCGGCCGTCGACGCGCTCTCCATCGCATTCTCGATGCAGCTGCCGACCCGCGCGTCCTCGGACCCGGTCAGTCGCCGCTTGGCCAGGTCCAGCGAACCGATGATGATCGCCAGCATGTTGTTGAAGTCGTGGGCGACGCCGCCGGTCAGCTGGCCCACCGCCTCCATCTTCTGCATCTGGCGCATCTGGCTCTCGATCCGCTCGCGGTCGATGGCGTCCTGAAGCAGCTGCTCGTTCGCCAGGGCGAGGTCATCGCGGGCCTGGGAGAGATCGCGTATCCGCCGTCGGCCGTCTGCGAAGGCGAAGAGGCCGAGCAGCGCGACGGCGACAGCCCCCAGTCCGAGGCCGATCTGGACCGCCGAGTCCTGGTCCTTCGCCCGGCGTTCGCGAACGGCCAGCAGGGTCCGCTCCGCCGACCTCATCCTCGCGACGAGGGCGCGGGCCTGGTCCATCAGCGCCTTGCCGCGGAGCATTCGCGCGACGTCTTCGGCGGGCAGCGCGCGGCCGGGCGCGCTGTCGCGAAGGTTCTGCTCCAGCATCAGCGCACGCGATCTAGCGATGGCGTCCAGCTGCGTGACCAGGGCCTGCTGGGCGGGATTGTCCGCGGTCGCCCGCCTGAGGTCGGCGATGGCCACGGGGATCCTGGGAAGCGCCGCGCGATAGGGCTGCAGGAACTCCGGCCGCCGGGTCAGGAGATAGCCGCGCTGGCCGGTTTCGGCGTCCTGGAGCAGGGACAGCACGGCGGTGATGCGGTTCTCGACCTCGAGCGAATGGTTCACCCAGGCCTCGGACCTCTGCTGCTCGCCTGTCAGCCAGACCGCGGCGATGCAGCCGACGACAAGCACGGCGAAGCCCGCCACCAGCGCCGCCAGCGCGCGATCGGGGGCGCGCGAACTCATGCGAGACCCGCCCACGGTCGTGCGCCGCCGCCCCGTAAAACCATCGTATCCCCGAGTTCCAGCCCGACATTTCAATAGTTTGGGCGCTGCGGCAAGGCGTCCCTTCCGCAGCCTCTCGCCCGTTTCAGGGACTCTCCCTAGCATCCCGCTAAACACCCACAGCCGCGGAGGCTAAGGATGAAGAATATCGCGGTCATCGCCCGGAAGGGCGGGTCCGGAAAAACCACGGTGGCGGTCAACCTCGCCATCGCGGCGTTCCGGCGCGGCTACACCGTCCAGGTCGCCGACACCGATCCCCAGGGCTCCACCTTCGAGGTGCTGAAGGCCCGCAAGATCGAGGGGCCGACGGTGATGCAGACCACCGGCGCGGAGCTCCACGCGGCGCGCAACGAGCCGACGTTGGGCCTCGGCCTTCGGGTGCTCGACACCCCGGCCGGATCCGAGGACGCCGTCGGCCATGCCATCGCCCTGGCCCAGGTGTCGCTCCTGGTGGTGCGGCCGACCTTCCTGGACCTCGCCGCCACCTTGCAGACGGCCCTGATCCTCAGGCGCCTGCGCCGGCCGGGCCTCATCCTCCTGAACCAGGCCCCGGTCCCGCGCGGCGGGGTCGAGCCGCCTGCGGTGAAGCGCGCGCTGGATGCGCTCAGGCTGATGCAGCTGCCGGTGCTCCCGGTGATGCTGAGGGCGCGGGCCGCCTACCAGACCAGCCTCGCCCTCGGGTGTTCGGTCGAGGAGATGGGCGGCGACGGCCGCGCGGCCGAAGAGGTCGCGGCCTTGTGGTCCTACCTCGAGCGCTTCGCCCTGGGCGCCCCCCGGGCGATCGAGGCGGCCTGACCGTCCAGGGCCCCAGCCTTGTGATAGCGCTGTCATAGGCTAACATCCTGCCCTCTCGGGGAGGGTGGCCATGAAACGCGCGCATTGGATGGGCGGCGTCTGCGCTGCGATGGTCGTGGGCCTTGGCGCGGCGGCGCTCGCCCAGCCGGCCGATCCCTGGCGCAACGCCAGGCTGTCGCCCGACCAGCGGGCCGAGCTCCTGCTGCAGCGGATGTCGCTGGACGACCAGGTCGCCCTGCTGCACGGCCACTTCCCGATCATCATGCGTCCGCCGCCCGAGGGCGTGCCGGCCTCGGCCGGCTACTTCCCCGGCCAGCCCAGGTACGGGATCCCGGCCATCCACGAGAGCGACGCCAGCCTCGGCGTCGCCAACGCCGGGCGCGGCGACAAGGACGACGCGGCGCCCCTGCCCTCGGGCCTGGCCCTGGCCGCCACCTTCAGCCCCGAGCTGGCCTTCCAGGGCGGCGCCATGATCGGCAAGGAGGCGCGCCAGAAGGGCTTCAACGTGCTCCTGGCCGGCGGCGCCAACCTGGCCCGCGACCCGCGCAACGGACGCAACTTCGAATACCTCGGCGAGGACCCCCTGCTGGGCGGGGTGCTCGACGGCGCCTCCATCCGGGGCATCCAGTCCAACCACATCGTCTCGACCGCCAAGCACTACGCCCTGAACGACCAGGAAACGGCGCGCGGGTCCCTGAGCGCCGTCATCGGCGAGGCGGCGATGCGGGAGTCCGACCTCCTGGAGTTCGAGATCGCCATCAAGTCCGGCGGGCCCGGCTCGGTCATGTGCGCCTACAACCGGGTCAATGGGACCTACGCCTGCGAGAACCCGGCGCTGCTGAACGGCGCCCTGAAGCGCGACTGGGGCTACCCCGGCTGGGTGATGTCCGACTGGGGTGCGGTGCACTCGCTGGACGCCGCCATGGCGGGCCTGGACCAGGAGTCCGGCCAGGAGGCCGACCGCCAGGTGTTCTTCGACGCGCCTCTCAGGGCGGCGGTGAAGGACGGCAAGTTCCCCGCCGCCAGGGTCCACGACATGGCCCGCCGCGTGCTGCGGAGCCTGTTCGCGCAGGGCGTGATCGACCATCCGCTGCGGCCGGGCGGGCTCGACACACGCGCGGACTTGGAAGTCTCTGGCCGGGTCGCCGAGCAGGCCATCGTGCTGCTCAAGAACAGCCCGGGGCTGCTGCCTCTGGCGGGCGGGGCCGGGAAGATCGCGGTGATCGGAGGCCACGCGGACGTCGGCGTCATCTCCGGCGGCGGGTCTTCGCAGGTGATCCCGGTCGGCTCGGTCCGCTTCCCTTCGCCCAAGGGCGCGCCGAGCTGGGGCGGAGGGATCATCTATCATCCGTCCGCGCCGCTGAAGGCGATCCGTGCGCGGTCCCGAGGCGAGGTCGCCTTCGCAGACGGGAGCGATCCGGCCGCCGCCGCCGCCCTGGCCAAGGGCGCCGACGTCGCCGTGGTCTTCGCCACCCAGTGGTCGACCGAAGCCATGGACATCCGCCTGAAGCTCGACGACGAGCAGGACGCCCTGATCGCCGCCGTCGCCGCCGCCAATCCCCGCACCATCGTGGTGCTGGAAACCGGCGGGCCGGTGGCCATGCCGTGGCTGGACAAGGTCGGGGGCGTGCTCGAGGCCTGGTACCCCGGCGCCCAGGGCGGCGAGGCGATAGCCAAGGTGCTGTTCGGCGAGGTGGGTCCATCGGGCCGTCTGCCCCTCACCTTCCCCACCGACGAGGACCAGCTGCCGAGGCCCGAGCTGCCCGGCTACACCGCCGCCGCGCCGGAAGGCCCGACGATGACCCAGGGGCCGCCGCTACAGGTCCATTACGACGAGGGCTCGGACGTCGGCTACCGCTGGTACGCGGCCAAGGGGCTGAAGCCGCTCTATCCGTTCGGCTACGGCCTCTCCTACACGGACTTCCGTTATGGCGGGCTCAAGGCGACGGGCGGGAATGGTCTCAGCGTCAGCTTCACCGTGACCAACACCGGCTCGCGCTCCGGGACAGAGACGCCTCAACTCTATCTGGCCAAGGGCCCGCGCCGCGCCCAGCAGCGCCTGCTCGGCTGGTCGCGCGTCGTCCTGAAGCCGGGCGAGACGCGGCGCGTCGTCATCGCCGCCAACCCGATGCTGCTGGCCGACTGGAGCGAGGCCGGCCATCGCTGGAAACGCGACGCCGGCCGATATCGGTTGTTCGTGGGCGCCAACGCCGCCGACCCCGCGCTGAAGGGCGAGGCGATGCTGACCGGGGCGGCGCTGGCTCCCTAGGCGTCCCTATTTGGCCGAGTCCTTGGCGGCGTCTTCCGACTTCTTGGCGGCGGTCTTGGCCTTGTGCGCGGCCTTCTTGGCCTTCTTGTGAGCCTTGTGGGCCTGCTTCTTGGCGTCCTTGGCCTCGTCCTTGGCGACCGCCGCATCGGCCTTGGCCGCGTCCTTGATCTCGCCGTCCTTCTTCATCTGGGCCGGCGTGACCTGGGCGCTCGCCACGAAGGGGGCCGCCGCGACGGACGACAGGAGGAAGGCGGCCGCGGCCGTCATGAGAATCTTGTTGCGCATGGATGGCTCCTTGATTTCGATCCCTGCTTAACGCCAAGGCTGAGCCGTCGTTCACTGCAGCGCTGGGAACGGCGCGGCGCGCGTTTGGGGGGCGGAAATGGACGTCGCGAGCGGCACGACCCTAGCCGACGGGCCCCGGCTTACCCCGCGCTATTGGGCGATCTTCGGCCTGGTCACCCTGCAGCTGGTCTGCGAGATCTTCGACTTCTTCATCGTCGGGTTCATCGTCTCGGCCGTGGCGCCGGGCTGGAAGCTGTCGTTCGGCCAGACCACAATCATGCTGCTGGCGGCGGGCGTGGGCTCGATCTTCGGGGCCCTGATCCTCGGCCGGCTAGCCGACCGCATCGGGCGCAAGCGGATCGTGGTGGCCGGCGGCGTGATCACCGCCCTCGGGGCAGGCGCCCTGGCGCTGGCGCCGGAGGGCGACTGGGTGATCTTCGCCCTGATCCGGGTGGTTGTGGGGATTGGCTATGGCGGCGCGGGCGCCTCGACCTTCGCCCTGATCGTCGAGCACTCCCCCACGCGCTGGCGCACCCTGCTGACCTCGAGCCTGGGCGTCGTGGCGGGCCTCGGCCTGGTCGGAGCCTCGGCGTTGTCGGCCGTCCTGTTCCACGCGATCGGATGGAGGGGCGTCGCCGCGCTCTGCGTCGCGCCGATCTTGGTGGCGGCCGCCATCGCTGTCGTCGTGCCGGAGTCGCCCCGCTGGCTCGCCGCCGCCAGCGCCGGCCGCCCGCGGGTTCCGGTCTCCGAGGCGTGGAGCGATCCCCGTCGGTTCTGGCTGATCGTGCTGATCCAGGTGGGAATGGGCGCGTCCCTGGCCGGGGTCCTGCTCTGGGGCCCGACCATCGTCAGCCAGCTGCTCCGCGTGACGCCCGGCCAGGCGGCTGGATGGTTCACGGGGGTCACGGTCATGGGCCTGATGGGCCGTGCGGCCTTCGTCTTCATCCCGGCG
>Ga0265338_10007973_pt1 | contig 12963 bp, 7 predicted proteins | sample 42126metaG_FD_193579 | JGI IMG/M metagenome (GOLD analysis project Ga0265338, IMG submission 193579) | Rhizosphere microbial communities from Carex aquatilis grown in University of Washington, Seatle, WA, United States - 4-21-26 metaG | ecosystem: Host-associated > Plants > Roots > Rhizosphere >... | reverse complement strand
CATTCCTTCTCGAGACCGCCAGGACAGGCAACCGCAATGAACGCCGCCTCGATCTGAGGGAATTGGGCCAATGGTACAGCGACCAGGGCGTGTTGACACAAGCTCAGGACCTCGCCATCGAGGTTCTTCGCGGCCCCGATATTCAATTGCGCTGCGATCTGGTCGCCCTCTTGCCCTTCATCTTCAGGGTGCCCAGTGATGACTGCGGGAATTGCGCCGAGAAACAGTTTCCCGAGAGAGTGAAGGATATCGACCGCATCCGTGATTCGACTGACCTGGATTACCTTCTGCGGTTATTGAAAACGGGCGATGCCCTCGAAGAAGGGGTGGCTTGCGAGCGGCTGTCAGATGCCATCGTCAACCCACCGCAGTTTTCCTCCGCCCAAATCGATGCGATCTGGGACAGCTTTGTCTCGCTATTGAAAGATAGAGATGCGTTTGTCCGCCAGGAAAGCGCCGACGCGTTGAAGATGATTTGCGGGCTGGATACCAGGTGATCCGGATCGCTGCCGCCACGCGCCTAGGGTGTCTTCCCGACGAACTTTCCCTGCTTCCACGATCCATCCTCAACCTTGCCGTCCGGATAGATCATCCTACCTGTCCCATTCATTTGCCCATTGGCGAACTGACCAGTGTACTGGCGGCCATCGGGCCACTTCATCGCGCCCGTGCCCTCGGGCAACTCGCTTGACTCGCTAACCAGCTTCCAATCTCCCTTATATTCCCGGCCATCCTTCCAGGTGATCGTCCCGCCGCTCTTCGTGCCGTCTGTGTTCCAGTTCCCTTCTTCTTTCGTGCCATCGGCCCCGACCCACACTCCGCTCACCCTGTATTCCTTGCCGTCCCGCCATTCGCCTTGTTGTTTCGTTCGGTTCGGTGCGGTGACGATTCCCGGGCCATTCGGTTTGTTGTCTTTGAACTCGCCCTCGAACTTCTTGCCGTCTGGCGTCGTCATGATTCCGTGACCATTCGCATTGCCATCCGCCAATTCGCCCACATATTTCCTTCCTTGCGGTGACACAATGATGCCCGTCCCATTCGGTTGGCCATCTCGAAACTCGCACATGTATTTCGTGCCGTCGGCCAATGTGCTGATCCCTTCGCCATTGGGCACGCCATTCCGAAGCTCTCCCACGTAGATCATCCCGTCGGGTTCGATAATAGTCCCGCGACCTTCGGCTCGACCGTCGACCATTTTCCCAATGTACTTTGATCCATTGGGAAGCACGTTCGTCTCCTGCGCGCCGCCGACAGATCCCAGCAGGCACGCGATGGGTATTGTCGCCAGGATAAATGTTCGTCGCTTCATTGTTGACGGAGGGCCGTTTGCCGGGGATGTTTCTATCACCGCCTTCAATTCGCCGCAAGCCCAGACGGAAAACACGCCCACCCTCGCTCCTTCGATGTCACACAATTGTAACGATTCCGCATCCATTTTTACACAGATCGTGCCCACACTCCGCCCCAAGGAAGTAAAGGCGTTCTTTCAGATTTGGAGCGGCGGATAATTGCAAGACCGCTCCCCCGTGTGCGAACCGTACCGACGCGGGAATTGAACCAGGCACATTAATTGATGTTTCAGGGGAAACAATCCAACCAGGGAAGGCAATATGAATGCACGAAACAGGGAGTTGGCAGTGGGTAGCATGAAGAACAGTATTTTGTTCGCCGGTGTTGTAGCGTCCGCGGTGGCCTTGCTCGGCTCAAGGGCCTTCGCCACCGATGCTCAGGATATTTATGATTTCGCTACGGTGAACCAGTATGTCCAGTACGACAACGCATCCGGAGACTATCCCATCATCACGGCCATCGCCTCCCAGGGCGGCATAACCGTGGGCGGTAAGTTTTTCTCATTCTGGACGGTTATGCTTCAAGACGGCAGCGGGTCATTGATGCCGAACTTCGCCAACACCACGTTAACGACTATCACCGCCAGCGCTGGCACGACGATCCAGGTGGGCGATAAGATCAACATGGCTGGCCAGTGGGGTCCGTACCACCAGATTCCCGAGATTGGCCTGTCCACGGTTCCGTCTTCCAATAATTATTGGCAGGTCATATCCCACGGGAATGCAACACCTGCAGCGCCGGTCTTCACGATTAGTCAGATCACTGCGAACAACACGATCCCTGACAACATCGGGGGCTTCTACCTCGAAATCCATAACGCCACAATCTCCGGCAGCACCGGCAGCTTCCAGAGCACCTTCCCCACGTACCCGCAAGCCAACGTCGCCAATGAGTCGTACACGATCACGGACGGCACCGGCAGCATGACGTACTTCGACTGGGTCACGTCCTACTCGGTGGCGGCGCAGTTGGGCGGCAGTGCGGTTCCGACCGGCCCGGTTGACCTGTACGGATTCGTGTCCTACAACACCGGCGGTCCGCTAGAGTTCACGGCGCTTAAGATTGTGCCTGAGCCATCCACCATCGCGCTCGTGGGCGCGGGACTACTCGGCTTGTTGACCATTCGTCGGCGGCGATAACCCTCTACCACCACACAGGTCTATCGCCTCGAAGGGCGACCTCTCCACGGGTCGCCCTTCGTGTCTTGTCGGGCCCCGGTGGCAATCCCCGCCGAAGGACGAAAAACGCTGCCCGCGCTCAAAGTGCTGGACAGACACCCTGTGTCTCCTGACAATACCGGCCATGCGTGTCGGCGTCCGAGGCTCTGAATTGACGATGATCCAAGTTTCGGAAAGAACCACGATTTGACTGAATCTTTGCCAAAAGCGACGTTTCACGAAAACAACTCAACCAGAAAAGGCAATATGAAAACGAAAGTATGGAACAGAGTTTTGACAGCGGGAAGTATAAAGACCTACCTATTATTCGCGGGTGCCGTTGTGGCGGCAGTGGCTTTGACGGGCGTACGGGCCTTTGCCACCGATGCTCAGGACATCTATGATTTCGCTACGGTGAACCAGTATGTCCAGTACGACAACGCATCCGGGGACTATCCCATCGTCACGGCCATCGCCTCCCAGGGCGGCATAACCGTGGGCGGTAAGTTTTTCTCATTCTGGACGGTTATGCTTCAAGACGGCAGCGGGTCATTGATGCCGAACTTCGCCAACACCACCTTAACGACTATCACCGCCACCGCCGGCCAGACGATTCAGGTAGGCGATAAGATCAACATGGCTGGCCAATGGGGTCCGTACCACCAGATTCCCGAGATTGGCCTGTCTACGGTCCCGTCTTCCAATAATTACTGGCAGATCATATCCCGCGGGAATGCAACACCTGCGGCGCCGGTCTTCACGATTAATCAGATCACTGCGAATAACACGATTCCTGACAACGTCGGGGGCTTCTACCTGGAAATCCAGGGCGCCACGATCTCCGGCAGCACCGGCAGCTTCCAGAGCACCTTCCCCACGTACTCGCAAGCGAACGTCGCCAGTATGAGTTACACCATCACTGACAACACCGGCAGCATGACGTATTTCGATTGGGCAACGTCCTACTCGGTGGCGGCACAGATGGGCGGCAGCGCGGTTCCGACCGGCCCGGTTGACCTGTACGGATTCGTGTCCTACAACACCGGTGGTCCGCTAGAGTTCACGGCGCTCAAGATCGTGCCTGAGCCATCCACCATCGCGCTCGTGGGCGCAGGGTTGCTCGGCTTGTTGACCATTCGCCGTCGGCGCTCATAACGAACATTGAGGTCTGGTTTATCCTTACGGGTCGTCCCGGTTCCGGGACGACCCGTTTGCTTTTGGTGAGATGGTAAGGGGAGCACTGCCGAGAGCGTTCTCAGCTCGAAAACCTATCGTCCGGCAACCAGCCGAGGCCGGCGAAATTCCGCAACTCGGGAAGTTCTTTGTGGTTGCAGCCACAAAACGCCTGTGATTGGATGAACAAATAATGGATGACCGGCGCGCCGATTCGCTCCCCCGATCCGATGTCGAAGTTTTCTTCATCAGCGCATTGATTCTCTACATGGAACTCCTGCTGATCCGCTGGATCGGCACCGAAATTCGGATCTTTGCGTACTTGGGCAACCTCATCCTGGTGGTGTGTTTCTTTGGCGTCGGGTTGGGGTGCTATTGGGCGGCGAAACCCGTGCAGCCGGTGCGGATGGCCGCCAAACTGTTGTTCCTTGCCACGGTCGTAGCCAATCCGTTTCACATAGAGTTGCTGAACTTTTCCAAAGTATCGTTTCTACTAAGCGGCTTTGAGGACTCCCCCATCGCACAAGACGTGCACGGGCCCGGCGGCGGCTATATAGTGGGCGGTCTCTTCATCGGAATCGTCATCTACGTGCTGACACTCACGTTCGCGCCGCTGGGACAGATACTTGGGCGGGCCATGCAACGTGCTCCGCATGTAATCCGAGCCTATTCGGTCAACATCGCGGGGAGCCTCGCCGGAGTTTGGCTCTTTAACAGCTTGAGTTGGGCATCAACACCGCCGGCCGTCTGGATGCTGGTGGCGGCAGTACTGCTGGCGGCCGCCCTGAGAGCCGGGGAGATGCGCGCGTGGCTGGCGGTCGGCTTGGTGATGGCGGCGGCTCTGGTCATGTGGCTCGGTGACATGTCCGAAGGCATCGTTACCTGGTCGCCCTACCAGAAGGTCGCGGTATTCCCTATCGTGGTGGATCAAGAGACGCGGGGCTATGTGGTGCAGGTCAATGGAACCGACCACCAGACCATTTTCGATCTTTCCGACCGCTTTCTCGCGAGTCACCCCGGAATGTTCACACAAGAACGGTGGGATCAAATCCACTACAACGTCCCTTTCAGCTTCAAGCCGAATGCGCGCCGCATACTGATTGTCGGCGCCGGTACCGGCAATAATGCGGCCGCCGCGCTACGTCACGGCGTCGCGCAAGTGGATTGCGTCGAAATCGATCCGCAAATCTACGCCGTGGGCCAACGATTCCATCCCGAGCAGCCGTACAGCGATCCACGAGTGCGGATGACGGTGAATGATGCGCGGGCTTTCTTCAAGCAGGCCACGGGACCGTATGACTTGATTTGGTACGGGTGGCTCGACGCCCAGGCGCTCGGCTCATCCTACAACAACATGCGACTGGATCATTACGTGTACACGGTAGAGAGCTTTCGCGAGGCCAGGAAACTATTGGCACCCGGCGGCTTGATCGTGGTTAACTTCCCGCTCCAGCGCGCCTGGATGGCGGACCGCCAGTTCAACCTGCTGCGGCAGGCGTTCGGGCACGACCCATTTGCTTACTCAGAGGAATTGGCCTTTGAGAAGGTGGGACAGGTTGCGACGGTTACTCTCGTCATCGGCGAACACGATGTGACCCCTGAGATGATCCAAAAACCCGCGCTTCGCGACTTCGTCACCCGCGCACAGTTGCATCTCCCCGGCACCGTTCGGGCGACGACCGATGACTGGCCGTACTTGTACTTGAAGCAGGCAGGAATCCCGAAACTGCATCTGATAGTTTCGGCAGCGATTTTGGTGGCCGTGGTGCTGGCGGGACGACGCGCCCTCGGTGTGGCGGGCGGGTCGGACTGGCATTTCTTCGCGTTGGGCGCAGCGTTCCTCCTGCTGGAAGTGCAGACCGTCAGCCGCGCCGCATTGTTGTTCGGGATGACCTGGATCGTCAACGCCATCGTCATCTCGGCCGTGCTCGTGATGATCCTGTTGTCCAACCTCGTGGCTTGGCGCTGGCCGCGCATTCCACAAGCCGCGATCATCACCGGACTGGCGCTCACCGTTGCCGCGCTGGCGTTGGTGCCGTTGGACTGGTTCAACACGTTGGCGGGTGCGACCAAGCTGTTCGCCGCCAGCGCGTTTCTGACCGCGCCGGTGTTCTTCGCAGGGCTCATCTTCATCCGCTCCTTCGCCACCTGCGCGGACAAATCCAGAGCGCTCGGCTCCAACCTCATTGGTGCGCTGGTTGGTGGTCTGCTGGAATCGCTGTCGTTCATCACCGGCGTACGGGCCCTCGTCATTCTCGTCGGCCTCTTTTATCTGATCGCGATCTTGCGACGCCCATCGCCAACCACGTAGGCCGTCTCAGCCCGACCCGTGCCGAACACGTCATCGAAGACCTCACGATTCGCGTGGGCCTGTGCTTACTAAAGGTATTTCTTTGACGGTCTCACTGACTCGCCCGCAGCCGCGCCAGGGCATCTTTGGCTGCGGTTAATTCGGGCCGGGTTTTCAGTGCCTGTTGGTAGTGGTCGATGGCCTCCGGAGCCCGGCCTGCCTTCTCCAGGGCAACCCCCAGATTCAAATGTGCTTCGGCAAAATCAGGTTTGAGTTCCACCGCCTGCTTGAGTTCGACGACCGCCTCCTGCGTTTTGCCCAAGATGGCGTACGCGATTCCCAAGCTGTTGTGTGCTTCGGGGTAATCAGGATCGAGCTGCACCGCCTGCTTGAGTTCGACGACTGCCTCCTGCGTCTTGCCCAGCCGTAGCAACGCGATCCCGAGGTTCCTACGCGCCGCAGGGTCATCGGGTCTGAGCCGCACCGCCTGCTCGCATTGCTGGACGGCCTCCGCCCGGTTGGCTGGCGCCCTCGCGATCTCCAGATTGTGACGTGCCTCGGCAAAATCAGGCTTGAGCCGCACCGCCTCCTCGTACTGCTCGACAGCTTCCGGCGCGCGTCCTGCCCGCTCCAAGGCGACCCCCAGGTTGTGGTGCGCCTCGGGGTAACGAGGGTTGATCCGCACCGCCTGCTCGCACTCGGCGACCGCCTCCTGGGGCCGGCCCAGTTGTAAGAAGGCGACCCCCAGATTGTTGTGCGCTTCGGCCATACTGGGCTTGAGACGCAGCGCTTCCTGATACTCACCGACGGCCTCCTGGGTCCTGCCGGCATGCGCCAAAGCAAAGCCCAGACTGTAGTGCCCGGTGGCAAAGTCAGGGAAGCGCATAAGCACGGTCCGCCAGAGTGTCTCGTCGTTGCGCCAAACAGGTGTCAGGCTGCGGGTGCGCAATCCAAAAAAACAAAGTTCGCATACCAGCAGGCAGCCCAGCGTGAGACGGGTGACCGCCGCGCCGCGCCGCCAGGCCCCGATTACCACGCCAGCCGCCAGCAGCAGCAGGGGCAGCATCGCGAAGTATGCGTGTCGCGTCGCCACTGTCTGGAGACCCGTCTGGAGGAGGCCCGAGACAGGCAGGATAAGCACCGCATAGGCTCCCAGCCCGGCCAACAAAACGGGCGTGCGTGGCCCACGCCGAACACAGAGCCCCGTGATGATCGCAACGCTCAACGCCATCGGAAGAACCGGCATTAACTGTGACGACGGGCTTGAAAGCAACGGATAGAAGGGCTCCAGCGACATGGGCCACACAAGCTTCCAGGGGTAAAAGAGAAAACTCTGTACCGCCAGGAACACGCGTTGCGACCAATGGATCGCCACCAACGGCACCATGAAACCGCCGGTGCGCGATTCGCTGATCGTGGTGAAAGCCGCGACCGCCAGACTGAGCGCGATCAACACCACCTTTTCGCGGAGCAACGGGGCCCAACCCAGCTTCTCGAACCGTCGTAGCGGAAAGTAATCGATTGCCAGCATTACGAATGGCAACGACACCGCCATCGGTTTGCTCAACAACGCGCCCACGAACAGAGCCCACACCACCCACCGGCGACCGTCCGATATATACGCCCAGAGGCAACCGATCCCAAATGTCGTGCACAGCAGCTGCGTTCGTCCCGACATCCATGCCACCGACTCGACCTGCAATGGATGAATCGCGAAAACGACCGCGACCCCGAGGGCTGTCAGGAGCCGTTCGCGGGTCGTTAGCGATGCCGCCGCCAGCAACGTCCACAGAAAGCCGAAGACGAGCACTGCATTGAGTGCGTGCAGGACCACACTGGTCATATGGTGCCCTGCCGCGTTCGTCCCCCAAATCTGATAGTCCAGGACATGCGAAAGTCGTGGCAGAGGATGGTAATACGGCTGCGTCTCCGTGAACGCCCACTGAAAAGCATTCCAGGTCAGGCCATTCAACCGCATCGCTTGCCGCAGGTACAGGTCGTCGTCCATCCCTGTAAGGAACCCGCCCTGAACGCTTGGCCAGTAAAGCCAGAGTGTGCCTGCGAAAATCGCAAGCGCCAATCCAGCTAGTTTTGTGCGGCTGACATCCACTCAGACCTGAATCGATAGAGTTTGACCGTATCCAATCACAGGCCATACATGGATGCAATCTGGAACGCCTCTTGAAGAGAGCGAAAAGGGGAGCAGCCCGCTGATGGACCCCGGCAGGCCAATAATTGGCATCGTAGGTGACCTTGGAACATTGTCTTGTGGGATGAATCCGGGAAACCCGGGGCAAAGGGGTGGACCGTGACCTGAATGTGTCACGGACTACACACGTTTGTCGTTTTCCAAGATAAGAATGAAAAAACATTGAAAATGTCAATAAAAGAGGACCTTTTGACTTCGCTGCATTTTTTTGCAGATAAGCGCTTTTGTTCTTGCATCGGTGAGGAAAAAACCTAATAATTGTTGACTAGTGCGAGGCAATAGATGGCAGATAATGGGGTTTGCAGAATGATGATCGCCGGGCAACAGGGCGATACCGCCGAAAGGCGGAAAGGAGAGCTCAAGATGCACAGAGTAACAGCGGCTGGATTTCAAAGAAAGATGCGTGCCTTCACGCTCATTGAGTTGCTCGTAGTCATCGCGATTATCGGCATCCTGGCGGCAATGTTGTTGCCCGCACTGAATAAGGCCCGGGAGAAAGCCAACGCCGCCAATTGTCTCAGCAATATGCACCAGTGGGCATTGGCGTTGAACATGTACAATGATGACTGGCGTGAGTACTATCCCTACGATGGCGTACCCGGTGATGTCTGCGGCATGAGCGCGAGCGCTTGGTTTAACGTTCTTCCTCCGTACGTCGGGGCGAAGAAGACCCTCTGCCAGTTGTATTCCTCAGGCAACCCGGACACCGTTCCTACGCCGCGCAATCACAGTCTGTTTACTTGTCCCAGCGCGGTCAATAAGAGCGTGGTCCCCAGCCTGAGCAACGTAATCCATTACTATGCGATAAGCGATTGCCTCCACCTACAAAACTCGACCCACGTTGGATTCCGGCGGGACCGGATGACGTCCCCGACCACCACGCTTATCTTTTGCGAGGCTCCGGAAGATAACTTCCCCGAAACAGACGGCCTGCATTGCACCGTGCAACGCCACTCTGGCGGAGCGAATTTCGTTCTCGGTGACGGACACGCGCAATGGATCGCCTTTGGGAGTTTCTGCAGGAAAGGCAATGGATCATGTCCGACTCCGCTATCCTTTATCGACTTTCAAGACTCCAGTGCTGGCGGCGACTGGAAAAACGGCGTGCCATGGCACTGGTGGCCATTCCAGAACGCGAATTCGAGCAGTTGGTGATGCAGATTGCCATGGAATAGGGCGCAATGTTGCGAAAGCTTAACACGCGGACCGGATGGATGTCACACAGGAATGAGAAGTGCTCCTATAGGGAGTAATGGTGGCGTACAACTTTGGATTTTCATAATCAACAGATGTAATGATCGCGGGAAAGGATGAGGGAGAACAACATGAAGAAGATTCTAGGTCTGGTTGTGGTATTGGTGGCCTTGGCATCGGGAATGAGCGCGGTTGCCCAGGTAACCGGACTCACGTTTGGAGCGGGCAACATTGTCATCTACCGCGTCGGCGATGGAACGGCGCCCGTGACAAATGCCGGCCAAGCCGTTTTTCTCGATGAGTACACACCGGCCAGCATCGCGGCGGTTACGGGGACTTTCTCCTCTCCCATCCCGGTCCAGTCGATTATGATGCCGACCAACTGGTACGGCGGCAATGCCCCGCTGATTGCCGACGGTAATGCACAGGCCGAAGGTCAGTTAGTCCGCTCGGTTGACGGGCGGTACCTTGTCATGGCTGGATACGGAGCGACTCTCAGCTTCGCGGGGACGCCATCGTACCAGGTTACGAATGGGTCGTTGAGCAGCGCCACCGTCACGGGCGTTGTCAATCAAGTTGGTCGTGTAGTGGGATTGGTGGACGGTTTTGGCCACATCTTCACGACAACGGTCCAGACAAACCTCAACGAAGAAGGCGATGACCCCCGTTGCGCCGCGAGTCTCAATGGCACCAACATCTGGATGGGTGGCAGCTCGAGGGGCACCAAGTATCTGACGCGGGGATCGGGCGTTTCGACGCAGGTCTGTGCATTACTGTCCATCAACCGGGCAATCAACATCTACAGCAATACACTCTACACGGACGACAGCCACGATTTCATCGGCGCAACCAACAAGTCGGCTTCTGTGAACCTGATCACCGGAACTGCTTTGCCGACCAGCTTCACTGCCACGAATTTTGTGAATCTTCCCGGAGTGTATGGCAGCGGCGGGGGCTCCGCCTTCGGCTTCGCGATGTTCAATCTGACCGGGGGTGCCAATATTGACACGATCTACGTTGCTGACAGCCTGACCAATTGTCCCGGCGAGCCCTTACGCAGAGGCGGCGGAGTTATGAAATTCTACTATAATGGCAGCAGTTGGGTCAACGCTGGTCGCATTTGCGCGGAGGGAGTAACTTGGGTGACAGGAGTGCAAAACGGACAGAATGTCACCCTGTACATGACCGAAGGCGGTGGAACCAACGCGGTCGATATCTTGTACGCGTATCAGGACACAAGCGGGTTCGGTAACGACCCTGGAAGTCTTCCCGATCTCGGTGACGCAAACGCCTACTCTGTACCCCTCTATGGTTACATCAATTCGGCGCTGGTCAATACTCGCGGTATTGCGTTCGCGCCGGTGGGAGGCGAGGCGGGGACGTTGAGCGGAGCGGCCGCATTGACGGTTGGGCCGCCATACGGGGGTTATTTCTCCGGGCCTTTCGGCGGCCCGTTCACCCCGGGAAGTTATACGTACTCGGTAGCCAATCTGAGCACGGCCACCGCGAATTTCGCCGTGTCGTTTCTGCCGGTTAACGGAGGGGCGTGGTTGCAGGCCAGCCCCGCCAGCGGCACACTGGCTCCCGGTGCCAGCACGACGGTCAACGTGTCCCTCAGCGGGGTCGCCAACACGGATTCGGGTGGAACACGTTATCAGAGTAAGGTGCTCTTTAAGAGTGGGAGCGTAGGCGGCACGACAAACACGACGTTTGCAACACCTCTGACCACGCTGGATATCTTCGCGTTCTTCGTTACGCCAACGTCCAACTTTATTTCGACCGCTGATCAGCCCGGCGGACCGTTTACCCCGTCGAGCTACGTCTACGCAATCACCAACGCGACACCCGGACCACTGGGTTGGAGCGCGTTCACATCGAACAATTGGACCACGGTCAGCCCTACGAGCGGCACCATTGACGGCCATGCGGTCTCGAATGTCACGGTGTCGATCAACGCCAACGCCAATAGTCTGCCTATCGGTAACTACAACGACGTGCTTATCTTGACCAATACCAGCGTCGTTCCACCCACTCAATTCGCCTCGCGCGGGATCACTGCCCAGGTTGGATTCGGCATCTTCGATGATTTCAGCACGTACGTGGATGGCAACGTGGTCGGTCAAAACAACTGGCGGTCGGGAGCGAACACTGACAATCCAGTTCAAATCAAGAGCGGCCAGTACGTGGTACCAGGAGGCTGCCCGGAGAATACGGCACAGCAACCGTACAAGTACGTTGCCGCCCAGCAAGTTACGAACCCGGCATCCTACTCTATTTTCGGGATGTCTATTACCTTCACCAATGGGAGCACCGCTCCGAACTATACCTTCACGATTGGCACCACCTTCTTGACCACGGATGACGCCGGCATTGTGGATGCCGGTGGCGGTCATTACAAGTGGAGCACCCAGATTAATGCCTTCCAAACCAGCGGCGCCGACGTCGGCACCCTAACGTACGACTACGGCACGCCGTATCTGGTGTTCCTCGTAACTGACAACCTGAATTCCAACGCATGGGTGTTCGTCAATCCGGGCACCGCGGACTTCAACGCACTGACGAATCAGGCCCCGGCCGTGCATAGCACTGGCGGCAATTGTGGTTATTGCGCCGGTGACAGCCCCGGTTTCAATAGCATCGGTTGCGGCCAATTTAGTGCCTGCGCCAACAACGAGCAGCAGCAGGGGTATTTCATAACCAAGCTTGCCGCTTCGACAAACTATGCGAACGTCTATAACTTCCTTGTAGGCGCGGTCGGGCCATCGGATCCGTTTACCATATGGCAAAATACGTACTTCAGTGCGGGCCAGTTGGCCAATCCGTCGATTAGCGGGCCGAATGCCGATCCGGACCACGATGGTGTGAGCAACACCAACGAGTTCCTGGCGGGCTTCAATCCGACCAACGCTGCGGCGTATCCGCATATCATCAGCATCGCGAAAGCGCCTGGTGGCATGAACGTAACGTATCTGGGAGCCAACGGTGACAACACGTGGTCACCCGGTTGGGTGTCGCGTACCAACGTCTTGGAGTTCTCAACCGGCGTACCCGGTACCGGTGTGTACTCGAATAACTTCGCGAGTACCGGCCAGACGAATATACTCAGCGGCGGAAACGGGAGCGGGCAGATAACCAACATGGTCGATCCCAACGGCTTGAGCGGCACAACGCGGTACTACCGAATCCGTGTAATAGCGCCCTAACAGGGCTTTGAAATAGCGAACGCTGGTGCTTCCCGACATCCAGTCGAGGGGCACCAGCGTTTATGTTTTTTGCCGGCTTCCGACCGATCACGAGCGTTGATGCCAACGTAGGAATGAAGGGCTTGCTTCGGGACGAGACAAGCAGAATTCAGGGCAGGTCGGTCCGGCCCATGAGATAGCGATCGCATTCACGGGCTGCACCCCGGCCTTCGTTGAAGGCCCAAACCACGAGGCTCTGGCCACGGCGGCAGTCTCCCGCCGCAAAGACTCCCTTGATGCTGGTCGCATACGCGCCGTGCGTGGCTTGGACATTGGACCGGTCATCCACTGTGATGCCAAGTTCCTGGAGGAGTTGGTCTTCGGGGCCGAGAAAGCCCATCGCCAGCA
>Ga0265338_10007972_pt1 | contig 12965 bp, 11 predicted proteins | sample 42126metaG_FD_193579 | JGI IMG/M metagenome (GOLD analysis project Ga0265338, IMG submission 193579) | Rhizosphere microbial communities from Carex aquatilis grown in University of Washington, Seatle, WA, United States - 4-21-26 metaG | ecosystem: Host-associated > Plants > Roots > Rhizosphere... | reverse complement strand
CAGCAGGCCGAAGCCGGGGAAGCAGGTCAGCCAGTCCCCGGCGCTGGCCGCGGCCGGCCGGGGCAGCCGGGCCACGTCGAGCACCGCGCCGCACCCGCTCGCCTCGGCCAGCATGCCGAGGGTGCCGGCCAGGCCGGCCATCGACACGTCCTTGGCCGCGGCCGGCCGGGCGCGGTCGCCCGCCGCCGCCAGGCACCGCGTCATCGCCTGCAGCTCGCCCGCCGTCCGGTGCGAGGTGGAGTCCCACTGCCGCCCGCTGTACCCGGGCCGCCACTGGCCGGCCAGGTCAACGGTCAGCCGGACCGCGTGCCCGGGCCGGCCACCGCCCCCGGGGACCGGCCCGGTCGCACTGCCGGGGACCCGGCCGAGCGCGGTGACCGACAGCGCGGCCGGCACCCCGAGCTGGGTGTGGCCGCCGAGCACGGGCACGCCGTAGGCGGCCGCGCCGTCGCGCAGCCCGGCCAGTACCCGCGCCGCGAACCCCGCGTCCCGGGCCCCGACCGCGTCCAGCAGGCCGACCGGGGCCGCGCCCATCGCGCACAGGTCGTTCACGTTGACCAGGACGGCGCACCAGCCGGCCCACTCCGGGTCCCGCTCGACCATCGACGGGACGATCGCGTCGCACGCCGCCACCAGGTCGGAGCCGGGCACCGGCACGCCGTCGTCACCGACGAAGCCAGGTACCCCGGCCAGCCCGCTCACCAGGGCGCCGAGCGGGGCCTTGGCCGCCGTGGCGATGGCCGCGATCCGGCTCAGGGTGCCCGGCCAGCGCATCAGCACGTGCGGCCGCCCGGCGGCCGGCACCGGGCGCACGGTGGCCCAGCCGAGGCGCCGGAACATCCGCTCGGCGCCCGGCTGCACGCATCCGTCGAACCGCAGCACGCCCGCCGCCTCCGCGTGGGCGCAGGCCGCGCGGACCAGGGCCGGGCCGACGGGGTAACCGGCACTGGTTCCGCCAGCCGGGCCGGCGCTTGCTTCCCGCAGCACCCCGCCTGCCCCGTTGCGGCTGGCCGGCGCCACCGCCAGCCGTGACCCGCGCCACCAGCCGATGTCGGGACCGCCCGGGTCGGCCGGGTGCAGCCGGACGCCGCCGAGGACCGCCCCGTCGCGCCCCCGGGCCAGCAGCACCACCGTGCGCGGGTCGTCGTCGTGGTCGTCGTGGTCGTCGCCGTCGAACAGGCCCTGCTCGTCCGCGAACACCCGGCGGCGCAGCCGACGGTAGGCGGCGAGCTCGGCCGGGCCGTCGGCCGGGGCGATCTGGAACGGGGTGAGCCGCCGCCGGGTCGCCGCGTCGCCCAGCAGCGCCAGCAGGTCCGGCATCGGCTCGGCGGGCAGCCGGGCCAGTGCTGAATCGGCTGGGGCGCCGATGGCCGGGTCGCCGCCCAGCAGAGCCGTTACCTCGGGCATGGTCACCGCCCTCAGCCGCCCGCACTGGGCAGGGCACTGCAGCCGCCGCAGGCGGCGCAGCCCGCGCCCTGGTCGGCGCCGGCCATCCCGGCCGCCCGCAGCAGCTCGGCGACCCGGCCGGTCACCTCGGTGACCAGCGACGCGGGCGGTGCCACGGCGCCGTCGCGGCGGGCCAGGGTGCCCGCCATCGGCCGCATCGGCACCAGGAACGGGTACACCCCCCGCGCGATCAGCGACGCCGCCCCCGCGACGAGGTCGTCGGCCGGCTCGCCCAGGCCGATCAGCAGGTAGGTCGACACCCGGTTCCAGCCGAACACCCGGACCGCCTCGTCCCAGGCCCGCTCGTACTCGGCCAGCGGCACGGTTGACTTCCCCGGCATCCACCGGGCCCGCACCGCGTCGTCGAGCGACTCCACGTGGATGCCGATCGCGGTCGCCCCGGCGGACCGCAGCTCGGCGATGACCGGCAGGTCGCCCACTGGCGGCTCGATCTGTACCTGCACCGGCAGCCCGGGCACGGCGTCGAGGACCGCCCGCACGCAGCGGGCCAGGTGCCGCCCGCCCCGGTCGGGCCCGGACGTCGTCCCGGTGGTCAGCACCAGTTGCCGTACCCCGTCCAGCCGCACCGCCGCCTCCGCCACCTCGGCCAGCTGGGCCGGGGTCTTGGCGGCGACGGTGCTGCCGGACCGCAGCGACTCCTCGATGGTGCAGAACCGGCACCGCTGGTCCTCGGCGTACCTGATGCAGGTCTGCACCACGGTGCTGGCGAGCACATCGTGCCCGTGCAGCAGGGCGATCTGCCGGTACGGCACCCCGTCGGCGGTGGCGAGGTCGTAAAATTTCGGCCGAACGGAGGGCACTGCCTCGATTCCGAGGTCGATGATGCCCTTGCGCAGCCGGCCGCCGACGATGCTGTACGGGCTGTCCGGGTTGACCGGCAGGGCCGCGTTGCCGCCGTCCAGGGCCAGGTGGCCGTCGTCGCTCGGGCCTGCTCCCTTGCTCCGCTGGACCGGCGCGTCGTCCATCCGCACGCCGGCCAGCGCGAGCTCCACGCGTTCAGAAAGCTGCACGGGTCACCACATGTAGGTGGAGTTGATGATCGCGCCCTTGCGCGCGTAATGGATCAGCGCGTCCTGCACGTCAAGCGGGTGGGTCGGGATGACGCCCTCGATGAGGTCTTCCTCGCGCAGCCCGTGCAGCGACAGGCCGAACCGGCAGCAGTAGACCTTGCCGCCCTCCTTGATGAAGGTCTTGAGCTGCTCGTTGATGTTGTGCTCGCCCGGGAAGGCGGAGTTGCCGGTGGTCGGGAAGCCGCGGGTGGCCATCGCGTTCATCGAGCCGGGGCCGTAGAAGTAGATCGCGGTCTCGAAGCCCTTCCGCAGCGCCCGGGTGGCCTGCAGGATCGCGACGAAGGACACGCTCGACTCGTGCGCGATGCCGTGGATCAGGGTGAAGTACGACTGCCCGGGCTCGGCCTGGTAGTCGGGGAAGACCTTGGTGCCGCCGTAGATGCTGGACCCCTCGGGCAGCGACGGGTGCTGGATCTCGTTGAGCGACTGCTGCTCGGTCTCGGTCAGTTCGGCCATGGTGCTATCTCCCTATCGTGATCGGTTATCGGTAGAGCCGGTCGAAGTTGTCGTTGAACACCAGGTTTTCCAGGGCGGTACTGCCGGCCGCGGCGTGCAGCCGGGCGTACTCGCCGTCCGCGTCGCCCCAGGGCTCGTCGCTGGCGAACAGCACCCGGTCGCCGCCGAGGCCGCGCCGGTCGATCTCCGCCGCCAGCCAGCGCGGCGCGAAGCCGATCGCCCAGGACAGGTCGGTGTAGACCTGCTTGCCGCGCTCGATCCAGTCGAAGAAGCGGCTGCCCACCAGCTTGATGTGGCCGCTCATCCCGCCGCCGAAGTGCACCAGGTGGATCTTGGCGGCGTCGCCGTACTCCTCGACCAGCGTGCCCACCTGGTCGATGTCGGAGGCGGCGCCTGGGGAGGTATGCACGTGGACGACGAGACTGTGCTCCCGGGCGGCGGCGAAGATCGCGTCGAGGCCGGGCCGGCAGGACGGGTCGTCCGGCCGGCCGCCGAGCAGGAAGCTGATCTTGAGCGCCTTGACCCCGGGCTCGGCCGCCAGCGCCAGCGCCTTGGCGGTGCGGCCGGCGTCGCGGTACAGCGGTGACACCCACAGCGCCGCGCTGATCCGGTCGGACCTGGTGGTCGCCTCCACGCACAGCTCGTTGAAGGAGAAGGCGACGGCCGGGTCGGGTACCCCGTAGTTGGGGATGACCAGCGCCCGCTCAGTGCCCTCGCGGTCCATGTCGGCCAGCAGCTCGTCAATGGTGGCCCGCGCGGTGATGTCCGGGCTGACCGGCGGGCCGCCGTAGAACGGGTAGGCGGGCAGCACCCCGAGGTGCCGGTGCGCGTCGGAACGCGGCCGGCCGCTCATGCCACGGTCCTCGGTGCTGTCCAGTCCTCGTCCCGCTCCGGTTCGGGAAAGGTCGACATCGGGGTGCCGGCGATCCAGCTCACCTCGTTGGGCCGTGCGTAGCCGGTGATCTTGCCGGTCAGGTACTCCGCATCCTGTGCGACGCCGCCGAGCCGGCCCGAACCCCAGGTGTGCTGCCAGGGCAGCCCGAGGAAGTACAGTCCGGGACAGCTGGTGACGCCGCGCCGATGGGTCGGGTAGCCCCGGCCGTCGAACACCGGGACCTCGATCCACCGGTGGTCGGCGCCGAACCCGGTGGCCCAGATCACCGCGGTGATCCCGTGGGCGGCCAGGTCGAGCTTGACCGGGTGGCCTGGCCCGGGTGCCCACACCGGCACGTAGCGGGCCTCGGCCGGGGCATCAAGCCCGGCCGCCTCGATGTAGGCGTCGATTGAGTTCTTGACCCCCTCGGACGCCGCGTCGGCGATGTCCAGGTTCTGGGTGAGGTCGTCACCGAAGGTCAGCAGCCCGCTGGTAGTGGCGTCGGTGAGCCGCCCGTAAAGCCGCATGCCCTCGGTCGCGAACGCCCGCAAGTCGATGTCATGACCGCCGTCGCGGCCGGTGACGTACTGGTTGGCCCGGTGCAACCGGGGCCAGTCCGCTTCCGGGAACTCGGTGATCGCCCGCTGGTAGTAGCCGGTCTGCTCCAGCCAGGCCACCACGTCCCGGCCGCGGTACCGGCGGGCTACCCGGGTCGCGCCGCCCACCGCCAGGTGCACCTGGCGGCCGGCCAGGTGCAGGTCCTCGGCGACCTGGCAGCCGGACTGCCCGGTCCCGACGACGAGGACGGCGCCCTCGGGCAGGCCGCCCGGGCTGCGGTAGGCGGCCGAGTGCAGCTGGGTGACGTCCTCGGGCAGCCGTTCGGCCAGCCGGGGAGTCCGCGGGACCTGGTACGGGCCGGTCGCGACCACGACCTGGTCGGCGGTGAGGTCCCCGGCGGTGCTGCCGAGATGGAACCGCCCGGCCCGGTCCCGGTGCAGCCGGGTCACCGTGACCTGCTCGAACAGCGGAAACTGGTAACTATTGACGTAGGCCGCGAGGTAGGCCGCGATCTCGTCCCGCGGCATGAACCCGTCCGGGTCGTCGCCCGCGTAGGGATGGCCGGGCAGGCGGCACTGCCAGTTCGGGGTGACCAGGCAGAAGGAGTCCCAGCGGCGGTCGGTCCAGTCGTGCCCGGCCGTCTTCGCCTCGATGACCACGTGGTCGATGCCGCGCCGCTGCAGGTGGTAGCTCATCGACAGGCCTGCCTGCCCGCCGCCCACCACCGCCACCGGCACGTGCCGGCCGTCGAGGCCGTCCCGGTCGCCGAATCGCTGCCTGCCGTCCATGACCAGCAGTAGACCGGGCCAGGATGACCAAGCTGTTTCATCCGGAAAAGCTGCTCGTTACAAGGATCGAGTTATGTAACAAGCACAATTCGCATCGCGCCTAACCGATGGCAAGCGCACATCCGCCTTACTCGCCTGCGGTTTCCCTGCCCCGTTCAGCGCGGTCCACGCGCCCGGTCCAGCCCGGCCCCGATCCGCAAGCCGCACCATCCGGCCAACCCCACCCCCGGCCCCAGTGCTCACCAGGGTCCCAGTGCTCACCCCGCGCCCCATGGTCCCAGCGAGTCTCACCGGCACCGAAAAAGAAATAGTGGATGTTGTTACCACCCGTTTTTGGGCGGTAACAACATCCACTATTTGTTCGGTGGTCGGCGGGTTGCTACTTCAGCAGCAGGTAAGCGAGTGAGCCAAGCCCGGCGATCAGGCAGTAGATGCCGAACGGGTTCAGCGACTTGTCCTCGCTGAAGTACTTCATCAGGAACCGCAGCGACAGGTAGGCGCCGACGAAGGAGATCAGCGAGCCGACCAGGATCGGCCCGTGGATGCCCGCGCTCATCGGGCCGGTCAGGTCCTTGGCCTTCAGCGCGCCCGCCGCCAGGATCACCGGCGCCGACAGCAGGAACGAGAACCGCACCGCGTCTTCCCGGCGCAGCCCGCGCCACATGCCGGCCACGGTGACGATCCCGTCCCGGCTGATGCCCGGAAGCAGTGCGAGGATCTGCGCGGAGCCGAGGACGATCGCCCGCCCGTAAGGCATGCTGGACAGCCGCCGGTCGGCCACCACCGCCGGGTCGGCCGTGGCGTCATCTCCCGGCCGCCCGGCCGGGACGCGGTCCCGCCCGCCCGGCCCGCCCGCGTGCGCTCCCCGCCCCGGCGCCTGGCCGTGCCGCCCGGCGGGAGCCGGCCGGCGCTGCTGCGGGGACTGCCCGTACTGCTCAGGCTCCCCGTGCTGCTCATGCCTGCCCCGCTGTCCGGGCTGACCGGGCTGACCAGGCTGACCTGGCTGGCCGGGTTGCGGGCGCTGCCCTGGCTGCGGCGGCTGCCCGTACTGGCCCGGCTGCCCGTACGGTCCTTGCTGGCCCGGCTGGCCCGGCTGGCCCGGCTGGCCCGGCTGACCGTACTGGCCGCGCTGCCACTCGTCGCCCTGCCCGTAGCGCGGGTCGGGACCCTGCCACTGCTGCTGACGGGGCTGCTCCGAGTAGCCCTGCGGCGGCTGCTGCGGGTAGCCCGGCGGCGGCGGGTAAGCCTGCGGGGGCTGCGGGTAGCCACGGGTCGGCGGCTGCGGGGGGTATGGAGGCTGCTGCTGCTGGGGGTACCCCGGCTGCGGCTGGCCCGGGTAGCCTGCGGGCGGCTGGGGATAGCTGCGCTGGGGATACCCGGGCTGCTGGGGATAGCCGGGTGGAGCCGGGTAACCCTGCTGCGCGGGGTTACCGTCGACCCGGGCCGGTACCCCTGCGTCACCCGCGGCCGCCTCCCTGACTCGCCGCATCCGCTCGCTGAGCAGCAGGATGAGCCCGTTGACGGCCAGGAAGACCGCGGCCAGCTCGGGCTTGGCGAAGACGCTGACGAAGACCTTCTGGAACAGTGCGCCGACGATGCCGACCGGGATCGTGGCGAAGATGATCATCCACGCCAGCCGCTCGTCCGGCGTGGTCGCCTTGCGCTTGCGCAGTGAGGAGACGAACCCGCGCACGATCCGCAGCCAGTCCCGCCAGAAGAACAAGATCATCGCCAGCGCGGTCGCCACGTGCAGCCCGACCACGAACGCCAGGTAGGGCGAGTCCTTGGCGGACACGTTGAGGTCGGTCGACCAGCTCCCGCCGATCAGGGCCGGGATCAGCACGTTATGCCCGAGGCTGGAGACCGGGAACAACTCGGTCACGCCCTGGATGAGGCCGGTGACGACCGCCTGCAGGTACGTCAGATGAGCAGACATCGGCGTGCCTTTCTCTAGCTCGGGTCTGATGGCCAAAGCTGACGACGAGCGCCGGCCGGCCTGGCCGACGAGCGAAAAGACTATCCGGACGGTGCGCCCCGCGGCGGGCAACTGGCGGGTGCCGCGCCCGGGCCGGGGTAGAATTTCTACAGACTCGTAGACGTTAGTCGACGGGAAGGAGTGTATGGCACCTATGCTTGACGGACCTGACCAGGCGGCGCAGGCCGCGCAGGGCGGCTTCGACGCCGAGCGCGCCGCCCACCACCGCCGCGCGGCCGGCCAGCTCGAGGCCGCCGTGCTGGCGGAGCTGCAGCAGGCTGGCTCCGCTTTGTCGCCCGGTGAGGTCAGGGAGCGGCTCGGCGGCGACCTCGCCTACACCACGGTGGTCACCATCCTTTCCCGGTTGCACGCCAAGGGACTGCTCAGCCGGCAGAAGGCGGGGCGGGTCTACCGCTACGCGCCGGTCGCCGACCAGCCCGGGCTGGCCGCCCGCCGGATGGCCCGGGTGCTCGACGAGGAGGCCGACCGCGAGGCGGTGCTCGCCCGCTTTGTCTCCTCCCTGTCTGACCGTGACGAGGAACTGCTGCGCAAGATGCTCGGGCAGGACCTGGGTGACCAGGAGCGGGAGGGCTAGTGGTGGCGCGGGGGAGCGGCCCATGGAGCTAGCGGTCTACGTCCCGCTGCTCGTCCCGGCGCTGGCTGCCCTGGCGGCGCGGCCGCTGGCCGCCCGGCTGCCCCCGGCCGTGGCGGCCTGGCTGCTCACCGCGAGCGCGCTCGCACTGGCCCTGGCGTCGAGCGCGGCGCTGGGGGTGCTGGCGCTGTCAGCGGTGATCAGGATCCGGTTCATCGACGCCGTCGGTCACCTGTCGGGCGATGTGCTGCGCAGCGGCGACGCGGTCTCGATCCCGGTCGCGGTGCTGGCCGGCGGCCTGCTCGCGCTGGCGGCGGGGGCGGTCGGGCTGGCGCTGCGGCGCCGGGTGGCGGCGATCGCGGCCGCGCACCGCCGCGCCCGCACGCTGCCGGGCACCGGCCAGGTGGTGGTGACCGAGGACGACACGGCCGACGCTTACACGCTGCCCGGCCGTCCGGCCCGGGTGGTGATCACCCGTGGCATGCTCGAGGCTCTGGCCGGCCGCGAGCGCGACGTGCTGCTGGCCCACGAGCGGGCGCACGCCCGGGGCTCGCACTACCTGTTCACCTCGGCCGCCCGGCTCGCCGCCGCCGCCAACCCGCTGCTCCGCCCGGTGGCGGCCGAGGTCGGCTACGCGGTCGAGCGCTGGGCCGACGAGCGAGCCGCGGCGGAGACCGGAGACCGCGCGCTCACCGCCCGGGCGATCGCCCGGGCGGCGCTCGCCACCTCCGCCCGGCCGCCGGCCGGCGCCCCGCTGGCGCCGGCCCTCGGCATCGCCCGCGGGGCCGGCCCGGTGCCGCGCCGGGTTGCCGCCATGCTGGTGCCGCCGCCCGGCCGGTCGCCGCTGCTGCTGTCCGCCACCGTGCTGCTGGTGGCCGCCTCGGCCTGGGCCGCGCTGCTCGCGGGCCTCGACCTGCACCAGCTCATCGAGCTGGCCCAGGCGCAGCGCTAGCCCAGGTACAGCGCTAGCCCAGGTACAGCGCTAGCCCAGGTACAGCGACGCTAGCCAACCAAGTCAAACAACGTTCCCAACCAAGTCAAACATCGCTAACCAGCCCCGTCTGTCCGGGCCGCCCGGGGCGAGCCGGTAGCATCAGGCCCATTCGCACTCCGGCCAAGGGGAGTTGGTTATGGCAAGCAGCAGTCATCTGTCCTCCGTTCGGACTGGGCTCCTCGCGTACCGCCGCCGGGGCGCGCTCGCGCTGACCGCGGCCGCCGTGGCCTGCCTGGCGGTCGCCGGCTGCGGCGGCGGAAGCAGCAGCAGCACTAGCAGCGCGCCGGCCAACCCGCTCGCCACCTTGACCGCCAAGCAGATCGTGGCCAAGTCAGTGGCCGACCTGCGGGCGGCCAAGAGCTTCACCATGACGGGCAGCGTCACCGAGTCAGGCCAGACCGAAAGCCTCAACCTTGGCTACCTGAACGGCAAGGGCTGCGCCGGCACGGTCACCGAGGGCACCCAGGGCAGCGTCGCGATCGTGGTGATCGGCACTACCGCCTGGATCAAGCCGGACAACAAGTTCTTCCAGTCAACCGCGGGCAGCCAGGCGTCAGCCGCGATCGCGCTGCTTAACGGCCGTTACCTGAAGGGCACCACAAGCAACGCCAACGTCAAGTCGCTGACCTCGGTCTGCGACGTGACCTCGCTGACGTCTGCCTTCACCGCCACCGGCACCCTGGTCAAGGGCAAGGTCACCACCCTCAACGGGCAGCAGGTAATCACGGTGACCGACTCCACCAAGGGGGGCACCCTGTACGCCACCAACACCGCCACGCCCCAGTTGGTGCAGATCGTCAACACCAAGGGCGAGGGCGGCAACACCGGCCAGATCAAGTTCAACGTCGGGGCGAAGGTCACGCTGACCCCGCCCCCGGCCAGCCAGACGGTGGACGGGGCGGCCTTCGGCTTCTGAGGCCGCCTAACCCGCACCGAGTGTCAAATCAGCAGAATTGCCCAAACTTTTTCAGCTAGTGTCGAGTTCTCCGGCAGTATCCACTGATGTGTGCCTCGCTGGGAGAACCCAATGCTTCACGGTCGGCGCCGCCTGGTCAGGCTGATGACGGTGACGGCGGCCGGCGCGGGCGTGCTGGCGGGCCTGGCTGGCTGCGCCGGGACGAACGGGCCGCAGGCCGCCACCGCCACCAGGGCGTGGACCGCCCCTGACCCGCTCGCGGGCCTGACCGGGCAGGCGGTAGCGGTGAAGGCGACCGCCGACGCGGCGGCGGCGCGCAGCCTGGTCATGAACGGAACCGTGAGCCAGTCGGGCGCCAGCTACGCCCTCGACCTCGGCATCAAGCGCGGTCAGGGCTGCTCAGGGACGGTCGGCATCAGCGGCAAGGGGACGGTGAAGCTCACCGTGGTCGGCACCACCGTGTACCTGAACCCGGATAAGAAGTTCTGGACGGCGGTCGGCGGGGCCAACGCGTCGGCGGTGATCGGGCTGCTCGACGGCCGGTACATCAAGGTGCCGCCGGACGACCCGAGCGCGTCCAGCTTCACCGCCCTGTGTGACATATCAACCCTGATCGGCTCGGGCGGCCAGCCGGGAACGGTCACCCGGGAGCCGCTCACCGCGCTTAACGGCAGGCGGGTGATCCCGCTGAAGGTCTCCGACGGCAGCACCGACTACGTGACCGACACCAGCGCGCCGCAGCTGTTCGAGGCGGTCGCGCCCAAGGGCGCGCAGGAGGCGGGCCGGCTCACGTTCTCCTTCGGCGCCCCGGTGACGGTCGCCGCGCCGCCGGCCAGCCAGGTGATCGACGGCGCGCAGCTCGGCCTCGGCCCCGGCGGCCCGACCCTGGCCTAGCTAGGCGAGCAGCTTGACCAGCGCGGCCACGCCGACGCAGATGATCAGCACCCGCAGTCCCCAGGGCGGGAGCTTGCGTCCGATCCGCGCGCCTAGCTGGCCGCCCAGGATCGACCCGGCCGCGATCAGCCCGGCCACCCCCCAGTCGATATGGGTGGCGATGACGAACACGATCGCCGCCGTCCCGTTGACCAGACCGGCGAGGACGTTCTTGACCGCGTTGATCCGCTGCATGGTGTCGGTGAAGGCGACGCCCATCAGCCCGATCAGCAGTACCCCCTGGGCCGCGCCGAAGTAGCCGCCGTACACCCCCGAGGCGAACACCAGCAGCCACAGGGCCGGCCCGCCGACCTGCACGGCCGGCTCCGGGTTCCCGGGCCAGCCGGTTTCCGCGCCCGCGCCGGCGCCCGTGCCGGCGGCGCCTGCTGCGGCGGGGGCGGGGGCGTTGGCCGGAGCGGCCCGCCGTTGCTGCCGGGCGGCCACCCACCGGGAAAGCCGCGGCTGGAACACCACCATGACCAGGGCGACCCCGATGAGCGCGGGCACGATCGCCTGGAACGCCCCGGCCGGCAGGACCAGCAGCAGGATCGCGCCCAGCAGGCCGCCGCACAGCGACGCCGAGCCGAGGCGGATCACCCGGCGCCGCTGCCCGGCCAGCTCCGCCCGGTAGCCGTGTATCCCGGAGGCGACACCGGGGACCAGGCCGACGTTGTTGGACACGTTCGCCAGCACCGGCGGGTAGCCGAACGCGAGCAGGGTGGGGAAGGTGATCAGCGTCCCGGAGCCGACCACCGTGTTGATGGTGCCCGCCGCCAGCCCGGCCGCGAAGATCGCGAGGGCTTGCAGCAAGTCGTGGGACACGTTTTCACGCTAATCCGGCCGGCCGACGGCTGCGTTCTTTGGAGGATGTGACAACGGTCTCAGCTAGGACAAGGGGCTCAGCTAGGACAAGGGGCTCAGCTAGGACGAGCCGGGCAGCACGCCCGGAAGGCTACCCGCCGGCCGCGGTCAGCAGCGGCCGCGCCGGGCGGCGGGCGACATCGGACACGAAGCGGCGCACCAGCCGTCCGGCCCGGGCGGCGGCGCCGTCAGCCAGCTCCCGCGCCTGCTCGATGAGTACTTGCGGGTCCACGCCAAGCTCCGCCAGCTCGGCCGCGCCGCCGGAGGACAGCCACGCCTCGAGCACCACGTCGGTCACCTCGGGATGGAACTGCAGCCCCAGCGTCCGCCCGTGCGCGAACGCCTGCACTGCCAGTGCCGTCCGCGCCACCGCGGGGACGCCGGCCGGCAGCGTGAACCGGTCGAAGTGCCACGCCAGCCAGGGTCCGGACTCGATCAGGGCGGGCTCGTCGGAGGCGACCGACACCCAGCCGATCTCCGGGACCGGCGCCCGCGACACCGTACCGCCCAGCGCCGCCGCCAGCATCTGCCCGCCGAAGCAGATGCCCAGCGTCGGCACCCCGAGTGAGATCAGCGACCGCGCGTAGCTGATCTCGTCGCCGATCCACGGGATCGTCGCGCTGTCATACACCGCCCAGGACGCGCCGAAGAAGGCCACCGCGTCGTAGTCGCCCGCGGCCGGGAACGTCGGCGTGACGTCGGGCGTGTGATACCGCTGCTCCGGCACGACCGCCAGCTCGGACACGTCCCAGCCGGCCGCGGCGAAGCCGTCGCCGATCAGCCCGGCAGGCGAGCTGTGATCCTGCTTGATGAAGAGAACCCGCACCAGCCGAGCATAACCGCGCACATTCCGGGCCGCCGTGCTGGCTGCCGCCTGGTCAGCGGTCGTCGAAGATCTTGTCCGGCAGCCCGAACAGCGGGAACAGCCGCTCGGTATCGAGGAAGAACGTCATCCGGCTGATCTTGCCGCCGGTCACCTCGTGGACCTGGAGCCCCCACGGCGCCATGCCGCCGTGCTCGGGATCGGGCTTGTACTGCCCCCAGGCGAGCACGCCGTTGGCCCGGACCGGCACCAGCACCGAGCCGGCGCAGGTACTCGGCCCGGGCTCCATCATGAACGTGGTGATGTTGGCGGCGCCCTCGATCCACAACTCGAAAGGGGGCATCGTCTGCAGTGCGTCCTCGCGCAGCAACGTGAGCAGGGCCGACATGTCGTAGCGCTGGAACGCGTCCACGTACTTGGCCAGCAGCTCGGTGTTCTCCGGTTCCACCGTGCCCGGCCGCTGGTGCTCGGGCAGCGCCGCGAGGGCGGTCCGCGCCCGCTGCAGCGCGCTGTTTACTGAGGCGACCGAGCTGTCGAGCACGGTCGCCGCCTCGGCCGCGGGCAGCTTGAGCACCTCGCACAGGATCAGCGCTGCCCGCTGGCGGGGCGGCAGGTGCTGCAGCGCGGTGACGAAGGCGAGCCGCACCGAGTCTCGAAC
>Ga0265338_10007971_pt1 | contig 12966 bp, 10 predicted proteins | sample 42126metaG_FD_193579 | JGI IMG/M metagenome (GOLD analysis project Ga0265338, IMG submission 193579) | Rhizosphere microbial communities from Carex aquatilis grown in University of Washington, Seatle, WA, United States - 4-21-26 metaG | ecosystem: Host-associated > Plants > Roots > Rhizosphere... | reverse complement strand
CCCCTCCCCCCAACCCCCTCCCTCAAGGGGAGGCTTTGCTCCCGCACGAACCCACGCCTGACAAACCGCCGCTCGTTACGCAGGAGATTGCTTTGTCGCTACGCTTCTCGCAATGACGGGCGATGGCGATGACGCCGAGCGTCGCCAGCCGGAGTGAACCGGCTCTGCCACCTTGGCAAATTGAATCACCGCGTTTTGGGTTGACCAGCGCCGGGGCGCCGTGTCCCTGCGCTCTTCGCTGAGGATGCGCCCATCCTCGATGTGAATGATCCGGTCGGCGAACGGCAGGCTGCGCGGGTCGTGCGTGACCACCAGCACGCCGCGCGACGGGTCCTTGGCGATGCCCGCCAGGATGGTCATGACGGCATGGCCGTTCTCGCTATCCAACGCACCGGTCGGCTCGTCCGCGAGGATGGCCGATGGATTGCCCACGATCGCGCGCGCGATGGCGACACGCTGCTGTTCGCCGCCGCTGAGTTCGTTGGGAAACGCCGTTTCCTTGTGCGCCAGTCCGACGGTTTCCAGCACCGCTTTCGCCTTGGCGATAGCGCGATCGGAGCGCTCACCTCGCACGTCCAATGCCAATCGCACATTGTCCAACGCGTTCAGCGTCGGAAACAGATGATAGGATTGAAAGACGAAACCGACATGATCTCGCCTGAGTTTGGCCAAGGCTCCGGGCCGCGCACCCGCGGTGGACTGGCCGGCAATGCGGACGATGCCGGACGTTGGCGTCAGCATACTGCTCAGCACGGACAGCAGCGTGGTCTTGCCACTGCCGGATGGTCCCATCAGAAGGGTCAGCTCTCCGGGAGCAAGGTCAAGGCTGACGCCCTTCAGCGCCTGCACGCGGCCGGCACCCTCGCCAAGGAATTTGACTACGTCGACGGCTTCGATGACCGGGCTGATCATGCCTTGAACACCCTCGCGGGTTCGATGCGCATAACTTGAACGATGGCGGCAAGGGCCGAGATCACACACATGACGACGGTGAGCATGAACAGCGCCGATGTCAGGGACGGTGTCATGAGAATCGGCAGGGCGGTTTCGGCGGTGAACATGACAATGACCAGGCTAAGGGCCGCAGCCAGGCCGAAGCCGATGACCGCGCTCAGCAGGGCCTGCCAGACGATGACCTTGTGAATATACAAATTCGACGATCCGATGGCGCGCAGCGTGGCAAATTCATTCAGGTGGTCCTTGGTGCTGGAATAGAGGGTTTGCGCGACGATGACGGTGCCGACGATGGCGCCAAGCAACGCGCCTGCAAACAGTGCCGCCCCGGCGCCGGTGCCGAACAGCCAGAACGAGCGGCTGCGGCTGCTGAACTCGGCGGTCGTCAGGACCTCGACCTTGGAGAGGGTTGCGAGCAATCGTTGGCGTACACCGGCGACGTCCGTGCCGGGAGACACACGCACGAGGAAATACGAAACCCGGTTCGGCGGTGTGCCCGTGTAGGCATGTGCCTGGTCGAGCGACGTGAAGACATAGGGCGTCGTGGTGAACGACCGGATACCGTTGGTAACCGCGGCCACCTTCGCCGGTTGCTCGCGGATGTCGGTGGCGTCGCCGATCGCGGTGACCCCGAGCCGCGCGAAATAGGTCCGGTCGACCGCAACGGTGTGGGGGGCCGACAGGGCGGCGACGCTGCCTTCGGCGAGGTTCCACGGATGCAGACCCTCGGCATTTTCCTGCGAGCCCACGATGAACACCGGAGTCGTTCCGCCGCCCGGCACCGTCCAAGGGGTAAAGCCGATCACCACCGGCACGGCTTCGGCAACGCCCGGGACCGCCAGGATGCTGGTCTGGTCGTGCTGGTCCAGCAGCGACGGGTCTTCGAAGCACTTGGTTCCGAACGGCACGATCCAAAGGTCGGCCGGCGCATGATCGATCATCGTTGTCACCATGCGTTCGAAACTCAGAAACAGACCCATCTGGATGTTGACCAGGACGATGGAGAAGACGATCCCGACGATCGTCGCGACGAAGCGCAATCGATCCTGAAACAGGTTCCGGGACGCGAGTTTCAAGGTCAATGACATTGCGCGTGCGATCGGCAGGGGTGCGGATGATCGGACAAACGAATTTCTATGAGTGCATGTATTGCGTTGCGGGAAGCGTATCCTTGCGAGGCGGCGCCTTGGCAAATATCGATCGCTCGGTGCCGATGAGGACGGTGCCGAACGGAACACGGCGTACCGCCTCGGTCGTTATCCAGGACAGGATCACCGTGCCGCCATAGACGGCCATGGCCTTCGCAATGGCAAACCACGCCATGCCGAGCAATGCATATTGCAGCCAGACCACGAAGATGTAGTGAAACAGATACATGCCGAACGCGTTGTTCGCCAGGCTGCCGACGATCCGCGACGGTTGTGTGCCGTACCGCAGGCAAACGCCCATAAAGAAGAAGCCGCCGCTCGCACAGGCCAGCGCGAAGCTGATACCGACACCGGCTTGCAGGATGAGCGGGGAGGCTGCGCCGAACCGCATTTCCAGGCCGGTCAGCCCCATCCAGACAAACAGGGACGCCAGCGCATAGCCAAGCCAAACCGGCCAGCGTCGCGCCAGCATGCCGTCGGGCGCGAGCAATCCACGCTCCAGGCCATAGGCGCCGATGCCGAGACCTGCCAGGTAGTAGACGACATAGTGCAGCGGCCGGCAGAATTGCAGCCCGAACGGCCCGTGTTCGGACCACGTCCAAGGCGTGAAGGCGAGTGCCATCGGAGTGTAGGCCAGCGCGGATGCCGCCGCGAGGCCAAAGAAATACCGGCCGGGATGCGTGAATGCGGTGGACGACCAGCGGCCGATCGTGGCCACCCAGTTTGGCGCGAAGCGATACAATGCGGCGGCCATGACGGTCAGCGTCAATAACTGCCACAGAAACCACATCGGACCGTTCGGCCAGAAGGGTAGTGCCATATAGTGGTGCGCGTAGGCGGCCAGGCTCGGATCGGCCGCGGTAACGCGATAGACCGGATAGAGGGCAAGCGGCATCACCACGACCAGGGCGAACACGAATGGCAGGCCCAGCCGCAGGAAGCGATCACGCAGGAACCGTCCGGGTTGTTTGCGTCGCGTGAGGCTCGGCCAGGTGAACAGGGCCGAGAGAAAGAACATCAACGTCATCAGATAGACGTCCTGCCAGGCGCAGAACAGGTCGAAGCCGAACCAGCGATGACTGTCTACGATCGGGAAGGCACGCCATTCATAGGGCGAACGGTCGAAGGGAAACGCCGAGGGTCCCTGCGAGCCGAGATAGGCCAGGAACGAATGGAAGGCCAGAACGATCAGGATCACCACGCCGCGTAAATTGTTGAGTGCCACGCTGGATGCGGCGCGTCTACTCTGCGCGGTTGCGTCGCGAGGGGAACCAGCCGTCGCGGAGTCGGAGTCGATTGCCGCGCGACTATGGCCGTGCGGCGTCCCGATCAAGCGAAATTGTTCGTTCATGTCGCCGATACCAGAAGCCTCCGGGGTGGAAATACTCAGTACCGTTGCCGCCGAGACCGCGCGAAACACAACACGACGTGAGGCGTCACCGGATTAAAAGAACACGAAAGCGAGCCTGACAGCCGCCGAGCGCTACCATATGCGTAATCGCGGCTGGACAGATTAGCCTCGGCGTGCCGCCGCCGAAGTCAAATCCAGGCGAAAGTCGCATACAAACGCGTCAGCCGAGTTCATATCGCAGCGCTGACAGCGGCGTTAGCCTCGGAAAATACCTACACGTTTGGCTGCCGTCGTCGCAGCGGCAACCTTTTCAGCCCGTACGACATCGAACAGAGGCTTGCACCATGTCCGCGTATAAAGTTCGTGACGTGCGGAGGGTATGGCCGTCACGGCCGCCTCCGCATGCCAGGACACGTCCCTTGCCTGGTGGGCCGGTCTTTGTCCGTGGCTGGCGTCTCATCGTGTCCAGGCACGCCGGATGAGTTTGCGGAACCGCATCCTGAGCTGGGCCTTGCGCCGCTGGATCAAGCCGAGATCGCTGCGTGACCCCGACGTTATCGAGTCCCGCGCGCTCACCGGCAGAGTGCCGTTCGGGGCAAAGCTGCCGCCGGGTTGGCGGGTTCGTGCCGATCACGCAGCGACCCCACCGGGCGAATGGATCGAGCCTCTGGCAACGGACCATGCCGCGCGCAAACGCGTGATCCTGTACTTTCACGGCGGCGCCTATGTCGCCATGTCTGCCCGAACCCATCGTGCGATAACCTCGCGCCTGGCGAGCTGGAGCGACGCAAGCCTGTTTGCCGTTGATTACCGCCTGGCGCCAGAGCACCCGTTTCCGGCGGCACTGGACGACGCGGTGGCGGCCTATCGCGCGCTGATCGCCGCGGGCACGCCGGCGTCGAACATCGCCGCTGCCGGCGACTCGGCTGGCGGGGGTCTGGCTCTGGCGCTGCTGCTCGCCTTGCGCGACGCGGGGGAGCTGCCGCCGGCCGCCGGCGTGTTGTTCTCGCCGTGGACCGATCTCGCTTGCACCGGGGAAAGCATTGTCGCCAACGACGCCGCCGACGCGCTGTCCTTCGGCGCATGGGTCGGAGCGCAAGCGCAGTACTATCTGGGGGACACGCCGGCGACACATCCCCTCGCCTCGCCGCTTTATGCCGACCTGACCGGCCTGCCGCCGCTGCTGATCCAGGTGAGCGACAGCGAGGTGTTGCTGGATGATTCACGCCGCCTGGCCGAGAAAGCCACGCAGGCTGGCGTTGCCACGACGCTACAGATCTGGCCGGGGGTGCCGCATGGCTGGCAGATGTTCGCGCCGTTCCTGCCCGAGGGCCGCGCCGCGCTACGCGACGCGAGCGCCTTCATGCGCGCGCGGCTTGCGTAGACGAGCGCGGCCAGGTGCCCTTGAACGCTGCGCCATTTGCAGCGTCAGGAGCAGGCGCGCGGTGCCGACCACCATGCCGGCGAGCAGTAGCGTCGGGCTCCGCAGCACGAAACCGTCGAGGCCGATCGCGAGGCCGGTGAGGGCGTTGTAGGTCGAGATCGCCATCGGCAGTTGCGCGCCGTCGAGCGGTAGTGTCGTCAAGACACCGAACAACAGCGCGCATCCGAATAACAGATACATCAAGCCGGGCATCGGAAGCAGACGATCGGCGGCGTCTTGTGCGGCGTCTTGTACGGTGAACAGCGCGTATCCCACGACGGCGAGAGCAATCGCCATGACCCCCAGGCTGAAGGCTTGCCGACCCCTGACCCGCAATGGCTGGTTGATAACCCCACTCAGTTTCGTGCACGCGATCACCGACCCGGACAGCGACACCGCTCCGATCAGCGCACCGGCCAATGTCACACCAACGCGGATTGCCCCGCCGGCATTGTTGCCGACCAGTTGCTCCGCTGCGAACACGCCGGCTGCAACGCCGCCGATGACGTTATAGAGCGTCACCATCGGCAGCATCGATATCGTCCACAATTTGTTGACGACGAATCCGACTGCCGCAAGTCCGGCATCGAACGTCAAGGAAATGCCTGACGCGGTGACGCTGAAGACGTAAACCGAGCTGGCCAGGATGACGACCAGCACGCTCAGGCCGGACATGAGGAGAGAGATCACCATCAGATCGGTGGCGCCGATGGTAAATTGCGGGATCGTCGCCAGCATATCGGTTCTCCACCCTGACTTCCGGTAGCGAACCTTCACGCGGGCGGGTTTCATGCGGCGGAAGCGTTCCCCTCCTGGGGAACCGCGCAGACGCCCGACCGGCGGAATCGCTGCCGGCAGCAGCATCGCCGGCGTGCAGCAGAACGGCGAAGGCGCAATCATAAATGATGCGAGATTGCCGAGGGCAGACTCGGAAACTACTCAGACCGGCCGGCTGACCGGCGACTGATCACCGGCAGGTGACAGGCCAGCCCACTAAGGCTGGCCTGCGCCCGATTGCTTGGTCCGCGCGTCAGACCGGTGCGAAGAACGGCAGCGGTGGTCCGCCACCTTCGGTCTGGATGAACTTCAGCTTGACCTCCTGACCGATCTTCAGCGCGGTGAAATCGCAGTCCACGATGTTGGTCATCATGCGGGGACCCTCCGCCAGCTCGACATAGGCGATGGCGTAGGGTGGATCGGCGCGTTGCATCACACTGAATGTGTAGATCGTGCCCTTGCCGGACACCTCCACCCATTCGACCGGCCCGAAGGTGAATGGCGAGATCGCACGCGGATACCAGATGAACTTGCCGGTATCCTTGCAGCGAGGCAGCACCAACTTGCCGGCCGCGCAGCCATCGAAGAACGGCTTGGTCTCCGGGTTGGTCTCGGGCGTGCCGACGAACGGAATCTTGCGTTGGACGTAGGCCATGTCGATCACTCCCGCTCCAAAATCACAGTGCTGCCGCAGTGCCGGGTGCCGAGCGACCCGCCGGTGCCATGCGCTATCGCCAGGTCGCAGTTTGGCACCTGCACCTTGGGATGCGCCTCGCCGCGCAACTGGCGCACCGCCTCGATGATCTTGGTGATGCCGCCGCGGTTGGCCGGGTGATTCGAACACAACCCGCCGCCGTCGGTGTTGAACGGCAGCTTGCCGACGCCGGAGATCAGGTTGCCGTCGGAGACGAATTTGCCCCCCTGGCCCTTCTCGCAGAAGCCCAGGTCTTCCAATTGCATCAGCACGGTGATGGTGAAGCTGTCGTAGATCGCGGCGAACTTGATGTCGGACGGCTTGATGCCCGCCATCTCCCAGGCCGGAGGACCCGACCAGCGCGCCGCGGAATACACCAGGTCCACCGCGCCGCCCATCTGGTGCTTTGGCGATTCGCCGACGCCGATCACCTTCACCTTCGGCCGCTTCAGGGTTTTCGCGATCTCGGGACTGGTGACTACCAGTGCGCCGCCGCCGTCGCTGATGACGCAGCAATCCAGCCGGTGCAGCGGAGACGCCACCATCGGCGAGTTCACCACGTCCTGCACGGTCACCACATCGCGCAGCATGGCGTTCGGATTGTACTGCGCATGATGCGACGCCGCCACCTTGATCCAGGCCAATTGCTCGCTGGTGGTGCCGTATTCGTGCATGTGCCGTGTGGCACACATCGCATACATGTTGGCCGTTGCCGGACCGTATGGATATTCGAACTGCATCTCCGGCTGCGCGGGACTGCCGGCGCGCGGCGCGGTGCCGGTCGCCTGGCCTTCGCTGCGCGGCCGCCCGGCCAGGGTGATCAGCGCGACCTTGGCGCGGCCGTGTGCGATCGCTTCCAGGGCGTGGCCGACTGCCACCTGATAGGACGAACCGCCGACATCGGTGCTGTCCACATGCCGGCATTTCAGGTTCATGTAATCGACCATGGACAGCGGACCGAGGCCGGGCGCGTCGCCGGCACAGTAGTAGGCGTCCACGTCATCCTTGGTGAGGCCCGCGTCCTCCAACGCGCCCTTGGCACATTCGGCGTGCAGCAATGCGATCGACTTGTCGCTCGCCTTGCGAGTGGGATGCTCCCAGGCACCCACGATGTAGGCCTTGCCCTTCAAACTCATGCTTCGCTCCCCTTATGACCGGCGGTCGGTGCGGTCAGGCGGGGCGATTATACTGATCGGTAGGCGATCGGCTACCCGGGGGCCGGGCGGGCGGCGGAGCGAAGGGCCGCACCGCGTAAACCAGGCATTCACCCTCGGTCCGGCAATATTTCTGCCGCTGACCGCTATTGGACCACGCCATTCACCGGATTCCTCCTTTTGTGTCGCCGGCCTTTCCGATCGCCCGCAAGGTACGTGGCAAGACCTGGTTCGTGGGCGGCCTTCGGCGCGGTTGGACAACTGCCGATGGACTAATACCTGAATGGGACTATCAGCATGGCACGATAGAGGCTCATGATGCGCGAGGCCGCCATATGGGCGAATTCGACCCTGCGACCGGACAACGGGTCGGCGCCGCCGATCCGGCGCGCAAAGTGGAACCATAGACCGATGCAGGCTGGTTATTTTCTGGTTGGCTATGACCGCGGCACCGGCGAGGCGATAGCGTATCACGCACTGCCGCCTGCCATGGTCGAGGCAGCGAAATCGCTAGGCGGCATTCCCGCTAACGATCCCTCGATGATCGGTGATTGGCCGCTTTCTTCCGAGGCTGCGCTCGCAATCGCTGCGCTGGCGCGAACGAAAATCGACGCCGACCATTTAGACTACTGTCTCGAACCCCACGAACCCGTGCCGGCCACGCGTGCAACCCACGCCGCGGAATAGGCCAACGCCTGTCGCCCCAAGGAAGGATCAGGGACGCGGCAATCACCTGACTGACGAGATTGTGGGGCTCATCCCGTGGGGGATTGCCGCGTCGCTGCGCTCCTAGTGCTTTCCGTCATGGATTCTGGGGTGCTGGTGCGGTGCGGCCGTAAACGGGCCGAACACGGCCAGCCGGAGCAGGGCGACCTACCGAGGTCAACGGCTCGGCGCAATGTCGGATGCAGAGGGGCGGCGGCCCTCGGGTTCACGGATCCATCGAGGTCGGCAGGTGCTGACTGTTGCTGGTATATTCATAAGAAAAGTCAGAAGAGACGCAAAGATAGCAGAGCAGTGTTTATTGATGACCGGACCCAGGCACTGTCTGAGCGGCGCGGCAATGCAGTTCTATCGCATGATGTCCCCCGAATGGCGCACCGGCATGGATCAGCGACTTTTTCCTCATCGTTCTCTGCGCCTTGGCTGACGTTGCTTATAAATTTCCCAGAAACAGTTAGCACCTTCGCTGCAAGCCAGGCGGTTGCCGCCCGGCTTCCGCCACGACCCCACGTCCTTCAATAACTGCATCGTCGCCGATTGGTCGTTCGCCACCGCAGCAACCGGCTACGTCGAACTGAGAAGGCCGCGCCCCACAAAATGAGTGACTCGGGGTACTAGCAAGAAACAAAGCACTCCCCCTCCCCTTGAGGGAGGGGGAGTGCCTTCTCTCCCCGGCGACCCAATTGTCTCATCCGGGGCGGGTCGGCCGTCGGCCGGTGGTCAACTCGCAATGACAGGAAAGGTGACGATTCCAGTCGCGACGGAAATGCTCTAGTTTCCGGCGCATGGACTCCCTGGCCACGACGCTGCTGACCCCTCCCCGCCCGGTGCCAGCCGCACAGGAACTCCCGCTGCTGGCGTTCCTGCGCGCGATCCGCACCAACGCGCTGACGATGTGGACCGGCGCGGCATACGAGCAGGACTTGCTGGTGCGGCGGTTCATCGGACGCACCAACGTGCTGATCAACGCGCCGGATGCGATCCACCACGTGCTGGTGGACAATCCGGGCAACTACCGCCGCTCGCCCGCCTCGATCCGCATCCTGCGGCCGATCACCGGGAACGGGCTGCTGCTGAGCGAGGGTGACGCCTGGCGCCACCAGCGCCGCACCATCGCCCCCGCGCTGGCGCCGCGGGTGATGCCGATGCTGGCGCGTCACATCGTTGCGACCGCACAAGAAGAATGCGTGTCGCTTGCGGCAGCGACGCATCAGGGGCCAATCGAACTGCTGGCCGCGATGCAGCGGCTGACTTTGGAAATCGCCGGGCGCAGCATGTTCTCGCTGGAGATGCGGGCGTTCGGCGCTCCACTGCGGCGGCTGCTGACCGAGTTCGGCGAACGGTTCGCCCAGCCGCTTTTGTTCGACATGCTGCTGCCGGCCTCGGTGCCGACCCTGCGCGATATCAGGCGGCGGCGCTTTCAGGCGCGCTGGATGCGGCTGATCGAATCGATAATGCACGACCGGTTGCGCGCGCCAGAGGCCGAGGCGGCGCGCGATCTGTTCGACCTGCTGCGCGCCGCGCGCGATCCGGAGACCGGCGAGGCGTTTTCCCCCGACCAACTGCGCGACCAACTCGCGACGCTGCTGCTGGCCGGACACGAGACGACGGCAGTGACGCTGTTCTGGGCGCTGACCCTGCTGGCGCAGGATGCGCGCGCGCAGGATTGGGTGGCGGAGGAAGTGCGCGGGCTGGCGATCGAGCCGGAGACCGCGATGGCGGCGCTGCCGCGACTGGTGCGCACGCGCGCCGTGGTGAGCGAGGCACTGCGGCTGTATCCGCCGGCCTTCACCATCGTGCGCGAGGCGATCGGTCCGGACCGGCTGGGGGATTTCGATTTGCCGAAGCGCTCGGTGGTGATGATCGCGCCGTGGGTACTGCATCGGCACCGGAAACTCTGGCGCGATCCGGACGCGTTCGATCCGTCGCGCTTCATGCCCGATGCACCGGCGGTGCCGCGGTTTGCGTATCTGCCGTTCGGCGCGGGGCCGCGGGTGTGCGTCGGCGCGCAATTCGCACTGACCGAGGCGGTGCTGGTTCTGGCGATGCTGCTGCAACGATTCAAGATTGCGTCGGAGGATGCGCGGCCGGTGCTGCCGATGGCGATCGTGACCACGCAACCGGACCATCCGGCGACGTTCAGCCTGGCGCCGCGATAATGGCGCCGCAAGCAGCGAACGGCAGCGGAGAAGAGCGCTCCCCCTCCCCTTGAGGGAGGGGGTTGGGGGGCGGGGTCCCGTGCCGCACGTACCCCTCCCCCCCAACCCCCTCCCTCAAGGGGAGGGGGGAGCGCTCTTCTCCGCAATGACAATCCGCGCGTCATAGCGCATGAAACCTGCATGCAACGCCAGCGACCTTAGGTTGGCACCGCTAATGTCGCGCTAAGCGCCTGCTGAAATCGCACGCGCGCCGCAATCCGTTTGTTGCTTCCGCGCACTTGCCGGCCACCCCCCTGTCATGCTGCAACACCTCGCATGAACGCACACGAACCGGTCCCCTGGGCGCGTCTGACCGCAGCGGTTCGTTTCACCGGTGCGAACGCTGTGTTCCGCCGCCTGGTCATGCGCGGCGCGCTGCTCGAGTTGGTGACATTCGGCTTCTACCGGTTCTGGCTGACCACCGATATGCGCCGCTACCTCTGGTCGAACACTGAGATCGATCGCGACGCGCTTGAATATACCGGCCGCGGCAAGGAGCTTCTGCTCGGCTTCCTGATCGCGCTGGCGGTGCTGGTGCCGGTCTTCCTGTTGTATTTCCTGATCGGCGTTGCCTTCGAGCGCTACAAGGCGTTCGCCAGCCTGCCGCTGTACGCGTTCTTCTTTCTGTTCGGCCAGTTCGCGATCTACCGCGCGCGCCGCTACCGGCTGACGCGCACGATCTGGCGCGGCGTGCGGTTCTGGATGACGGGCTCGGGCTGGTCCTATGCATGGCGCTCGCTGCTGTGGGGATTGCTGCTGGTGCCAACGCTCGGCTTTGCCTATCCGTGGCGCACCGCGGCACTGGAGCGTTATAAGCTCGGCCACACCTTCTATGGCACGCTACCGGGCCGCTTCGCCGCGACGGGATGGCAGTTGTTCAAGCGCGTCTGGTGGGTCTGGTTGCTCGGGCTGTCGCCGATCGTCGTGCTGTTGGGCAGCGTCATCGCCGCTGCGGTGGCCAAACAGCAGGGTCTTGGATCCGACAGCCTGCAACTCAAGCTCATCGGCCTGCTGCTCATCCTCGGGGTGTTCTCGCTCGTCGCGCTACCGTTCCTGCATGCCGTCCGCAAGGCGACGGAATGGCGGTGGTGGGTGGGGGGCATTCGCTTCGGCGAGGTGTCGGTGACCAGCGTGCTGTCGCCGGCCGCACTGATCGGGGTCTATTGGGCGTTGATCGGCATGTTGCTGCTGGTCATGCTGGGATTTGGCGTGCTTGCCGGCGGCATCGCCGTGGTCGTCTCGCTGGTTGCCGGTCACGCCGCCGCGTTGTCGGCAGCGGCGGCGCCGAGTCACATGGGCGCCTTCGCCACGGTGCTGGCGCGCACGCCGATCTGGGCCATGGTTGCCTATGGAGTCTGGTATCTGGCCATGGTGCTGGCATTCGGCGTGGTCGCGCGCATCTACACTCTGCAACGGGTGTGGCGGCGCGTCATCGACAACTGCACCCTGCTGCACCCCGAAGCCGCCGCCAACGTCACCGGTGCCGGCGAGGCCGCGAGCGCGCTGGGCGAGGGCCTGGCGGACGGGCTGGATTTCGCCGGGTTCTAGCGAGTGATCGACTTCGCACCCGCATCGCAGCCGGCGGTGTTCTTCGATGGCCAGACCAACCGCCGGCGCCTGGTGGACCTGCGTTTCGCCGGCAGTCTGGAAATCGTCGAGGACACAGCGCCGCTGGCGATCTGGCAATACGCCAAAATGCGCCGGGTGGACGCGCCCACCGGCGTCATGCGGCTGTGGTGCACCGATGCGCCGCCGCTGGCTCGGCTGGAGCTACGCGACCCGGCGGCGCAGCGCAGCGTGGAGCAATTGTGCCCCGCGCTGGAGGGGCCGGGGGGCGCGCAGCCGATCTCGGTGCTGCGCATCGCGGCGTGGTCGCTGGCGGCCGCTGCCGTCATCGTCGTGATGATCTGGTTCGGGGTTCCCGTCGCGGCCGACCAGGTGGCGGAGGTGCTGCCGACGGGCTGGGAACGCCCGCTCGGCGAGGCGATGGACAAGCAGGTGCATGCGCTGTTTCCGGGGCCGGCATGCACCGGGAGCGAGGGGGTGTTGGCGCTGAACAAGCTGGTGCGGGAACTGCAATCGGCGGCGCAGTTGCCCATTCAGCCGGTGCCGGTGGTGCTGCGGTCGGCGATTCCGAACGCTTTCGCGTTGCCGGGGGGGCGCGTTTACATCCTGTCCAGCTTGCTGGATCGCGCCCGATCAGCCGATGAACTGGCGGGAGTGTTGGCGCATGAGTTCGGTCACGTGTGGCATCGGGACGCCGTGCGCCGGCTGATCCGCAATGGCGGCACGGCGTTCCTGGTGGGGTTGCTGTTCGGCGACATCTCCGGCGCTGGCGCAGCGCTGTTCGCTGCTCGGACGCTGCTGGATGACGCGTATTCGCGCGACGTCGAGGCGGGGGCGGACGGGTTCGCGATCACCGTGATGCACCGGCTTGGCCGGCCGACAGCACCGCTGGGCGAGTTGCTGCTGCGCATCGCGCGGCCCGGCGAGGAGGACTTTTCGCTGCTGCGCGACCATCCGCTGACGCCGGACCGGGCGCAT
>Ga0265338_10007969_pt1 | contig 12967 bp, 15 predicted proteins | sample 42126metaG_FD_193579 | JGI IMG/M metagenome (GOLD analysis project Ga0265338, IMG submission 193579) | Rhizosphere microbial communities from Carex aquatilis grown in University of Washington, Seatle, WA, United States - 4-21-26 metaG | ecosystem: Host-associated > Plants > Roots > Rhizosphere... | reverse complement strand
GGAGCCAACATCGACACCTCCGCGCCCTGGGGTGCCATGCCTTGTGCCTTTCGATCCATCTGTCCCTCCTGGCGGAGGGGGCTAGTTTTAGTGGCGCGAGGGGGTCAGTTTACGTGGCGCCTGACAACGCTAAGGCTCGGCGTCGCGTCCGCATGCGCCGGGCAGCACGCCGTCCAGCCGGTGCGAGACTTTCGCACCCGTTCCAACCGTGAGAGCAGTGCTTCGACCTTCATCTTCGCCAAGGATGAAAGGCGGGGGTCCCCCCCCTCTTGTGACCAAGTTTTTTCACCGCACCTGCGTTTCTAAACGCGGGGTCGGCCATCACCGGCGACAAAGAATCGACAGCCGCTCGCTTCGAATCGTGGGGGTAGCTCGGAATGTGCATGGGGCCATCTCCCAAAAGCGGTTCTCCCGTCCTCGTTGTGACAGCACGACCGCGAACCAACGCAACACGCTCCCAGAACGCCGGGGTGGGGCTCAGATGTGACCCTCTTTTTTCGCTTTCCGCAGAGAAACGCGGGCCGGCCAATGGTTGGTCGGACAGCCAGCCAGCGTCCTCTTTCCGCGCGATCCCTGTTTCGGAGCCTGCTTCACCCCCTGCATCTGTCCGCTGTTCTTGACCTGGCGGCCGTCGAGCGTAGTGTCGCCATCACCGACGGAGGAACCGCCGATGGCGAACCCTGTTTTGGAAGACAAGCCTGCACAAAAACAGCCCCCCACCCCGGAGCTGCGCGGCAAGCTGACCCGCGCCCAGGTCGCCGCCCGCCTGAACGTCAGCGCCTCCAAGGTCCGGACGATGGAGGGCACCACCCTCCACCCCCAGGTCATCGACGGCGTCCACTACTTCACCACCGCCGAGATCGACACCGTGGCCTGTTCCCGCCCGGCAACCGCAGGGCGGCGCCGCCGCCTCGACGAGGGCCAGATCGCCGCCTGCGTCTTCTGCCTAGTCGATCACGGCAAGGAGCTACGCGAGATAGTCGAGGAGTTGGAGGTCCCACCCCAACTTGTCCGCACCCTCTACCACGAGTGGAAGACCGACTTCGACGACGGCGAGCAAGAACGCCGCCGCGCCGCGGAGGAAGCTACCGAGCAACGTCAGTCTCGCCAGTTCGAGCGCGAAGCCGAGCGACAAGCGCAGGATCTTGATCGCCTGATGCGCTCGCTCCAGCGGGGCTGACGGGAGGGGCCGCGCGGGCGGACCCGTTGGCGGCGGTGGGGGAGTTGGCGGACAAGCCGGAACCTTGACCGACGATCTCCGGGGGTTCGCCGGGAGGACGGTCCGCGTTTCAGCTTTCGCCGCGGAGCAGACGCGACCGCAAGTCTCGAATCCGGTAGAATTCTGTCCGTGTTCAGAACGGCCGTGGAACGCGATCGCGGCTCTGCGTAGGGAGGGGGGAAATGGGAACTGACGAGAACCAGCGAAAGGTCTTCGAGTTCTTGCTGGATCACTTCGAAACGAAGGAACCGTTTTCCAAGCAGGATCTCGAAGGGGTTACCTCGTGGCAGGGACAGACCTTTGGTACGTATTGGTCCAAGCAGCTTCGACCGTTCGTGATTGACGTCGCTGGAGACAAGTATCGAGTCAGCGACGGATTCGGGCGGTACTCGACCTGGGAGAAGTTTCAGCCGCATGTAACCCAAATGCGGCATGTCGCTTCAACCGACTATCAGACCCTGAAGTTCGAACTCGTCCGCATATACGAGTTCTTCATGCCTCTAACCAACGAGGCCTACCTCAGGGTCGCACTGGATGCCCTCTTCTATCGAGATACCGTCGAAGCGCGGCTAAAGACCATCGACGCTAGCGACCTGGAAAGGGTGTTTCCGAAGAGGGTGTCGGAATCCGCGGGCGAGTACACGGATAGAATCTGCGAATGGATATCGCGTCGGTTTGGTGGCTATTCAATCTTTCACGTCAGCGGACGTTTTCGTGCCCAGCCTCTGGCGACCCGCGCCGCCGTGGGACTGGGGGCTTCTCGATACCTGATCGATGAGACGACCGCGGTTACGCGATTCATCTTTCCGTGCGAGAACGACACGGAAGCCGACCAGGTGGAGTTCTTCTTCACCAATCTTTTCGTGCGGGCAATTATCGAGGTCGTCAACGGCGAGGACGAGATCTGGATGGTAGAGACCGGGCTGAAAAATCAGCTCCACATTTGGCGAGTCTCATCATGACGACCCGAGATTGGCTTCAAGAGAACGGGTACGCGGACATCGTACAGTTGATCGACCAGGTGATGGAAAGGTGGAAGGCGTCGGGCGCCCGAACCCGGAGGAACTGGTGGGAGGTTCTCGCCGGAGGCGTAAACGGAGCAAGTCGCACGGTGGAAGGTGTGAGTTTCCCAGTTCTCGCAACAGCTCAACGTCACGAGGGCAGGTCAATCACCCCGAATGCGATCAAGAGAGATCGGAGCGAAACACCACCCGAAAAGAGTTATCACGGCAGAGCCCTTCGCAGGCGACCACGCAGAGCTAGTAAGTCATGATGGACCTCCAAACAGGTTTCAAGGCGATAGGGGCGAAGAGATCGCCCGGCGTTGTTTGAGTTGGACTTAGACGTGGTGGTCCATGGCGAATGAAGTAAATCGGGACTTTGGGTCCCCCTCCGACAGAGCCCGCGGACGAGGTCTCCGCAAGGCTCAGAACAATCTGGCGGGAGCACGCGACGTGCGAGCGTGGCTCCAACTCCACGGCCACGCTGAAATCGTGAGAATGATCGAAGGAGTCGTTGAACGGTGGGCCAAGGCGGGCAAGCGGACGAGACGAAATTGGTGGGACGTCCTTGCAGGTGATAGCCGCGGTCGTCCGCGGACGGTTGAGGGAATGCCCTTTCCCGTCTTAGCGGAGGCTCGAGCGCGCCAGCGGCGGTCGCTCGCGACGAGCGCGCCGGGTGCCGATGCCTCGAAAGGACGAAGGACGACCGAAAAAGGGGGACGCAAGAGTCCCTCTGCTTCTCTGGAAGCCCGTCCCTTTCTCAAATGGGCGGGAGGGAAAAGGCAACTCAGCAAGGAGATTCTCTCGTTGTTGCCGAAGACTTTTGGGACGTTTCACGAGCCGTTTCTTGGTGGCGGCGCGATCTTCTTCGGCCTAAGCCCCAAGGCGGCAGTGCTCTCGGACCGCAACGAGCGCCTCATTCGCGCCTATCGTGGAATTAGGTCTTCAGTCGAAGAAGTCATCAACATTCTCAAGACCTTTCGGAATGACAAGCCCTTCTTTCTCGCGATGCGAAGAAGATTGGTGGACTCTGGCTCTGACGCAGAAGTCGCCGCCTGGATGATCTTTCTCAACAAGACCGGATTCAATGGCCTATATCGCGTCAACAGCCGGAACGAGTTCAACGTTCCATTCGCGGCAAACAAAGGCGCCCGCTTCTGCGACGAGGACAACCTCCGGGCATGCTCCGCCGCGCTCGCACCCGCCGACCTAAGGTGCGAGGATTTCGAAGCTGTGTTGGATCGCGCTAAGCCAGCCGATATCGTGTATTTCGACCCGCCATACGTTCCCCTGTCGATAACATCCTACTTCACGTCCTATACCTCACGTGGCTTCGAAATGAAGGATCAGGTGAGACTTCGTGACGTTGCCGTTGAACTGCGGAACCGGGGCGTGTTTGTGCTGGTCTCCAATTCATCTGCGCCCGTTGTACGGGAACTCTACGAGACGCACTTCGAGTGCGTCCCTACTTCGGCATTGAGACTGGTCAATAGCGATCCAAAGGGACGGGGCCGCATTACCGAGCTACTCATCAAGTCGAAAGAGACAAGGTCGAATGCCGGGTAGAGCTGCTGCAGTCAGGAATGGCGACGAGCTTGTCACCAACGTCTTGACACTGGCCGGCGAGCTTGGACTCCAAGCGCGGACCCAGGTGAGGGTGGCACGTCGCATTTGGGGAGCTGTGAGGAAGATAGATGTCGTGCTGACTCAGGCCGAGACACGCCGCACCCTGGGTGTGGAGTGCAAATTCCAGAGCAGTCAGGGCACCGCCGAAGAAAAAATCCCGTCCACGATTCAGGACATCGCCGCTTGGCCGATTCCAGGTATCGTCGTCTTTTCTGGAGAAGGGTTCAGTCCGAACATGGTGGCCTTTCTTATCTCGACGGGAAAGGCGGTGGAGTTCGAGGACCTGCGCGCGTGGCTATCGCTGTACTTCGGGTTGCCCGACGCCCCATGATCCGGAGCGACCGGCTACTGCGCTGCGACGAGCAAGTCTTCGGTCGGGCGATCGCGCTCCGGACCAGCGCGCATCAATCGCGCGTTCGCAAGCGCCAAAGCGTCGTCCGAGATATCGTTGCCCCAGAATCTTCGGTTCATGTTGAGCGCGGCGACTCCTACGCTCGCGGATCCCATAAAGGGATCGACCACCAGAGCACCAGGTGACGTGCTCTGTTTGATTAGGATCTCTGAGATTCGTGGTGGCTTTTCGGCCGGATAGCCGCCTCTCACCCGTGGCGCAACCAAGACGTCCGGTGTCCCGAGATCGTTTAGCCGTCGCTTCCCCTTCTCGAAGAACAGGATCATCTCGTAGCGCGAGCGGTAGTGATACCCCATTCCGATACTCTGCTTGTCCCAGATGATCGGCTTCCAGAACTTGAACCCTGCCGCCTCGGCAATCGGCTTCGCGATGAACGCTGTCTCCGGGTCGGTAAACAGATAGAAGTGCGCGTTGCGCGCCAATACTCGGAAGACCTCCGCAAACAACTCGGCGAAGCGAGCGTTGGGAAATATTCGAAACCAAGGGTTGCTCGAGGCCTTGCTTTGCTTCAGACGGGTGGTGGTGCCTATCGCCCGATGCTTTTCGAGCGATTCATAAGGAGGATCCGTCACGACCAGATCCACCGAGCCCGTCTGTAGCCCACGCAACCAATCGACCGCGTCCATCTGAAAGAGCGAAACTGCCTCGGGCACAATAGGAAGGGTATGACTGCACATCTGTACAGGTCAAGTAAAATCCTGCCGACCCTCGCTCGCCCAGGAATCTACGTCCGCGCCGTCCTAAGGTCGGTTGGTCCAAGCCCTTCCCACGAGGATGAACCATCACTTGTCGGTCTGACTCCCAGACGGGTCTGCCATTGGCCGCCCCATCGAATCGAACCATACTTGCTCGTCGCCGACTCCGGGACGCTCTGGCGAAAAATACACGCGCCATCTTTCTCGCAACCATTGACGGCTGCATCGCGCCCCTGAACAAGGGACGATCTCTCGCTCGAGGCTCCGAAGAAACGGCGGAAGAACCGAAGCGTCCTCCGCTAGCCTTTCTGAAATATGCAGCCGGCTCACCACCGTGCGCGACATCGAAAGCACAACGAGCCTTTCGTCCGAACTGCGATCGACTGTACCAGCGAGAAAGCGAACATTGGCGTGATCGCGTTCAAAGGAAGGATTACGAACGGCACTAAGTCTCCAGGTCGCGTCGACCACTTGACTGCACTGCGATACGACAGCCTCGGCCAACGCAGCAGTCTCGAGGACGTACGCGGCTGCGTACTCGCACTCAATAGCAAATGGATCTACGGGCGAGGGCACCTGCTCCATATAGTCCAAGAGCGTCCCTGTATCGTGAGTTCGCCACATGACCGAGGGCGCCGCGTCTCCGCCAGTGATGAAGCATAGAGCATGGTGGGCGGCATGCGGATCTAAAACCTTTGCCTTCAGGGCCTCAGCCCTGGTGCCCACGGTGGCAAGATATCTAAGTTCCCCGGCGGTCTCTAGGAAGGGATCGTGCTCTGCGTCTCGTTCGTCGCCACGTAGAACGTATTCGGGGGATTGACCTTGCAATCGCGGATGCAGCCACACCGTAACCCACCCCACATCGCAAAATTTATATGAAAAGTGGGGGGCAAATGGATCATCCACTTCGCTGTCCGTTGCAACCCTATCTGGACTCAAACAGCAGATCGACCGCGACCACCAATGATCGTAGTAGGCCCGGCTCCTCAGCGCCATTCCAAGGTCGGACCGAGTTGTCATTGTCGTGTAGCGCAGATGACACAGAATGTCGGCCCCAGGAAGGAGCAAATAGTACAGGCCGCGCATCGCTTGATATGTCTGGATCCAGGATGGCTTTTGCCACTCACCGAGGGCGCCACAAAATGCATCCTTCTCGGGGAGAGCATTTCCGGCGGCCCCAACCCATGTAACGCTTTTACGGTCGACCTTTAGGCCATCGCCTTCTTCAGCAGCCCAGACAGTGGGGCGGCCGACACGAACAGCGCATACCTCAGGAGGCTTTGGGACGTTCGACCATTCGGTTGAAATGTAACGTGCAATGGTATCCTGGATTGCTGGCAACTGGTCTAGCGTCCAATCGCCATGGATCGACACCTCAGCGGTAAATATCGCGTCAAAGATCCCTTCATTTGTCGTCAGAAGTTTCGGCGCACGAAACGGTTCGAAATCGGAATAGCTAACGACCTTGCGCTTGTAAGATACGGCCACCACGGACCCTGGTCCGAGAACAGGATCGAAAGCACCCGGATCAATCTTGGTCGACAAGCTGTCCGCGAAGATGCTTCTGTCACGGGGGAATTCTCTGCAGATCACTCCGAACGACACACGCCTCAATATGTGGCGGAAGGTGGCTCCGGAGACCCAGAGCGCCACGGTTACGGGAGCCCGCTCCAGCGCAGCGAGCAGATCAATGCCCTCCATAAATTCCAATGACAATCCAGGATAGGCATTGACGAGATCGCGCTTGGCCGGGGCAGACAGTTTTCCGTTCGTAACGAAGAGTCCTTTGGTCCGCCCGAGGCGACTCAATGACATGGGCAGTTCAGCCGCCTCGTTGGTAGACGTTGCCGCGTTCGGATCTTCGCGATGCTTCAACTGGATGACGCAGATTCCACCTTCGGGATGGATTCCTTCAAGGTCGCGACCACCGTCGCCTGGGCCATCAAAATCACGAAGTTCTCGGAACCCAAGTTCGGTGAGAAGGTCGCGCATGAATAGCCGCAGGAGGCGCGGATTCAGTTGAGACGCTAGGGAAGCCAGATCTGGCGCGGGTCCGATTGGCATTCAGGCTTCTCCCTTGCGCTACAATTTACGCTGTTCCTTGATAGGCCGCACGCAGGTCGTTTCGGGGCTCCTGTTCAATAAACTCAATTACCCTTATCGCGACCAACACGGTGTCTCTGGGTAGGAGGGCCCGCGACAGGAGCTTTTCTATTCGGTCCACGACTCCCGGAATGCGAGCAACGATGCTCGCAACATGATCCGCATATTCTCCGCCTCCCACGTCTTCAGCATGACCGACAGCCTGAAGGAGGCGTCTTATGTGATGTTCAGAGGCGGTCCCCAAAAGCTCATCCAGAATCTCAATCCGCACGTCTTCGGTGGGAGGGAGGTACCAAGACAATCGATAGGCCGTATCAGCTACCTCTGCAATCGAACTACCCGGACTCAGAAGAAAGGCGACGAGTTCGCGCCACGCGTTGATGCGCTCATCGCTTCCTGCATCCTCAAGTAGGGCGGGAAAACGCGCTTTCCAGCGATCTCGACAGACATTCAGCGTGTCCTGTAGGCGTTGACGACCACGGGGGTCCTGCAGGTGTCGCAGTGCCGCGGGAATCGCGGCGGCTACAAGCGTAGTCGGCGTCAGCAGGTTGTCTGTTCCAAGCCTCCAGGAGAGTGTATACGGTCCGCGATCGATCCTCTCCTCCGTGCAATGAGATGTAATGTCTATCCAACTCGTCACGCCCGTCGCCGGCGCGTGAACAATTCCAATCACTGGAAACATGCAGCCGGCCCAGTACATCAGATGTCCCGGATTCGTGGGAAGCGTGAAGGTCTTTCCATCTTTGCGAACAAATGAGTCACCAGACTTAACCTGAACTCCAATCAATATGCCAGTGGCGCGGCCCTCATGAACGACTTCAATGAAGCCGTCGATACCGACGTCGTGACAAGCTACTTCGCGGAAGATCTGAGACCCCTGAGCGCAGAGTCTTTCGACGTCAGCGATCCCAAGGCGTTCGGTGTGCGTCGTCGACGGAACCTTCATCAAGGTCTTCCTCTCGGGCTCCGAGCTCTCGTTGCGCTCCCGTACACGATCGCGCGAACCGGACGCCGTCCTACTTTGAGCGCCCGCCCACGTGAAATCCGATAAGTCCACCTACGCCACCACCGACGAGCGCACCGACAGGTCCGAGGAAGGAGCCGATCAGCGCGCCGGTCGCCGCACCAGTAGCCGCGCCGCGACTCTCGCCGGCGTGACCACGTTTGCCGGCAGCGGTCAGGCCGACTCCCGTGACGATACTTGTCGCTAGAGGAGCCTGGCGACCTGAGCTGTGGCGAATCGAGGTTGTGGATCGACGGACGAGAGAGCGGCTTGGTCGTTTCATCGTGGTGATCTCCATCAAGTGCGGTTGGATTCGGACAGCTTCCCTTGCGTCATGAGAGCCGCGACCAGGCCACCAACTGCAGCGCCGACCAGCGCGCTCTCTTTGGACTTCCCCATTGCACTTCCCAGCAGGGCGCCGAGCGCCGCGCCGCCGGCGACGTACGTCCCGGGAGCATCTACGCGAAGATGCTCGTGGAGATTGACTGCGGGGTGAACCGCGTCGACGTGCGCTTCGTAGTGGGTCGCAAAGTCCTTGACGTGAAGTCCTCGGCCGCCCTGCAGAACCTTGCGATAGTCCGCGGCCTGGCCTTCGGGTAGCCCAACGCTCTCGGTCATTCCAAACGTCTTGGGGTGAGGAAGGCGTCCCTTAGGAAAGCGAAGGATCGTTCCCATTGCGTAAGGCCGAAGATTCGCGATGACGTCCGTCCAGGTGAAGAGATTCGACACGATCACGATTCGAGCTCCCTCATGTGCTTGACCAGCAAGTCCCCGAGCGTCTCGGTCCGTTCCTGCGAGTTTGCTCGGGGCGCCCGTCGGAGGGCACGTTCAAGCCGCTTGCGAGCTGCCACGGACGAAACGTTGCCCAAGAGACCGGGATGCCGAACCCGCAGTTGCTCGACCGTGATTTGCTCCTGGCCAAACGCGTCTGCGTGAGCATTGCGTATCAGCACGGCGTCAGCGGGATCGGTGTGCTCAAGAGCCCGGAGAATCGCCCATCGAGCGTGCAGCTTCTTCGCGATATCCTCGCTGATCCAGGCTACTTCTCGCCGCAGAGTCTCGATGTACGCGTCCAGCGACGCGAGCGAAGCGCCCATGACGATACGCACCATGCTGGCCGGATCGTTGAGTCCCTCAAGCGCCTCTCTGTAGTCCTGTTGCGTTTCCGCTTTCACGAGTTCGCGCTCGGCCAACGACTCCACATCCTCGTGACGCCCCAACAAGACCTCGATATCGACGCCGGCGCGCGCCAACTCAAGGCGCTGGCCCATGCAGAGCATCTCGAAGAATACAAGCCGCCCGAGCACTCGCTCTGTCACCCCGACGGACCTGAAAGCGAGCAAACCAAGCAGTCGGGAGACGCTCTTGTCATCAAACGCAGCAGCGACACCAATGAGCTGCTGCATCCACGGCAAGAGGGGAGCTGGCACCGGCATCGCCAGAATGTCGAGCAGCCACCCATGAAACCTGGTCAGGTGGGGATACCGCTGTTCGTCAAAAACCGCATCAGCCAAGTGCTCTGTCCGCTCCTGCACCTGGAGCAACTCGGCGTACAGCGGAAGGGCGGCAGCGCGCAGGTCCTTCATCCCAGCCTCAAGCGACTCGCGCCCTCCAACGAGTGCTGCAAAGCCAGTCTTGTCGAAGAAGTCGATGACCTTCACCTGAACGAACCGAAGTAGGCTCATGGCTTGAGAGCTTATCTGGCCCGATCTGCCGGTGTGACCGGGCGATGAAGATTTCTTGTCACTTCCCGAAAGCCCTGCCCCAGCTGCTACCTAAACAGACCCAATCCGCCAACCAGGATCGCCACAGCTGTGACGCGCGGAAGCCGGTGCGGACCCACAAGACGGCGAAATAATGGGAGGTTTTTGACTTCCGGCACCTTCGCTACTGCGGTTCGTGTTCAATCAGGCGGAGCCCCCCGCCGCCAAGAGGAGCAAAGCGCGCGACACGCGCACAGAAGCTGGCGACGGCGGGTCGCTTCTGGCACCCAAAACCTTCAACCCAAGAACACGGCGTCGCCGTGCCACTCGAGAGCCTCGCGCTGCGGACGCCCGTCGACATGGCGGGGCAGCCAGATCTGCGACCCATCGAGGGAGTAGTACTCCTCGCCGTTGTCGAACTCCTTCTTGATCCGGGTGCTCACCCGGAACTTGTAGCCGGGGGTCACCGTCACGTATCCCGCGTCGAATAGGCGGTGCACGTCGGACCTAAGCAGGAGACCGTTGTCGAGTCGATGGCGCCCGCCCTCGGCGACCGGCTTTATGTGCGCCGCCTCTAGCGTCGGCAAAGTCCTCTCTTGGGTGACGGCGCAGCGTCTCTCGTACGTGTCGGTGATGAGAACCCGAAACGTCCCTTGCCCGAGCCGAGGACGAATCGAGACGGGATCGCCGAACATGGGTCCGTCGATCTCGGTCAGGCGCGGCTGGCTTGCGCCGGACGCGATGGTCAACGCGTCGAGCACGCGGCGCAGTTCTCTACTGCCCGCGACCCTCGCGTGGGAGGCGTTCGGCCCGAAGAACGGGGCGGCGACCTTCGACGAGATGCACAGGCGAATTGCTAAGTACCGACGGGTGGGCGATGCCCGGCAGCAGTTCATCATCGGATGCATCCTCCTCCAGAGTCCTTTCTTCCTTGAGTCAAGCGCGTGGATCCCGGCTCCGACGGACTTCCATCCGAACATCGTCCAGGGCAAAACGTATGACGATCAATCACCCGACCTTCGGCCGATTCTCGAACCCTAGCGCCCAACGAAGGCCCCCGGTCCAACGCGGTCCCGGATTCGAGGAGACGAGAGACGATGCGGACTTACACGGCGACCCACCGATCGCTCGTCACGCTTCACGTCGGATCGAATGGGGTAGGCTGCGTGAATGTCCGGAGACGCGCACGTTCTCGATCATGACACGCTCGAGTTGCTGCGTGGCCGGCACTCGGCCTGGCGGCTGCTGCGCGCCGAGTACGCTCCGCTGATCATTGGCTTTCTACATCGTGCCTTCGTCGTGCCAAACGCTCGTTCGATCGCGCAACCGGAGCTGACGTCGCGGCTTGACGACTACCTCTTCGAGCTCCGCGAACGCCTCGGTGAGGGCGTCTACCCGCGTTCGGCGACCGAGTATCTGGATGCCTGGGCAAGTGACGATGCCGGCTATCTCCGCAAGTACTACCCAGCGGCCGGCGGCGACGAACCCACCTTCGATCTGACCCCGGCAGCAGAGAAGGCCATCGAGTGGGTGACCGGCCTGCGTACGGTCTCGATCGCCTCGGCACCGTCCCGTGGTTGCGAGATGCGGCCGTACTGTACTGGGGTGATATCGACACGCACGGATTCGCGATGCTCGATCGGTTGCGTGCTCTCTTGCCGCACACCCGTTCGTTCCTAAGCGTCCCGCGCACGTGCCTGTGGTGCTGACGCCCGCTGAGGCCGTGACTCTCCTGGCGGGCTTGACTGGCCCCACCGCGCTCGTGGGTTCCTTGCTTTACGGCGCCGGCCTGCGTCTGCTCGAAGCGCTTCGATTGCGCGTCAAGGACATCGATTTCGAACGGCGCGAGATCATTGTCCGGCGCGGAAAAGGCCAGAAGGACCGGCACACCGTGCTGCCCGGGAAGCTGGTCGACCCGTTGCGCGGTCACCTTGAGCTGGTGCACGCGCGTCACGGCGCGGACGTGGAGGAAGGCTGCGGCTTCGTGGAGCTACCCGAGGCCCTGCGCCGTAAATACCCCTCGGCTCCGAGAGAGTGGCCCTGGCAGTGGGTATTTCCCGCGACTCGAGCCTACCTCGACGCGGCCACCGGCGAGAACCGCCGTCATGGGCGGGCATCTGGACGTCTGCGCCAAATGCGGGCACCAAGCGCCGTCCTACAATTCGTGCCGCAACCGTCATTGTCCGAAGTGTCAGTGCCTGACCCAAGCGCGGTGGCTCGAGCAACGCCGTCAGCGGATCGTGCCGACGAAGTATTTCCACGTGGTCTTCACGCTGCCTCAGGAGCTACGCGGGCTGGCACGCGCGAACCCGAAGGAGATGTACGATCTGGTGCTGGAGTCGGCCGCGCGGACTCTGCTCGACTTCGGCCGCAGCCGGCTGCAAGCGCAACTTGGCGTGACCACGGTGCTGCACACCTGGACGCGCGAGTTGCGTTTTCAGGAAAATGGCAGCACGTACGATCCCGTCCGCCACCAGCGCGCACTGGAGGGACTGCGCCCTTCCCGAGCGGGCGACGGTCAGCCAACGCCGGCAGAGCGCGTAGCGGCCAATGTCCGGCGCCTCGAACGGCTCGCGCGCTATCGCCTGGCGACGCGCTTGCCGGATGGGCGGTGGCAGATTCCTGCGGACCTCTTGAGCCAGCTTGAGGAACGCGAGCGGACCCATCCGCAGCATCGACTCCGATTCGAAAAACTCGGTGGCCCGACGCGAGAGCCTGGTCGACCGCGGGCACAGGACGTTGCCTCGGAGCTGGATACCTTCGAGGCGAGCTCGTCTTCTGCGACCATGCTGGCCGCATGCTACGCAAAGGCGCCTGCAAGTGGCCCCTGTGGAGCGCGTGCAAGCGGGCCGGGCTGCGACGGATCGGATGGCACATGTTGAGGCACACCTTCGCCTCTCACCTCACGATGCGCAGAGCGCCGCTCAAGGCGGTGCAGGAGCTGCTCGGCCACTCCACGATCGAGATCACGATGCGCTACGCACATCTGAGCCCCGACGTGCGGAAGGACGCCGTGCGCTTGCTCGACGCCGCTCCGCCTGACAACAGGCTGACAACGGCGTCATTTTCGAACGTAAGTAGTTTCCCATGCGCGGGGGCCGCGGACCCCGTTTGAGTGAAGCGGACATGAGGCGGCGTATGATGGCGGGTGTCAATCGGCATAGAGGTCGGCACGTTTTATGGTGCGTTCGAGCCCGATAAGTAG
>Ga0265338_10007968_pt1 | contig 12973 bp, 8 predicted proteins | sample 42126metaG_FD_193579 | JGI IMG/M metagenome (GOLD analysis project Ga0265338, IMG submission 193579) | Rhizosphere microbial communities from Carex aquatilis grown in University of Washington, Seatle, WA, United States - 4-21-26 metaG | ecosystem: Host-associated > Plants > Roots > Rhizosphere >... | reverse complement strand
CAACTATTGCAAAGCGCACGTACTTTACCAAACAAGACGACGTCATTAATCCGCCCAATCTCGTCGACCACCAAAACACTTCATTCCAATGGTTCGTGGATGAAGGTTTGGGTGAGCTTTTAGCGGAGATTAGCCCGATTGATGATTATACGGGTACCAAGCTTAGTATTAGCTTTAAAGATTATCATTTCGAAGACCCCAAAATGAGCGAGGCCGAGGCCCGCGAAAACAACGTCAGTTTTGACGCACCGCTAAAGGCCACCGTTGAGCTGACCAACAAAGTTACCGGCGAGATAAAAGAACAAGAGATTTATTTAGGTGACTACCCCTGGATGACCAGTCGGGGTACTTTTGTAATTAATGGGGCCGAGCGGGTAGTTGTTAGCCAGCTAATCCGCTCATCCGGCGTATTCTTCACCGCCGATCCCCACGGCGCCACCGCTTTATACGGCGCTAAAATCATACCGGTGCGTGGTGCTTGGCTAGAATTTGAAACCGCCGCCAACGGCGCCCTGTACGTCAAGATTGACCGCAAGCGCAAAATTGCCGTCACTACACTTTTGAAAGCCCTGGGTATGTCCCCAGACCAGATTAAAGAAGCCTTTAAACACGTCGACCAAGGCGAACTTAACTATGTAGATGCCACTTTGGCAAAAGACCCATCAGCCAGCAACAACGAAGCTTTGATCGAAGTTTACCGCCGTCTGCGTCCGGGCGACCTGGCAACCGTTGATAATGCCCGTAGCTTGCTGGAAAACATGTTCTATAACTTCAAACGCTTCGATTTCGGCCGAGTTGGCCGCTACAAGATTAACAAACGTTTGAATTTGGACATTCCTAATACTATAGATAACCGCACCATGCGCATTGAAGATCTGCTGGCAGTTGTGGCCGAGATTATCCGTCTTAATAATACGCAGGACCCAGCTGACGAGATTGACTCCCTAGCCAACCGCCGCGTTAAGTTGGTTGGCGAATTAGTTCAGCGCCAGTTCCGCATTGGTTTGCTGCGCATGGAACGCAACGCCAAAGACCGCATGAGCATGAGCGAAATCGAGACCGTTACACCGTCTCAGCTAATTAACGCCCGCCCGGTAGTCGCCGCGGTCCGCGAGTTCTTCGCCAGCTCCCAGCTATCACAGTTCATGGACCAAATTAACCCCTTGTCCGAGTTAGCCCACAAACGCCGTTTAAGTTCGATGGGCCCAGGTGGACTATCACGCGAACGCGCCGGTTTTGAGGTCCGTGACGCCCACGCCACCCACTATGGCCGGATCTGCCCGGTGGAAACGCCGGAAGGCGCCAACATCGGTTTGGTGCTTAACCTGGCCAGCTTTGCCCGTATAAATGAATACGGTTTCATCGAAACTCCTTACCGCAAGGTCATCAACGCGGTTACCGCTAAAGACGCCCCCGGCCACATTGCCCGGGTCGATTTAGTTGATGCTAAAGATAAAGTGATTGTTAAAGCCGGTGCCGTCATTACTGACGCCGCCGCTAAACGACTGACAGCCGTCAAGACTCAAGCTACTTGGCCGGTTAAAGCCAAGGTCACTGAGAATATCCTTTATTTGGACGCCGCTGAGGAAATTGGTTCAGTAATTGCCGGCGCCGGTAACGAAATTGACGCCAACGGCTACTTTAAAGAACCGCGCGTCAGCGCCCGCTCCACCCTGGAAGCCGGAGAAGTTGACGCCGACGATGTTACCCACATGGACGCCGCCCAAAGCCAAACTATTGGCTCTAGCGCCGGCCTAGTACCATTTGTCGAGAAAAACTACGTGCTTCGGTCGCTGATGGGTTCTAACCAGCAGCGCCAGGCCGTGCCGCTCATCAAACCGGAGAGCCCAATTGTTGGTACCGGTCTGGAGGCCACAGTCGCCCACAACACCGGCCAGCTTACCGTTGCCCCAGAAGACGGCGTGGTCGAAAAAGCCACCGCCGACGAAGTGATTGTTAACTACAAAAAAGCCGGCAAGGTTACCTATAACCCCATTCACTTCGCTCGTAGCAACGAAGGCAGTTCTATCAACCAGATAGTGGTAGTTAACAGCGGCGATAAGCTCAAAGCCGGTGATTCTATCATCGAAGGTATGAGCATCGCCGATGGCGAATTGGCCCTGGGCAAAGATTTGCTGACGGCCTTTATGCCTTGGGGCGGCTATAACTTCGAAGATGCCATTATCCTGTCCCGCAAATTAGTTGAAGACGACACCCTAACCTCTATCCACATTGTCGACTATATGACCGAAGTCCGCGAGACCAAACTGGGCCCGGAAATCGTCACCCGCGACATCCCTAACGTTTCCGAAGAAGCCCTGCGCCACCTAGACGAGGACGGCATTGTGCGGATTGGCGCCGAAGTTCACCCCGGCGACATATTGGTAGGTAAAATTACGCCTAAAGGCGAGCAAGAACTATCCTCAGAAGAGCGCCTGTTGCGCGCTATCTTTGGTGAAAAAGCCAAAGAGGTCCGCGACACTTCACAGCGCATGAGCACCGGCCGCCACGGTAAAGTGGTTGGAGTTAAGGTGTTCAGCCGGGCCAACGGCCACGAGCTAAAAGCCGGCGTAATTATGCAAATCCAGGTATTCGTTGCCCAAATGCGCAAAATCAGCGTTGGCGATAAACTCGGCGGCCGCCACGGTAACAAAGGTGTTATCGCTCGGATTTTGCCAGTCGAGGACATGCCGTTTAACGAAGACGGCCGTCCGGTAGACATCGTTTTGAACCCGTTGGGCGTACCGAGCCGTATGAACATCGGCCAGCTATTCGAGACTCACTTAGGTATGGCCGCTCGGGCCCTAGGCATTAAAGTTGCCAGCCCGGCCTTTAACGGTGTACCAATTCCTAAAATCCAAGAGTTGTTAGGCCAAGCCGGCTTGCCTAAAGACGGCAAGCAGCAGTTGTACGATGGCCGCACCGGCGAAGCGTTCTCCGAACGTACTACCGTTGGCAGTATGTACATCATCAAGCTCAACCACATGGTCTCCGATAAAATCCACGCCCGTTCTACCGGCCCTTACACCATGGTCACCCAGCAACCGCTGGGCGGCAAAGCCCAAAATGGCGGTCAGCGCTTTGGCGAGATGGAAGTCTGGGCGCTTGAAGCTTACGGCGCCGCCAGCACTTTGCAAGAAATGCTGACCATTAAGTCCGACGATGTTTACGGGCGCGCCAAAGCTTACGAATCAATCATCAAAGGCACGCCTATTCAAGGACCGAAAGTGCCGGAAAGCTTTAACGTGCTCGTCAAAGAACTGCAAGGTCTAGGCCTTAAAGTTGACCTGCTGGCCGACAATCAAATTGTCGATGCCGAACACATCCTGGCTCAGAACGTTAAAGAAGAAGCCAAAGCTATGCCGATAGCCGACAATCAGCCGGCTGCACCGTCCGCCGAAATTCTAGATGAATCTATTGCCGAGGATATGCTCCACATTGCCGACGATGAAGGAATCTCGATAGAAGACACTGAAACCGAAGTTCAAGACTTAGAAAACCAAACCATAGAAGAGGAGGCTTAATCATGCGCCAATATACACCCGCCGGAACCAACATAGCCGATTTTGATGCTGTCCGCTTGGCCATTGCCAGCCCCGACGACATCCTGGAATGGAGCTACGGAGAAGTTACCAAACCCGAAACCATCAACTACCGCACCCAAAAGCCGGAACGCGACGGTCTGTTTTGCGAACGCATCTTCGGCCCGGTTAAAGATATCAACCCGCACGACGCCAAATATAAAGGTGTCCGCAGCCGCGAAGCCGCCGTCGATAAGAACGGCGAGTTAGTGACTCGCAGTATCGTCCGCCGCGAGCGCATGGGTCACATCAGCTTAGCCGCGCCGGTGGCTCACATCTGGTTCTTGCGCGGCACACCTAGCGCCATGGGCCTAATCTTAGGCATGACCGTCAAAAATTTGGAACGCGTAGCTTATTTTGCCAGCTATATCGTCAAAGCTGTGGATACGGTTAACCGCGATAAAATCAAAGCCGACCGCCAAGCCGAGAACGCCGCCGCCGAACAAGCTATCAACCTACGTTACGAAGACGAAGCCAAGGCCGAAGGTGCTGACATGCACGCTCTGGCCGAGGCTCGAACCAAAGAGCTGGAAGAGCTGGGCCGTGAGTTTGAAAGCTTTAACACCCAAATCGACAGCTTAGAAAAGTTTCGCCTAATGAGCGAAACTGATTACCGCAACCTGCCGGAAGAACTTCGGGCGTTAGTAACCGTTGGAATGGGCGGCGCGGCTTTGAAGGAACTACTAGAAGAAGTTGATCTGCTCAAGCTAATTAATGATCTTAATAAAGAAGCCGAAGAAGCCAAAGGCCAGCGCAAGAAAAAAATCATGAAGCGCCTGCGCCTGCTGGAAAGCATGGAGCGCGCCGGTATTAAGCCCAGCAGCTTAACTGTCAGCGTACTACCGGTTATTCCACCGGATCTGCGCCCGATGGTTCAGCTTACTGGTGGGCGGTTTGCCACCTCTGACCTAAACGATCTTTACCGCCGTGTAATCAACCGCAACAATCGCCTAAAGAAGCTGATGGAACTCAACGCCCCTGAAGTAATCCGGCGCAACGAACAGCGCATGCTGCAAGAAGCGGTTGATGCCCTAATCGACAATAACTCCACCCGATCGGGCCGGGCCGTGGCCGCTACCGGCCAGCGCCGCCGCCTCAAGAGCCTTAGCGACATGCTAAAGGGCAAACAAGGTCGCTTTCGCCAGAACTTGCTTGGCAAGCGCGTAGATTACTCCGGCCGCTCGGTAATCGTAGCTGGTCCGGAACTAAAGATGTACCAGTGCGGTCTGCCCAAGACCATGGCCCTGGAGCTATTCAAGCCATTTGTAATTGGCAATTTAATCGACCAAGAATTGGCCCATAACATCCGCAGCGCTACCCGCATGATTGAAGCCAACGAAGGCGCCGTTTGGGACGCCCTAGACGAAGTAATCAAGGGCAAATATGTCCTGCTCAACCGCGCGCCCAGTCTTCACCGCCTGAGTATTCAGGCTTTCCAGCCGGTACTTATCGAAGGCAAGGCTATCCAGCTCCACCCGTTGGTTTGTAAGGGCTTTAACGCCGACTTCGACGGCGACCAAATGGCGGTTCACTTACCGCTGTCCGATGCCGCCCAGGCCGAAGCCCGCGACATTATGGCCGCTAACAAGAACCTGCTGAAGCCGGCCGATGGCTCACCAATTCTGCACGTTGAACAAGACATCGTGCTCGGTTGTTACTACCTAACCTACGAACGACCCGGCACCGAAAACAACCCATATCGCTCGTTTAGCAGTGTTGACGAAGTCGTTATGGCACTGGATAACCACAATATCCAGCTACAGTCTCGCGTAGCGGTGCCGTTCCGCGGCGAGCTTCAGCAAACTACCGCCGGCCGCTTACTGTTCAACGAAATCTTCCCCGAAGATTTCCCGTTTCGCAACCGGGCCATGACCAGCAAACAGCTGGACCAGGTAATGACCTACACTTACCAAAAGTACGGCCAGGAAAAAACCGCCGAAATCGCCGATGATCTTAAAGACCTCGGCTTCCGTTACGCTACCGCTTCCGGTATCTCTATAGGTATGGATGATTTCTCCGACCTCAAGGTTCTCCAATCCATCGTTAAGCAGGGCGAAAAAGCCGCCACCGAAGTTAGCCAACAGTACGCATCCGGCTTCATTACAGACGAGGAACGCTACCGCTTGACTATCGAAGCCTGGACTGGCGTTGACAGTGAAGTCGAAAAAGCTTTGGCCGCCCAGTTCGCCACCGAAGATAATACTATGTCCATTGCAGTTGCATCTGGTGCTCGAGGTAACTTGAGCCAGATGAAAGACTCGGTTGGTATGATCGGCATCCGCGCCGACGCCACCGGCCGGGCTATGGAGCTGCCAGTTAGGTCTAACTATAAGTACGGCCTCAACCCGCTGGAATATTTCACCGCCACCCGCGGTACCCGTAAATCACTCATCGATATCGCCCTGCGTACCGCCGACTCTGGGTACCTGACCCGCCGCCTGGTAGACGTCGCCCAAGATGTCTTTACAGTTGAATACGATGCCCCAGACCCAGGTTTTGCAATTTACCGCTCCGAATCTGAAGGTATTGGCATACCGCTAGCCGGGCGCCTGGAAGGCCGGTTCGTGGCCAAAGCCGTGAAGAAGCATATCAAAGAGGGCGAGCTAATCACCGCCGATATCGCCAAAGCTATCGATGCCGACCAATCAATCGACACTGTTTACGTAATGAGCGTGCTGTCTTGCACCAACGCTCGCGGCGTCAGCCAAAAATCCTACGGCGTAGACCTAGCTACCGGCCAAGTAGTAGCCAAAGACTACCCTATTGGAGTAATTGCCGCCCAGTCTATCGGCGAACCCGGCACTCAGCTGAGCTTGGACTCTAAGCACCGCGCCGGCGCCGTAACCGCCGGAGATGATGTAACCCAGGGTCTAACCCGCGTCGAAGAGCTTCTAGAAGTCCGCACACCTAAAGGCCAAGCCTACCTAACCGATATTTCCGGCAAGGTCAATGCCTGGGAAGAGGGCGACCAATACATCGTCCAAGTTACCGCCAAGAAGCAAAAATCAATCGAGCTGGCCTTAAACGGCCGAGTCGCATTGGTTAAAGATGGCAACGAAGTCAATGTTGGCGATGTAGTCGCCGCCCAGGAAGACCAGAGCGAACCAATTACCGCCCCGATGACCGGCAAAGCCAAGCTAGAAGACGGAATGATCATCATCACGCCGACTGCCAAGACCATGATGCGCTACGAAATCCCAACCTTTAAGCAATTACAGGTTAAGGATGGCGATGAAGTCACCGCCGGCCAGCGCTTAACTAATGGTTCTATCAACCTGCACGAGCTACTGCGTTTGCGCGGCGTGGAAGACACCCAGCGCTACATCATGAACGAAATTCTCTACATCTTCGCCAGCCAGGGCCAGACCATCGCCGACAAGCACCTCGAAGTGATTGTCCGCCAAATGTTCAGCCGAGTTCAGATAGAAGATGCCGGCGACAGCGAGTTCATCACCGGTGATGTAGTTAGCAAACTGACCGTCGAGGAGGCTAACGCTAAACTGACCGGCAAGAAAAAGCACGCCGTCAAATATACCCAGCTATTACTAGGTATAACTAAAGCCTCACTGTCGACTGATTCGTTCCTATCGGCTGCTTCGTTCCAGGACACCACTCGGGTGCTGATTGCCGCCGCAACCAGTGGTAAAGTCGATCATCTCTACGGCCTGAAAGAAAACGTTATCTTGGGCCGCCGCATACCGGTTGGTACCGGCGCCAAAGATTTGGTAGAGGCCGAAGAAGCCGCCGCCGAGCTCGAACGCCGGGCGGAAATGGTTGCTTCAAAGGAGTAAATTTGCTAAAGTTAACATTTGGATTCGGGAATTAAGTAACAATATATGCCAACAATCAATCAATTGGTTAGAAAACCACGCAAAAGTAGCACCGAGAAAAGTAAATCTCCGGCGCTGCTTCGCGTTACCAATAACTTAAAAACCCGCAGCTATGAAAAGTCGTCACCGTTTAAACGCGGCGTTTGTGTGCGCGTGACCACCAAAACTCCTAAGAAGCCTAACTCCGCCCTGCGTAAAGTTGCCCGCGTGCGCTTAACCAACGGCCACGAAGTTTGGGCTTACATTGGCGGCGAGGGCCACAACCTGCAGGAACACGCTGTTGTTCTAGTGCGCGGCGGCCGGGTCAAAGATTTACCTGGTGTCCGCTACCATATCGTTCGCGGCAGCCTCGACTTACAAGGCGTCCAGAACCGTAAACAAGGCCGCAGTAAATACGGCGCCAAGAGGCCTAAATAATGGTTAATCCTGAACTCGAAGTTTTGTTTGATGAGTTAGTAGAAGAGTCGGTGCTTGAGCAGGACAGAATCGATGACGAATTAAGAACTGACGAAAGTCGAGAAATAATTGAATTGGTTGAGCAAGAAGGGCATAGAGATGCGGTGGCACGAAAATTTGGGGACACTCATTTACTCTTGAGAACTTTAGCCGAAGAGGAAAGTGAGCTTTCTGACATAACGGAAGCTTCTTTTACCGAGGGGGAAAAATTGCAAGGAGATGTACGGTAATGCCGCGTAAAACCACCAAAGCCTTAGTGCGTCCAGCTGCACCCGATCGTCTGTACAGCAGCACCGCGGTCTCCAAGCTGATTAACCGAGTAATGCAAGACGGCAAAAAACAAATTGCCGAACGCCTGGTTTATAACGGCATGCAAAAAGCCGCCGACAAGCTTAAAGTCCAAAACCCGCTGGAAGTCTTTGACCAGGCCATGAAAAACGTTCAACCACACCTGGAAACTCGCTCCCGCCGAGTTGGCGGCGCCAACTATCAGATACCTTTCGAAGTTAAGGGTCAGCGCCAACAGCACCTAACCACTATGTGGTTCGTCGAGGCCGCTCGGGCCCGCAAAGGCATGAGTATGGAAGACCGCTTGGCCCTGGAATTAGTTGACGCCTATAACAGCACCGGCAACGCCGTAAAGAAAAAAGAAGACACTCACCGCATGGCCGAGGCCAACCGAGCCTTCGCCCACTTCGCGAGAACCTAAATATGGGCCGAGCGAAAGAAACCGCTATCGATGGTCTCATAGAAGTTGATTTTTGTCAGGGGTGCAAAGTTAGGGAGTTGATCGATAACCCTACCTATGTTCGTAGTAGCGGAATCCGTACGGCTCCCTGGGAGACAGTGCTCAGTATTTTATCTCAAGCCGGCACGGAGGAAAGTGTCAGCATCCCAGTCGAAGGAGCTCATCACGCACGCGATATAACGAGCGCGTTTAATGAGTGCGAAGGAACGGTCGCCGTACACGAGGGCGAAATCGCTTGCGGAGCGATCGCAAAATTAAGGAATAAAACCAATGGCAGATAAGAAATACAATTTAGACCAAGTTAGAAACATCGGCATTATTGCTCATATTGACGCCGGCAAAACCACTACTACCGAGGGAATTCTTTACCGTACCGGCCTAAAGCACAAAATTGGCGCCGTTCACGAGGGCGAAACTACCACTGACTGGATGGCCCAAGAAAAAGAGCGCGGCATCACCATTACAGCAGCCGCTGTGACTTGTTACTGGAAAGACCACAAGATTAACATTATCGATACTCCTGGCCACATCGACTTTACGGTTGAGGTAGAACGCTCTTTGCGCGTGCTTGACGGTGCGGTAGTAGTTTTTGATGGCAAAATGGGCGTAGAGAGCCAGTCCGAAACCGTTTGGCGCCAGGCCGATAAATACGGTGTGCCGCGTATCTGTTTTATCAACAAAATCAACCAAACCGGCGGCGACTTTTATAAGAGTTTGGATACCATCCATCATCGCCTTAACAAACGGGCGTTGCCGGTGCATTTGCCAATCGGCTTCGAGCAGTCAGTTTCCGGTGTAGTTGATCTCATAAACCTCAAAGCCTACACCTACAAAGACTTTACCGACCACGAGCTGGTCGAGGGCGAAATTCCGGCCGATATGGCTGATAAGGTCAAAAAATACCGCAGTTTACTGATTGAAAACGCCGTTGCCGAAGATGAAATGATACTAGAGAAGTATTTCGATGTCGGCGAAGACGGTTTGAGCCAAGAAGATATTAAGAGCGCCATCCGCACCGCAGTGCTGTCCGGCAAGTTCTTCATTGTTAGCGGCGGCGACGGCCGTGGCGTCATTGTTGAGAAACTACTTGATTTGGTGAATGATTTCTTGCCCAACCCGCTAGACCGCGGCTCGACATGGGGCGTCAACCCCAAAAACGGCGACGAAATTGAGCGCAAACCATCAGCCGGCGAACCGTTCGCGGCTTTGGCCTTCAAGATTGCCACCGACCCATTTGTCGGCAAGCTAGCTTTCTTTAGGGTATATTCCGGTAAAGTTACCGCCGGTAGTTATATTTTGAACAGTTCTACCGGCGAACGCGAGCGGGTTGGCCGCATCGTCCGTCTGCAAGCCGATAAGCGCGAAGACGTAACAGAGGTAGAAGCCGGCGATATCGCCGCTATTGTCGGTCTTAAGGGCACCACCACCGGCAATACCTTATGCGACACCGCCGCCCCGATTGTGCTGGAAAGCATCACTTTCCCGGAACCACCGGTCAGTATCGCTATCGAGCCCAAAACCAAAGCCGACCAAGAAAAAATGAGCCTGGCCTTACAGCGATTAGCCGAGGAAGATCCCACATTCAGGATAAAAGTTGACCACGAAACCGGTCAGACGATTATTTCGGGCATGGGCGAGCTACACCTGGAAATTATTGTCGATCGCATGAAACGTGAATTTACAGTCGAGGCCAACATTGGCCAGCCGCAAGTGGCTTATCGTGAAACTATCCGTAAGGATAATGTCGAGCAAGAAGGCAAATTCATTCGTCAATCCGGCGGCCGCGGCCAGTATGGCCACGTCTGGCTGCGCCTAAGCCAAAACGAACCCGGCAAAGGTTTTGAGTTTATCAACAGCATCAAAGGCGGTTCGGTTCCCAGCGAATACATCCCGGCTGTCAAAGCCGGCATTGAAGAAGCCATGAGCAATGGTGTAATTGCTGGCTACCCGGTAGTAGACATTAAAGCCGAACTCTACGATGGTTCCTACCACGAAGTTGACTCGTCCGAAATGGCCTTTAAAATCGCCGGTTCAATGGCTCTGCAAGATGGCGTTAAAAAAGCCGCCCCGGTTTTGCTGGAACCAATCATGAAAGTAGTCGTTGTTACACCAGAAGACTTCATGGGCGATGTCATCGGTAGCTTAAACGCCAAACGCGGCCGGATTGAATCCATGGAAGATCTAAGTGTCGGTATCAAGGAAGTCACGGCTTTCGTGCCGCTTGGTGAAATGTTCGGCTACACCACGGAACTGCGCAGTAGCACCCAGGGCCGGGCCAGCTCTAGCATGGAGCTAGATCACTACGCCGACGTACCGCCTAACGTTACCCAAAACATCATCGCCAAAGCTGGTAAATAATCTGTCCAAACCCTTTAAGTAGTTCACGATTCAGACGGTTTGGGGTTATGATGTCTGTAAAGGTGGGTGAGTCTCTAATATGAAAATTGCCATGATGGTGCGCGGTTATTTGCCGGTGCCGACACCGGCGGATATGATATACGCCCCAATTGATTTGGCGGTGGCGATAGCCGAAGGCTTGACTAAAAACGGCCACACAGTCGATTTTTATGCTCCCCTAGGTAGTAAGTTAAAAAAAGCCAACATCGAGTCAAGAGGGCTTAGGCCGTTGGTCGACAACGAGCACGACTTCAACGAGCTTATTACCAATATCGACAAGATGGTTCACTATTTCCCAGCCATGTGGGAAGGTGTTATGGTCAAGCAGATGTTTGAGTGGGCCCGAGCCGGCAAATATGATGCCTTGCATTTCCATCATCCGGAGTCAGCCATGATGCTCGGCTCTCTCTACCCGGACGTACCGGTCTTATACACGCTGCACGATCCGATTCACGACTGGTCCAGGGAAATATTTGAACTCCACGGTTCGCCCAATCAACATTTCGTATCTATATCGAATAACCAGCGCCGCGATGGCACTGATTTGCCTTACGTGGGCACCGTGTATAACGGAGTTGATGTAAAGGATTATCCATTTTCTGATAAGCCCGAGGACTTCCTTTTATATGCCGGCCGGGTAGCGCCGGAAAAAGGTGTTAAGGAGGCGATTCAGGTAGCTAAGGAAACTAATCACCGCCTACTAATAATTGGCCCGATATATTTCCTAACCCAAGGATATTTTGAGCAATACATCAAACCGTTTCTGGACGATCAGATACTTTATCTGGGGTTTATGGAAAAAACCCAAATGGCCGCCTATTACCAGAAAGCCAAAGCGCTATTAACTCCAGTGCAGTGGGAGGAACCATTCGGTCTGACTACAATCGAGGCCATGGCCTCCGGCACACCGGTGATATCGTTTCGGCGCGGCGCCGCATCAGAGCTCATCGTCAACGGCAAGACTGGTTTTGTAGTTGATACTACTGCTGAAATGATAGATGCCGTCCATAAGATTAAGCGTATTAAACGCCAAGATTGCCGCGACCATGTTAAAAAGAACTTCTCAACTACCAAGATGGTCAATGGTTATGAGGCCGTCTTCGAGCAAATAATTAAAGAGAACCGAAGGCTAACCGCGCGGTCCATTAGCATCAAGCTGCGCCAGGTTCCAAAGGCCATTCGCGAAGCATCCCAAAAAAATACATTGCGAAAAGCAGTTAGGTCTTCAAAACGATCCAAGCAAATTGCTAAAACCTCTAAATAAACGAATAATCTGAACAATGAGTGACCAGAGCAGACTCGAGCGCCTCGCAGAAGCTCAAAGAAATCGCAGAGTACAACTGGCCGAAATAGCCGCTATTGCTTTGACCGCAGCATTCAAAAAAGGGCTGTGGACCAAGGATGATATGCAGCTGAGCGTAGCCCCGGGGGTAATTATAGAGGTAGGGAATAAGAAGGAAAAAACCACACCATGGGCAGAAATATACTCGGCTGGAGTCGTCGCGCTGCAAGAAAGATTGAATGATCCTGAGTCTACCAAGTATTATGAGCGGCTACAGGGGATGAAGACCAAACTAGAAAATTTAGGCGGGTTAGCGTCCGAAGCGGTCACTCAAATAAGGGGATTTAAGTTTGGTGAAGTGTCTCGCGGTTTAAGGTGGAAAACGAAAGAAGTCGCGGGCACCGTTTTTTTAGTGAAATCCAGTACCGAAGACGGCAAGCTGATTGAGCTAACGGAAATAGAAATCGATAGAGACATTAACTTCAAGACCCCCAGTGCATTTGAGCGACTCAGACTTTCCGTAGCCCAACTCCGGGAAAGAGACTAATTACTCTTTACAAACCGCTATGTTTTCCCTTATAATAAGAGCATATCGCATAGGTGGTCTTTGCTCGCTTGTGCTAAAAGTTAAGTAAATTATTAAAGGAGTTCCCTCATATGGCAGAAAATTTTGACCGTT
>Ga0265338_10007966_pt1 | contig 12975 bp, 11 predicted proteins | sample 42126metaG_FD_193579 | JGI IMG/M metagenome (GOLD analysis project Ga0265338, IMG submission 193579) | Rhizosphere microbial communities from Carex aquatilis grown in University of Washington, Seatle, WA, United States - 4-21-26 metaG | ecosystem: Host-associated > Plants > Roots > Rhizosphere... | reverse complement strand
GGCCGGCCGGCGGCGGGAAGTCGCCGGCGCCGTAGGCGGCCGGGTACTCATCCGCCTGGTTTGTCTCCGCCGCGGCGGGCGCTGCCGGCCGGGCGGGCCGGGTGGGCAGTGCGTGCGCCGGCGCCGCCCGCGCGACGGTCGAGGCGGGCAAGACGGGCAGGGCTGGCACCACGGGCGGGTCCGGCGGGGCCGGCCCGACGGGCGGAACGGCGACGCCGGAATCGGCCTGCGCCCGAGCGACCGACCGCCGCAACAAGGTGCCGCCCGATGCCAAGGCCGGCCCGGCGGCGGCGTAGCCGCCCGGGTCGTCGTACCGCTCCTCGGGTTCAATCCGGCGGCGCGGACCGGCCGCGGCCGGCAGCGGCGCTCCCCCGTCGCTGTCGGCGACGGTCTCCGGCAGCCAGATCAGCGCGGACAGGCCGCGGCTAGCCGCGGCCGGGCGGAGCTTGACCCGGATCCCGTGCCGGGAGGCGAGGCGGCCGACCACGAACAGGCCCATCCGCCGGGATACGGCGACGTCGACCACGGGCGGGTGCTCAAGCCGCCAGTTCGCGTAGGCGAGCTCCTGCTCCAGGATCCCGAGGCCGTTGTCGGAGATCTCGACCAGGACGCCGCCGCTGGTCAGCTGCTGGCCGGTGACGACCACGCGGGTGTCGTCGGGGGAGAACGAGGTCGCGTTCTCCAGCAGTTCGGCTGCCAGGTGGACCACGTCGCTGGCGGCGCGGCCGACCACCACGATTCCCGGCTGGACCTTGAGGGTGATCCGCTCGTACTGCTCGATCTCGGAAACCGCGGCCCGCAGCACGTCGACCAGCGGGACCGGCCTTGTCCACTTGCGCGGGGTTTCGTGCCCCGCCAGGACCAGCAGGTTCTCCGAGTTACGGCGCATCCGGGTGGCCAGGTGGTCAAGCCGGAAAAGGCTGCTCAACCGTTCGGGTTCCTGCTCGGACTGCTCAAGCGACTCGATGATGCCGAGCTGCCGTTCGATCAGCGACTGGCTGCGGCGGGACAGGTTGACGAATATCGCGTTGAGGTTGGCGCGCAGCATCGCCTCGTCACCCGCGAGCCGCACCGCCTCCCGGTGCACCTGGTCGAACGCGCGGGCAACCTCGCCGATCTCGTCGGTGGAGTCGATACCAACCGGGTCGATCTGGATGCTCTCGCCCTCGTCTTGGCCCTCGCTCAGCCGTCGCACCACGTCCGGCAGGCGCCGTCCGGCCACCTCGAGCGCGTCCGCCCGCAGCTTGCGCAGCGGGCGGATCATGGAACGGGCCATGATGACGGTAACCAGCAGCACCAGCAGCAGGAGGATACCGGTCAGCACGGCGGTCAGCTGCTGCGAGCCGACCGCGTCCTGGTGCAGCTGGCTGGCCTGGGCGGCCACCGAAGCCAGGTCGTCGCTCTCTACCTGCCGCAAGTCGCCGATCGTGCTGGTCATGCCGGAGTACCAGGTGGCGGCGGCCTGCGCGCCGGCCGGCGGCGGCTGCCCGGTGCTGCCCGCGATGAGCGCGTCCTGCTCGACCGCCTGCGCGTCGTCCACCCCGGGGCCCGCCACGATGTTGTTGAACTGCTCGGCCTGGGTGAGCACGGGGCTGAACCCGGTGCCCGGCTGGTAGGCCGGCAGCTTCTGCGCCACCGTCTGGTACCCGGCCAGCGCACTGGCCTCGTTCGACTGGGCGGCGGTGAGGGCACTGAACCCGCCAAGGCCGAACTGGCCCTGCAGGAGCGCCTGGTACAGGATCGCCCGCTGCTGCGACGCGGCATCCTCCGCCTGCGCCAGCGACGTCAGGGCGGCCACCGACTGCCCCAGCTGGGCGCTCGAGCTGCCCGCCCCGATCTCGTTGTCGAAGGCGAGCAGGGCGGCGATGACACCGGTGTAGTCGTTGGTGAGCGGGAGCGCCGCGATCTGGCTGTGCGCTAGGGCTCGCAGGTCGGGCAGCGCGGAGATCCGGCTCAGGGCGAATGACAGGCTGGTGGTGGCGACTGACGGAAAGGCGGGGCCGATCTGCCCCGCCAGCTGCCGCACGGCCGCTACCTTGGCGTCGGTCAGCGCGTACTGGCGGGTGAGGACGGCCAGCGCGCTCTTGGCGTTACCGCTGGCGATGTAGGCCGCGGTGAGGTCCCGCTCGTCGGCGGCGGCGTTAGCGAGCGCGCTGACGTCGCTGCCAAGCGCGGCCAGCTGCCCGACCCGGGCGAAGGTGGCGGCCGAGTCCCGTGCCGCCTGGACGCGGACGCCGCCGAACGCGACCGCCGTCACCGTGGGGATGATGACCAGCGCCAGCAGCCGCCAGCGCATGCGCCAGTTGCGCAGGCTCCACCGGAACGCCCGGCGCCCCGCCGCACCGGGGGCCCCGCCGCCGCGGTCGGCGGCCGGGGGCGCCTGCCTGGCTCCGCTCTCCCGCTCTAGGACGGCGGCGCGGGCACCGGCTTGATCCACCATTGCTCGGATTCCTCTGAGTCGACATGCGCGGAACCCGCTGAACCCACCTGGGCACGGCGGGAGCTACCTGACAGGAAGGAGAACAGACTCGCCAATACAGCCTGGTGTAACGGTGTCGCCGTACTGCCGCTACGCCACCGCTCCGCCCCAGACCAGGCTTCGTTGGCAGTTGCGCTCAATCAGTCCTGACTCACGCAGCCTCACACATCACTCAGCACCCGTTGGCCTGAATTCGCAAATCGCACGATCTCGTCGCGCTATGCCCGGCTATATGAAGTGCTAATGGTTGCGTTTACCAGGGATTTCTGCCCGCGGGCGTATCGCGGCGTTTCGGGTGAATCGTGACTCCTGTACGCTCCTGCGGTGTCGGCGCTCGGCGGTCGCCCTTATCAGGTGCGGCCATGAGCGCCTGACTTTATTTGGGGGCCGAGACGTACGCGGTCACAGCAGCGAGGCCGTGCCGTGCCTTCCGGGGGCCCTGGCCATCACCAATGACCAGCGGGATAACTGTCTATCCGTATTTAACGAAGGAGCGCTCATGAGGAGCCCCCGATTTATCCGGCTTCCGCTGTTCGCGGCGGCCGCGCTGGCCTTGGCCGTGACCAGCGCCTGCAGTTCTGGTTCAAGCTCGGCCAGCGGCAGCACCGGGGCCGGCCCCGAGCTGTCGAGCATCACCGTGGGCGCGCTCCCCATCCCCGACGCGGTCACGCTGCGAATCGCGCAGAAGGACGGCTTCTTCAAGCAAGCGGGCCTGACGGTAAACATCCGCACGCTGACCGCGTCCGCGGTGACCACGCCGCTGCTGCTCGCGCACACGCTGGACATCACCTCGGCCAACTACGTGGGCCTCTACTCGCAGGAGGCGCACGCGCCGGCGCTGAAGATGCAGGTTCTGGCGGACGACGGCCAGGGGGCGCCGGGGGTGGCCGAACTGATGGTGGCCAAGAGCTCGCAGATCACCTCGGTGGCCGCCCTCAAGGGTAAGAAGATCGCCATGCCCTCGGTTGGCGTCGGCATCGCTCCGCTGTCGGTGAACTCCCTGCTGAGCGCTTACCACCTGGCCGCTAGCGACTACACCGCGGTGCCGGTGCCGTTCCCGAACATGGCAGCGGAGCTGAAATCGGGCGCGGTCGACGCGGTATGGGCGACCGAGCCGTTCGTTACCATCCTGGAGGCGGCCGGCGCTCACCCGCTGGCCGACACCTACACCGGCGCGATGAGCAACTTCCCGATCTCCTGCTGGGCCACCACCGGCTGGTTCGCGCAGCACTACCCGAAAACCACGGCCGCCTTCCAGCGCGCGATCGTGCAGGCACAGCAGGTGGCGGCGGCCAATCCGCAGCTGGTGCGCCAGTTGCTGCCGACCTACATCCCGAACCTGACGTCCAAGATCGCCAACGTGATGACGCTGGAGTCGTTCAACGCCACGCCTAGCCTGACCAGGATGAACCGCGTCGCCAACGTGATGAACCAGTTCAAGCTGCTGCCAGCCGGGTTCAGCGTCAGCTCGCTGCTGCCCGCCAGCTCCGCCGCGGCGGCACCGGCTTCGTCGTCCGGCTCGTAGCGGCCCGGTGACGACCGTGACGGCGGTGCGATGACCGGCTCGCTTCGGCGCGCGTGCCTTGGCGCGGCCGGCATCGCCGCCGCGTTCGGCGCCGCTGAGCTGGTGACCTGGCTCAGCGGCGCCGATCCGGCGACCTTTCCGCTGCCCTCGAGCGTGCTGCTGCGGGCGGCGAGCCTGGTGCACGACGCCGCGTTCGGCAGCGCGGTAACCTCGACGATGGCCGCCTGGGGAGAGGCGATGCTGATCACGGTCGTCATCGCGGTCCCGCTCGGCGTGCTGCTCGGCACGCTGCCGCCGCTGGAGTCGGCGGTGCGGCCGCTGGTCGAGTTCCTGCGGCCGGTCCCCTCGGTCGTGCTGATCCCGCTGGTCCTGCTGGTGGTGCAGGACGACCAGCGCACCGAGATCGCCGTCATCGTGTTCGCGTCGGTCTGGCCGGTGCTGATCAACACTGTCTACGGCCTGCGGGAGGTCGACCCGGCCGCCAAGGAGACCCTGCGCAGCTTCGGCTTCGGCCCGCTGGCGGTGACCGGGCGGGTGGCGCTGCCGAGTGCGGCCCCGTTCATCGCCACCGGCGTACGGATCGCCGCCGCGCTGGCCTTCGTCGTCGCGGTCGCGGCCGAGCTGGTCGGCACCGGGATGGACGGGATCGGCGCGTTCGCCGGGCAGGCGCAGGGCGGTGCCGACGGGGTGGCGGTGATGATCGCGGCGGCGATGTGGTCCGGGCTGATCGGGCTGGCGCTCAACGCGGTGTTCCTCGGCGTCGAGCGGCGGGCCTTCCGCTGGCACTTCGCGCTGGCGGGCGACCCGGGCGGTCAGCCGTGAGCCGCCTGCCGTCGGCGGCCTGGCGGCTGGTGGCGCAGCTGCTGGTGCTGGCGGCCGCCCTGGCCGCCTGGGAACTGGCGACCCGGTCGGCGGCGAGCCCTTACTTCCTGCCCCCGTCGGTCATCGCCAAGTCGGTCTATCACCTGTGGTTCGCCGGCCCCGCCCGCCACCTGTGGCTGACCAGCGACGCGACCGGGAACCTGCTGCCCAGCCTGGGCCGGATGCTCGGCGGCTGGGCGGCGGCCAGCCTGGCCGGCATCGCTCTCGGCATCGCGATCGGCCGGGTTCGCCTGCTGGCCGAGCTGGCCGAGCCGATCGTGCACTTCGGCCGGGCGGTGCCGGCCCCCACCCTGGTCCCGGTGTTCCTGCTGATGTTCAAGATCGGCACCCCGATGGAGGTCGCCGCGATCATCTTCGGCGTCATCTGGCCGGTGCTGCTCAACACTATTGACGGCGCTCGGCACGTGCACCCGCTGCACGTGGAGACCGCCCGCGCCTTCCGGCTGCCCGCCTGGCAGCGGCTGACCCGGGTGATCGCGCCGAGCGCGGCGCCGAAGATCTTCGCGGGCCTGCGGCTGGCACTCTCGCTGGCCCTGGTGATGATGATCATCTCGGAGTTCGTCGGCAGCACCGACGGCATCGGGCGCGAGGAGATCATCGCCCAGAGCAACTTTGACATCCCGACGATGTGGGCGGTGATAGTGCTCCTCGGGCTGCTCGGCATCGTTCTCAACGCGCTGTTCGGGCTGGCCGAGCACGCCGTCCTCGCCCGGCAGAAGGGGCCATCCAGCCATGCTTGAGGTAACCGGGCTGACCAAGGCGTACGGATCGCACCTGGTCATTGACGACATCAGCTTCCAGGCGGCCGACGGTGAGCTGGTCACGATCGTAGGCCCGTCAGGGTGCGGCAAGTCGACGCTGCTGCGCTGCCTGGCCGGGCTGCTGCCCCCGACCAGCGGGCAGGTGGTGCTCGACGGCACCCCGGTAACCCGGGTTCCCCCGGGACTGGCGATCGTGTTTCAGGACTACAGCCGCTCGCTCTACCCGTGGCTGAGCGTGCGGGACAACGTGGCGCTCCCGCTACGGCGCACCATCCGCGGCCGGGTGGCCCGCCGCGAGGCCGCGCTGGCCGCGCTGGGCACGGTCGGGCTGACCGCGTTCGCCGACCGCCACCCGTGGCAGCTGTCCGGCGGCATGCAGCAGCGGGTGGCAATCGCCCGGGCGCTGGCCTGTGACCCCGGACTGCTGCTGATGGACGAGCCGTTCGGCTCGCTCGACGCGCAGACCAGGGAGGACTTGGAAGACCTGGTGCTGCGGGTGCGGGCCGACCGCAACATCACCATCGTGCTGGTCACCCATGACATCGACGAGTCCGTCTACACCGGGGACCGGGTGATCGTGCTGGCGGCCGGGCCAGGCCGGGTGCGGGCGGTCATCGGGGTGGACCTGCCCGCGCCGCGCGACCAGATCGGCACCAAGGAACTGCGCGAGTTCGCGCACCTGCGGGCCGAGGTCAGCCGCCTGGTCCGCGGGGCAGCGCCTGCGCCGCGGGCAGCGTCGGGGACACCGGCCAGGGAGACAAGGACGAATCATGGCTGACCACCGTTCCGGCGCGCTGCCCGGCCTCCAGCGGCTGTCCACCTCGGCGCTGTCGGACGCGCTCGACCGGGCCGGGCAGGCCGGCCAGCTGCTCGGCCTGCACCCGCTGCGGCCCGGACAGCGAATGGCCGGCCGCGCCTACACGGTGCGCTACCAGCCGACCGGCTCGGTTCCGGGCAGCGTGGGCGACTTCATCGACGACGTGCCGCCCGGCTCGGTCGTGGTCATCGACAACGGCGCGCGGACCGACGCGACCGTATGGGGTGACCTGATGACGTCGGTCGCCAGCCGGCGGGGCCTGGCCGGCACGGTCATCGACGGGGTCTGCCGCGATGTCGACCGGGCGGCCGAGCTGGCCTACCCGGTCTACAGCCGGGGCGCCTACATGCGCACCGGCAAGGACCGGGTGCGGCTGGCGGCGCTCGGCGAGCCCGTCGGGGTGGCAGGCTGCCGGGTCAGCCCAGGCGACCTGGTGGTCGGCGACAGCGACGGGGCGGTGGTGGTCCCGGCCGGGGCCGAGGACGAGGTGCTCGGTTACGCCCGGCTGATCGAGGAAACCGAGCAGCGGATCAGGGACGCGGTCGCCAGCGGGTCGCCGCTGCGCCAGGCCCGCCTCGACTTCGGCTACCACACGCTGCAACGGCGCCAGGACACGGGGACGCGGTGACGGCCGGCCTGCCCGACGGTTACCAGTCGCTCGACACCTGCGCCGTCGCCGACGCCATGGAGGCGGTGCGCGGCGCCGCCTACACCGACCAGCACGTACTACCCGGCCTGGCCGCCACCTGGCCGGGCGCCCGTGCGCTCGGCTTGGTGACCACCACCCGGCTCGCGCCCGGCCCGGCGCCGGCCGGCGCCCCGCACCTGGGGACCAGCGCGATCGAGGCCGGCGGCCCGGGCCGGGTCATCGTCATCGACAACGGGGGCCGCACCGACGCCGCGTCCTGGGGCGGCCTGCTTTCGGCGGCCGCCCGGCTGCACGGGATCGCGGGCGTGGTCACCAACGGCGCCGCCCGTGACGTCGACGAGGCCGCAGAGCTCGGGTTCGCCGTGTTCAGCCGGGCGACGACGCCACGGACCGCCCGCGGCCGGTACCACGAGGTCTCCTGCGGCGAGCCGGTCACCTTCGGCTCGGTGACGATCGAAACCGGCGACTTTATCGCCGCTGACGGCAGCGGCGTGGTGCTCGTCCCGCGGGCGGACGTTCCCGCGGTCCTGGGCCGCGCCCGGGAGATCGCCGCCAGGGAGCGGGCGATGCGCGCGGCGCTGGAAGCCAGGGGGGCGCCGTCCGCGGTGCTCGGCCGCTCCTACGAGGACATGCTGAAAACCAACGGAAAGGCGTTATCGCAGTGACGGTCATCGACGCGCACGCCCACATCACCCCGCCCCCTGAGGTGTTCGCCTTCCAGGCCCGGCTGATCGCCAGCGGCGGCTACCCGGCCGCCCGGCCGCCCAAGCTGACCGACGACCAGCACCGGGCCGCCCTGGCCAAGCACCTGGACCGGCTCGACCAGCACGGCACCGACCTCCAGCTGCTCTCGCCGCGGCCGTTCCACATGATGCACTCGGCCCAGCCGCGCGCCATCGTCGAAAGCTGGACCGGCTTCGTCAACGACGTGATCGCGGCGCACGTGTCGCTCTACCCGGCCCGGTTCCGCGGCGTCGCCGGGCTGCCGCAGTACCAGGACACCTCGCCCGGCGGGTGCCTGGCCGAGCTGGAGCGCTGCGTACGGGAGCTCGGCTTCGTCGGCGCCCTCGTCAACCCCGATCCGATGGAGGGGAAGGGGGACGTGCCCGGGCTCGGCGACCCGTTCTGGTTTCCGCTCTACGAGAAGTTCTGCGAGCTCGACGTACCGCTGTACGTGCACTCGGCTGGCTGCGCGCGGGAACGCGAGCCGTACACCCTGCACTTCATCAACGAGGAGAGCGTGGCGGTTATCAGCCTGCTCGACTCGGACGTATTCGAGCGGTTCCCCACGCTGCAGGTGGTCATCTCGCACGGGGGCGGCGCGATCCCCTACCAAGTCGGCCGGTTCCGGTCGATCCGCCTGCTGTACGGCGGCGAGGACTTCGACCAGTCGCTGCGGCGGCTGTGGTTCGACACCTGCCTGTGGTCGCGGGAGGGCCTGGAGCTGCTGCTCAAGGTCGTGGGGGCGGACCGGGTGCTGTTCGGCACCGAGGTACCGGGCACCGGCTCGGGCTTCGACCGGCGCGCCGGGCGGTACCTCGACGACATGCTGCCGCTGGTCAACGAGTGCGCGTTCCTGACCCCCGCCGACCGCCAGGCGATCCTCGGCGGCAATGCCGAGAAGCTGTTCAAGCTGACGGCGCAGGTGGCCGGCCGTTGACGGCGGCGCCCCGGCTGCGCACCGTCATCCGGCGCTACGGCTACACCGAGCCGCTGCTCGACGGCCGCGCCCGCTCCGCGCGGGTCACCCTCGACTTCCAGCCGGTCGACGGCGCGCTGCGCAACGCGATGACCCGGATGGCGCGCGACTGCGCCTACGACCTGTGCGAGATGTCGCCCACGTCCTACCTGATGGCGCGGCTGGCGGGCGCGCCGCTGACGGCGCTGCCGGTATTCCCGTTCCGCCAGTTCCCGCTCGACCAGGTCATCGTGCGCGCCGACGGGCCGGTCGTCGCACCCGCCGACCTCGCGGGCGCCCGGATCGGCATGCGCACCTGGGCCCAGCCCACCGGGCTGTGGATCAGGGAGATCCTCGCCTCGCTCTACGGCTGCGACCTGTCGCAGGCGCGCTGGACCCTGGTGGCCGAGGATCCGGTCGCAGGCGCGCCGCGGCCGCCAGGTACCCGGCTGCTACCCGGCCGCACCCTGGAGGACCTGCTGGCCTCGGGCGAGATCGACGCTGCGTTCGGGCTGCACCGGGTGCCGCCCGGCGGCCGGCCGCTGCTGGGCGACCCGACCGGGCTGGCCAGGACCTGGTACCAGGCCACCGGGCTGATCCCGGCCAACCACCTGCTGGTCATGCGGGCCGACCGGTTCGACCCGGAACTGGGCCAGGAGCTCTGCCGGCTGTTCGACGCGGCCCGGGCCTGCTACCTAGCCGACATCCGGGCCGCGGCGGCTGACCCCGTCATCGCCCCGCTCCGGGCGGTCACCGGCCTGGCGGACCCGCTGCCGAACGGATGGGCGGCCAACCTGCCCTTGTGGCGCACCCTGGCGGCGGCCGCCGCCAGGCAGGGGATGATCACCGACCCGGCCGACGCCCGAGACCTGCTAGAACGCTGCTCAGCAGTAAACCAATAAGCCGCTATTTCCAGCGGCAATAGTTGGCGGCCGGTATTACAGACTGCTTAACGAGCCGCCCGGGGTAGCCTGCAGCAGACAGTGAATCACGAATAGAAAGGCGGCCGATGGCCCAATTCGCGGGCGCTATCGCAACGTCACACGCCCCGCCGCTTTTCATCGAGCCACAGTTCTGGGCGGCTCATTCCGACAAGGTTGACCGGGGAAACCCGGAGCTTATCTCGCCGCGGACCGGTAAGGTCACCTCTTACGACGACCTGGTGGCGGAGGTAGCGGCGGCCGATCCGGGCCTGCTCTCCCGTATCAGCATGGCGGACTTCACCGCCAACTACGCGCGCATGCAGGCGGCCACCGAGCGGCTGCGGCAGACGGTGCGCGCCGCCCGGCCCGAGACGGTGGTGGTGATCAGCGACGACCAGGAGGAGATCCTGTTCGACGACAACATGCCGGCCTTCTCCGTCTACTGGGGCGGGCAGTGGAAGCTGAAGCCGTGGGCACCTCGCGGCGGGCCCGGCGACCCGATCCTCGACTCCTTCGCCCGCGGCTGGGGCGACAGGGAGCTGACGGTGCCGGTCGACACCGACCTGGCCGAGCACCTGATCCGGTCGCTGGTCGACGACTCCTTCGACGTCGCGCAGTTCCGTTACATGCGGTCGGAGTACGGTGGCACGGTCGGCCCGTCCGGGTACGTCACCGAGGCGCGGACCAGGGCTCCCCAGCCGCACGGCATGCCGCACGGCTTCGCCTACGTGGTCAAGACGCTGCTGGACAGCGCGCCGGTCCCGCTCGTTCCCGTGTTCATCAACACGTGCTACCCGCCTAACCGCCCGACCCCGCGGCGCTGCTACGACTTCGGGGCAGCGGTCCGCCGGGCGATCGACAGCTTCACGTCGGAGCGGCGGGTCCTGCTGGTCGCCTCGGGCGGGCTCAGTCATTTCGTGCTCGACGAGGAACTCGACCGGCTGCTGCTGACCGGACTCGACCGCGACGACCGGGCGATCCTGGAGTCACTGCCCCGGCTGGACTCGCCGACCGGGGAGATCCGCAACTGGATCGCGGCCAGCGGCGCCTGCAGCGGCATCCCCTTCCGTCTCATCGACTACGTGCCGACACCGCGCAGCGCGGCCGGCACCGGCGGCGGTTGGGGGTTCGCGTGCTGGCTGCCCGCGACCGACGGGGCGGCGGCGTGCTGATCGTCGACTCCCACCCGCACGTCATGACGCTGGACACCGCGCGGTACCCGCTCAGCCCGGTGGGGGGCACCCAGTCGGCCTGGTCGCGCGGCGTCTCGCTCACCGGGGACGAGTTCGCCGCGATGATGGCGGGAGCCGGGGTCGGCGCGGCCACGCTAGTGCAGGCCTCCACGGTCTACGGCTACGACAACAGCTACCTGGCCGACACGGTGGCGGCGGGCCGCCACCGCTTCGCCGGGGTCTGCTCGGTCGACCCGGTGGCCGACGACACCGCCGCCCGGCTGGAGCACTGGATCCGCGGGCGCGGCCTGCACGGGGTCAGGCTGTTCGCGACCAGCGCGGGCGCCGGCACCCTGTTCTCGCTCGACGACCCGCGGCTTGCGTCCTTCTGGGCGACGGCGGCCCGCCTCGGCGTCCCGGTGGACGTCCAGGTGCGGTATCCCGGCATCGACGCCGTGCGGCGGGTGCTCGAGCGGCATCCCGGCATCCCGCTCATCCTCGACCACCTGTCCACTCCCCCGCTCGCCGACGGGCCGCCGTACCAGGCGGCGGCCGGGCTGTTCGAGCTGGCCCGGTTCGGCCGGCTGCACCTGAAGTTCACCAGCCGCAACCTCGACGACGCGGGCCAGGGCCGGTCGACCGTCACCGCCTTCCTCGGCCAGCTGGTCGAGCGGTTCGGCCCGGAGCGGGTCATGTGGTGCTCGAACTTCCCCAACACCGACGGCAAAGCGCCCGCCACCGCCGCGACCTACGCCGGACTGGTCGACCGGGTAGTGAAGGAACTGGCCCCGTTCGGGGCGGGCGTGCAGCGCGCGCTGCTGGGGGAAACGGCGCTGTCGCTCTACCCCGGCCTGGCCGGCTAGCCGCGTCATGCCCGCAGCACTGCGGATGGCGCTCGCCCGGCGCCCGCATACCGCCGCCATCCTTGACCGCCGCCTGCCGCCGCCGCGTGGACTCGACATCGATTTCGTCGAGGTCAACCCGATCAACCAGGCGTTCCGGCGGATGGTCCGCGACCTTGAGTTCGACATCTGCGAGATGGCGGTAGTCACTCACTACCTCGCCCGCGCGCACGGGTTCCCGGTGAGCGCCATCCCGGTCTTCGTCTCCCGCCACCTCCCCACGGCCGCGGTCGAGTACAACGCGGGCAGCGGGATCAGCGGCCCGGCCGACCTGGCGGGCACCCGGGTCGGCAGCCGGTCCTACACCATGACGACCGCGGTCTGGGCCCGGGGGATGCTCGCACGCCAGTTCGGGCTGGACACCGCGGCCGTCACCTGGGTCGTGTCCGACATCGAGCACGTCCCCGGGCTGTCACTTCCGGCCAACGTGGAGCGGGTCCCCGGCGCCGACCTGCGGACGATGCTGCGCGGCGGGGAACTCGCGGCCGGCATCGGGCTGGCGGCGGCCAGCGGGACGGTGCGGCCGCTGTGGGCGGACACCGCGGCCGTGGACGAGTCGTGGCTCGCCCGGGCCGGGGCGGTGCCAGTCAACCACACGGTGGTGATCCGCGAGGACCTGCTCCGGGGCGCCCCCGGGCTGGCCGCGGAGATCTTCCGCTGGTTCAGCGCGGCCGCCGACCTCGGGGCCCAGTCTCCGGCCGATGCCCGGTCCCCGGCCGACCAGCCGCGGGATCCGGGGCCACCGGGCGGGTACGGCCTGACGGCGGGCAACCGGGCCTGCCTGGAGCTGCTGCTCGAGCTGACCCGCGAGCAACTGCCGGGCGAGCGCGGGCTGCCCCGCTCGGTCGACGACGCGTTCCTCGACCTCTAGCCACGGCTGCTGGCCCGGCCCGGCACAGCTGGGACCTGGCGGGATTGGATCGCGCAGGCGGGGAATAGTGACTCCGTGGCCGGCCGCCGACCGCCCACGCCGAGCACAGGGGGACGCGCATGACTGACCTGCCGCGCCGGTGCGACGTGGTGATCGCGGGCGGGGGCGCGGCCGGGCTGGCCGCGGCCCGGCAACTGACCGCGGCCGGGGCCGAGGTGCTGCTGCTTGATGCGGCCGGGCGGATCGGCGGGCGGATCGCGACCGACCAGGTGGACGGCTTCCTGCTCGACCGCGGCTTCCAGGTGGTGAACACCGG
>Ga0265338_10007963_pt1 | contig 12978 bp, 7 predicted proteins | sample 42126metaG_FD_193579 | JGI IMG/M metagenome (GOLD analysis project Ga0265338, IMG submission 193579) | Rhizosphere microbial communities from Carex aquatilis grown in University of Washington, Seatle, WA, United States - 4-21-26 metaG | ecosystem: Host-associated > Plants > Roots > Rhizosphere >... | reverse complement strand
AAAATGAATTGAAGACACACTTTCGTCTTTTCTGCTTCATTCTTTATCTGCGGGCTTTTACCATGTCTCCCAAACAATTTCAGTACATATGGCGCAAGACGATTTCACATACATATCGAGGTCGGAAAGGGATCGGGTGTTTTCACGTCTCACCATAGTGCCCGTTGTTTTGTTCTTACTAGTTCTTTCACCTTTCGGTGGGTCAACCTAACCTAAACGTAACTACACGTTCAACTAGTTAATCAAAACTAGATTCGTATATGATTGTGATCATACACTATATATGAGAAAAACCAAACCAATGAATGAAATCAAGATATATACTATGAAATGTTCAATAACACACTATATATGATACTATGAAATGTTCAAAAAGACACTATATATGAGAAAAAAAGAGAAAAGCAATCTACACGGCTATATGAGTTTATGGGAGGAAATTGACTAACGTTTTGGGTGTAAGACCGGTTGGACTAGGCAAGACTAGCATTAATGTTCGTCAGCCTGCTTGGTTTTCGCTCTTCCTGACATGGTATCTATGAGAGAACGGTCAGCCACCAACGGGTGGTAGCCACAGCCGGAGTCTCATTCATAAGTTATCCCTTTCCAACTCAGTCAGTGTTTACGCTTTATGTATTGGGCTCTAGAAGCTTCAACAATGCTTTGCTTTCCGCTAGCTTGCCTGCCTCGAAGTAATGATGAACAACCAAGACCACAAGTTCAAAACAGAGATCTGAACAAGGGATGTTTCACACTTTTCACTAGGTGTGTGTTGGCATAGTTCCTCTGAAATCAATGAATTTTTCTAAATTCTTTATACTTCAGAGAAATGTATCATTCGAACACTGGCGCACCTTACTATGAGGGTCGCGTTTGACCAGGGATATACCCGTAGGTCAGGATTGACTACTGTGAACCAAGTCCTTACCTCAAGTAGGCGGCTTTTCTGATAGCCCAATCTCCCCCTATGTCACTCTTTTTTACTGATTAGGATAGTTTGAAGTGATGGGAAAAACGAAAGGTTAATACGTTGAGTATATTTAAAGGAGTAAGAGCTGATTGAACTATTAACACATACGTAGGGAATAAAATTCTATGATCGATATGAAACTTTGAGCCTTTGATCTTCATTTCATCTACTAAAAGAGAGCATCGATGATATCCCTGCTACCTACAGACATTCATAAACATTGTTCATCCGTTCCTAGCAAAAGATACTTACGAAACATATGTCAAAGTAATCATACACCATGAGAATAAGTCTTTCATTACCATCACTTATTTGAAAAGTCAATCAGAATTGAAACTTAACATAGAATTTGATGATGTCCAAGAACAACTAACAAATTTTCATACTGCCAGTTTGATGTCTCCATCATCTGACTCAATTCGAATAAAGTTGAGAAGGTACTGGAAACTTTGAAGATCTCTTCCACTATCAAATGCGCCCCCATATGTACTGGGAACGTCTCGGTTTTCATGGTCAAAGTCTGGCAAAGTAGCTAAAGTAAAGTCTAGCTTTATGCATTAAAATATATAGGTAGGAAGGACCTTTATTTTTAACCTGAAAAGATACCCGAGCAGATTCAATAGCAAATGGTCGCTTCCTTTCTTCATTCAGCCCTTTCAGTTAAGTAAATAGCCCCAGTATGAGATCAGACCAAACTGAGCCGGGCTCTCTTTTGCAGTACCAGAGTCTCCATGTACAAAATAGTAAAATAATTTACAATCAACTGCGGCAAATCTCTATTCTCATCCTCGTCTACCATATCTACTAGCTACTCTCCAGTAAGACCAGTTTTATACATAGACTCATTTGGTTTTTGAGTAGAAGGACTCTGAAAACTCTATAAATAGGTACGTACTCCTTTATTTAAAAGATTCAATTGCCTTCGAAAAGATCTATTTCGAACATTCGTAGCTAAGATAAAAGAGAATAAAAACTTGCTTTCATCAGGACTTCCAGTCCGACACGCACGAACTGTTTGTTGAGAGCCTTCCTGCTGAAGTTACTTTCAAGCAAGTAGAAACAAAAGCTAGTGGAGAGAAGGGCCTGCGTCACAAAATGGATTGGCCCAAAGAGATGTGATTGGCATTTTTTTATGGCTAAGCCCCATGAGTCTGGGTAGATGGAGGTGGGTGGGCGGAATTCCTTATTTTCCCTATTATTTCAAGTAGGAATTCTCCCATCAAAATTCTCGATTTGATGAATAGGCATGTACTTTTATACCTGTACAGCACTATCCATTCTCAGCACATAACATACCATCCAACCCATACTACTATAATAAAATAAAAAGGGGACTTCTAATAACTTTTATGTACGCAAGGGGGTACCAAACCATATAATCCATACACCTATAGAGAGATAGAGTACACTATACAGACTAACCGATAGCGACGGATAGGAAAAATAGACTGGAGATTTCGATTGCCAAACTTGTTGATTTCGCGGAGGTTTCTTGATCAAGGCCTCTTTATATGTACTCGGGCCTGGAACTACAGACTCCATTGCTGGGCCTACATATTGATCTGTTTGCTTCATGCATCAACTTGATCTTTGTTCGTCTCAGATGGGCTTTGATCTGTACTTGGCCTTTCAAATCGAATTCGCACCTCGTTGTCGTTGAAAAGATTGCGACATAATCTAGGATTTTCTTCTTCTATCTCTTGTCGGACAACCTTTTGTTTTTCTTCTTTTTTCCAAGAAAAATCGCCTAAAATCGCCTAGAGAATCGCCCCTGCGCTCAGCAGACCATTTATTCTACCACATAATTTCAACATAAAGATATCTTACTAGTAGCAGCCGTTGTTTAGCTTGTTGGAGCGTGCGTACTCTCTAGCTCCAAGGCGGAAGGGTAATATAATAAAGAAGGAATTTCACTAGAAAAGAGGATGAAATTGTACAGGTCCATCCCGTAAAGAACTAATTTTCCCAGGAACAAGATTTCCACTTAGTAGCCCTATTCGTTCCATTTCCAACACTATTTGACCACAACTAATACAGTTACGTCCGTGCCACGTCAAAAATATGCATACCTTGCCTATTTGACTGACCCAGCTACCTTGTAAACAACTATACCTTGACTTGTTGACCCATACCTTGAACGCTTACCTTTGTATACTTTGACTTTACTTGGCTATGCATCTCTTTCTAGTTACGCATTCGGTGACAACTACTTGAATCCTAGCTGCTCCTTTACTCCACGCTCCTGGTTGTTGACCTATCTATCCCGTGCCATCTCTTGGTTATTCCTCCCTAGGTTGTCTAGCTCGTTAACACCTATACGTTCATGTCTTTCCAACTACTATACCTAAACCTTGAAACCTTGCCAACTCGTTCAAGCAAATGCATATCTTGGTTATCTGTGATGACCGATCTCTTGTGACGTAACTATCACACAGAAAGGCCTTTTCCAAGCTACCGATACTACCCAAATAAATGCGGACCCTATACTTGGATAACTCAAACACCTATTAAACCTACTCAGGGTACTTATGAACAATCAAGCTACCGATATAGTCCTATTCCTGGCTATCCGTGGGTGGTGAATATCCAACTACTACTTATCTTTCTAGTAGCCCTTGCACAAATGTCTATCAGCTATTCCCATGCCTATCCTTTAAAGAAACGTATCTTGACTAAACGCTTATCAGCTATTGATAACTACCAACTACTACTTGCTTCGCCCCAGAAAAAGAGCTCTTTTAGTATACTATGAGTTGGGTGAGGGAAAGGACCACTATTGATGCCTTGAACTCTACTCCTCTAGAGAGTCCTCCTTACAAGGGGCTATGCTCTGTTAAGGCTTTTGTGACATAGATCGATCGGGTGCTGACTGAGTATATAAAGGAAGAAGCAGAGAATCTCCTTTTCGGTACCTTATGAAGCTAGACCGAGTGGGGCAAGGGATAGGGCAGGTGTGTACGCAGCGATTGCCGGTGAAGAAGGAATGAATCCTGCCAGCCAGGGAGGGAGAAAGTCAAGTCAAAACAAAGCAAGACGCGCAGCTCTTCCGCAGCTGTGGCATATCTTGAAGTTGGTGCATCTGCCTGGCCCCGCCCAGTTGAAGTGAGAATTGCCAGCCATAGAATATAGTTTAATAAAAAAGGGAATCTCCTCTAGTTTAAGTGCCTGCCAGTTTCCTGCCCGAACATAGTAGCTTCGAGGAATTCCTTTTCTTTGAAAGTGTTTACAGCGGAGCACAGTGCTTTAGGCAAGCCCGAGCGAGGAGTGAGTGTCAAAATGCTTCCAAATTCCATAATGTGACCTAGCCAATTTGCTGAATAATTAATGGTGTTAAAATGAAGGAAACTCACCGCCATCATATCATTTTCCTCGTCATGTGAAGATGAGGTCACCACATTCCTTTGCACCAGCTCATTTTTTCGCTGAACTCTTTACTCATCATACAGATTGTCAAGAGTGCCACGGATATACTCAATGTTATCTCGGGCATGAACCCGTATCAAAAGCCAATTCCACCACCTTCATCTTCAATCTTGGATCTAACACCACTGCTATGGCAAATATTGGACTGAAATAACCCCCCTACTTTTCCATATTGGAGTTGCATCTTCGAGACAATGGGGCCCGCTGTGAAAGCATCGAATTGGGAATTGCAAAAAGGCATGAGAGAGTAAATAAGCTGACATAATTATCATTAATGGGGTAGCTTCATAAAAGCTTTTGAGAACTTCACCCGCTTTATCAACAATGGCTAATTGGCCTAGAACACCACCACCATAAGGCATCACACTATCCATCATTATCAATGTGGAATTCCACCGGCACATCCTGACACAACCCTTCACTTCCACATCAAATGGTTGTGCACACTAAAAAAACTTCTTCTTCCTACTAGGGGCAGTGAAAAGCATAGGAACTGGTTAGACTTTTTTATTCAAGTTGACCTAGCTCAGAAGAATAATCATTTCCGGGAACAGGTGAACCCCGTGCATAAAGATATGGATAGGGATGCCATTACCAACCAATAGTAGTAAGTAGCCTGTAGATACGCTCAAGCAAGAAGGAATAATTTTGACAAAGTTGAAAGTAGTTTATGAATACATGGACAAGGACGCAGGTCAAACAGATGTTTTCTATTTCTTATATAAAAATGGCAGATGATTCATATTTTGCATGTCAGTTTCCATTTCTGTTCTATTCCAAAAAGCCACAGTGGTAATAAATAAGAGCATCTTCTAGAACGTACAATAGTAAGACATGCCCATTGTGAAGTGAAAATTAACTGGAACTATTGGAATTGCAGATACTGGGAGGCTGGTATGCTGCGCAAGTACCTTGTCGAGCCTGCTTCAATGTGGGTGGTGCCCTTCTAATATAGCTAAGGTTTCTCTTTTCAGGTAATTTGGCCTTTGCCCAAGCGGAGTTGGTATAAAATTTCTATTTAGGTTTCCCTTTTTGGTCTTTCTCAGAGAGAGGTCCATTCTTCTCTTAGTAACTCGTAGACTTTGTCAGCATTAACTCTAGCCAGGAAGGAGGGCATTATAAGCCAGCCGCTTCCATTCAAAGAGTATGAGATTGGGCCATGTCAAGTGCCTCACCTATTGCCAGTGCTTTGGAAGACCCAATTATGTTCCAGGCTAATTTCGAGTAACCTTCCAGCACTCACTTTAGACGTCAGGCGCGTAGCGGCGACCTATCCTTCCGTTCAAGCAGGTTTGTCTTTCTCACCCCGCCAACAAGTTCCATACTTTCATCGATTTGGCATATTATCATCAAAGAAGAAGAAAGGATCATAGCTTTCTGAAGTTGACTCTGGAAAATCTTATATAGACTTTGCTTTAGTCAAATATGTTTCAGCGCCTTCTCTTTATGGTAGTTAGGCACTTTTTAACTTTCTCCCGTTTTCAAGAACTTATATCCCATACCCGCAAGTAGTTGTAGTTAATGATAGCCCGGTAGGAAGACTTAGCCAGCCGATTAAGTTCAGTTCCGGAAGACAGCTCATAGTACGAAAGCAGGCCCCAGGCTCAACGCTTCGCGCCTCACATTTCTTTTGGTCTTTTCTTTATCCATCAGGAGGGCCTTGGCGAAAGACTTGATGATTTAAAGAGGTAGGGCTCAAAGAAGCATTTCCAAGATTGCGCGCATCCTTGCTTGCAACTTTATTCAACAAGCTCATTTCAATTCAAGCTTTTTAAAGCCGGCCTGAGATTCACTGCTCCAGTCACTCTACCTCTTCTTCCAAGAAGGAAGTACTTTAGGCTTTCATGATCGGTTCTTATGAAAAAGGGGGAACCGCAGATGTAGTTTCTCCATTGAAAGACTGCCTCCAGTAAAGCAGGAAAGTGCTTATCATAGCATAGGTAGATAACCCAAGGCTCAACGGTCCTAATGCTTTACTGAGGTAAGCTATAGCCTGCATCAAAACAGCTCCGATTCCCTAAGTTTCCAGCTAAAAAGGTTTTGTAAAGTCCGGCATTGCCAATACCGGTGCACTAGCCATGGCCTTCTTTAATTGTTCAAACGCTAGGGTTGCATTCTGGTCCCACCTTAACCCATTTTTTGGAAGTAGGTTGGAACGTGGCTTGCTACTGACTCCATACTTTCGCACAAACTGCTTATAGTACCCAGAAAGCCCGTAATTCTTTATTTAACATCGCGGCCAATTCAACATGGCACCGGTCGAAAGCCCTTGCCCTGAAATCGCATGCCCAAGATATTCCACCCGCACCATTCCAAAATCACACTTACTCTCCTTTGCATAAAAGTTATGCTCCTTCAGTCATGCTAGCACAGTAGTGAAATGCTTCACATGCGTTTCCATATCCATACACCAATATCTCGTCATATAAAAACTAACACAAACTTCCGATCATACTCTTTCAAGACTTCATTCATACAAGATTGGAACGTGGCGGGGGGCGGCGGGATGACGTCGTCTTAGACCGAATCACTTTTTTAATGAAAAGATGGATCTGAGCGAATTTGGCATCCTACACATTCCATTCTTTGAGAATCCGACTCCATAACTCAACGTGTTATACCCCACCACAGGATATATAAGAGAAGTGCGTATGAAACTACGGCCCCGGCTACAGAGGATGAAAAACCACCTCATAAACCTACCCTATTCCCGCCTATCCGACGACATAGAAGAGAACTTAAAATGTATTCAATACACCAAACGTCCAGGTAAGTTTTCTTTGCTTTCGGATATGCTTTTTAATATCTTTACTTGTGAAAATAGAAAAACTTGTACTTTATCGCTTGGAAAAGAAAGACTATCCTCGAAGTAAATCAATCTATCTCGTATTGCCCAATCTGGATGCGCTCGTCACCCCGGGAACTCGCAGCCCATCACAACTACTCATACTAGGAGCAATGGCCACTAGGAGGACTGAAACTCAGACTTCTATACGTAAGAAAAATACTGAAACGGAAAGTCAATCCCTCCGTAATGACTTACTTCCTCCGTGAGCTCATGTTCGGTCGGTAGAAAAAGGCTTAAGAGCTAAATAGAGAAAGTCAGTTTGAAGTGTAACGGTGAGTACCACAGGAACGTAAGTGTGACGAGTTTAAAAGCTGGCTAATGCAACGAATGTGGAAGGAATGTAGAACTAGCAAGTGGAACGAGGAAGAAAAAAGGATGTTGAAATGAAGAGGAGGATGAACCGAAATGCATTTTTCCACCTAACCTAATATGAGTTTTTTTCAAAGTAGAAGGAGAAGTCAATTAGTTAGCAGTCCTTTCGCAGAACATCAATTAGGAGTCACGCTTGACATCTGTCTCGCTACAAAGAATTCCATAAGCAAGCTACATCCAATACTCTACCATACCTCCTTAACCTCTGCCAAGAAGGAATGGAATGGGTTGCTGAACCAAGAGGAAAAGGAATATAAATAGGCGAACTTGAGTCTAGAGGAACGAGTCTTTCTTCATATCTAAGAAGAACTGGCTGCCGGTTCCCTATACCTATATATAGTAAGGATTCTATCTACTTATATGATATTATTTAATTCTTCGGAAAGGCTTACCTATAAGATTACTTTATTCTTCATATTATCTTATAGCTTGATTCTTTCTATTATCTTCTAGATATAAGAAGAAGGAAAAGAGGGTGTGATCGTTCATTCAATAAGAATAAGGAAAAGAGGAGTGTCTGAACAAAGAGTAGTGGTACCTTCTCTTGTCTGCTCTTCGATATGAAGAGTTACGCTCAACGTTGAGGGTCATGTGAAAGTCATAGTAAGAAGCGGTAGAGAGAAGGCCTGCTTGCTAGAAGAAGTGTCTGGGTCTACTACGGTTAGCTAGATCAAGTAGGGCCTCTGCGGTAAAATACGGATTGTAACTCTGGCGAGAGGAAAAATACTATATATAAAGGACTAACTGTAGCTTATAGACCTTAGGTTCCAAGTCTGAACCTAATAAATCTGAAAAGAACTCATAAGTGAGCTTTCTCGGGTACCTTACTCTTACATCTGGCGACAGGAAAGGTCTGCACTTCATCAACTAGGCAAGGGTAAAAATACCCTACTTTGGAATAGGCTCTAAAAAAACATACCTAGAGTTCCTAGGGATTCTACGGGAGAGTAATCCACTAGCTCTCTCTGATGGATGGGGCGAACTAACCGTACAGAGTTCTCAGGAGTTTGACTTTCGCTCGTGAATGAACTTACTTGGGTGCCTTGGAATATCGAGTAGAATACCAGACTTTGGGACAGTATATATAGCTAGGGTAATAGATTTGGAATAGTAAGTATAGCTCGGGGAATCCTTTCCCTCGTGAAAGAGTGGGTTGTCATCGGCTTGGAAAAGAAAAGTACTCTATGTCAGGGGAGAGAGCCGGAGAAAGCTTACATTTTGTTGGAATGAATAGCTAGAGTAAAGTAAAGTTACCTAGCCAAACCCAAAATAAAGCCCAGGCAATTTCCATAAATGATCATATAGAGGAGAGGGCCCTTCTGCGCCTACCTTTTTGTATCAGTATCCGAGGGGAGAACGCTTCTGCCCCGGAAACACATATACAAGAACGCTTCGTAACATATCATTTTTGACATATAAAAACAACGCTGCTGACCCGGAAGGACACTTCTGACCGAGGGGTAGTTCCTCGATTCTCTCTTATAAGAGAACGCCCCAGCCAATTCAAATCATCATACAGAGGCTGGCTTATAACCATATAAATAAACATATCAAATATTTATAGAATCTCAACAGTCAAAAAAGAACGCTTACGCACCTTACCAATAGAAAACTTCTGCTTAGTACGCTTCTGAACCTTACTATCATCTAATAAAGAGGCACACCTATCTACCAACCATATATGCTGATCGAAGGATCCCTTGTTCTTGTGCAGGCAAGAATCCCTACCGAAGTAAATCGACTTACCAATATTTAGTTAGGACAGGAGCGTAGGACTTTGATTTCTCATCCGATTTTATCCTTTTATTCATACAAAGCTTGACGATGCTAATGGATGGGCTTTGGCTTTACGATGCTAATGGAATTGGTCATCATCTACTCACCCAAGGAAGGAAAGATGGGCGGCTGTACTTGACTTTACCTTATGCCTTCAAAGTAGATCCTTCTCTCTTTCTCTATGGCTGTTCCACGCTTTCATCTTCCGGACAGAAGAGCCAAATTCTCAGAAGAAGAAAAAGTAAGGACTGTGCGTGCTCGATTCACAGCTTTGTTTACGCTATCGAGGTTAGTAACTGATTCAAAAAGTAGGGTCAATTCAAAGAGTCGTACCTCGCTACACGGAGCAGTACAGGGGCACCGATTCGGAATAGTGTTAGCCAAAATCTACCTTTACCATCAACGATTCGGTTTAGTAACCCGCAGTCAACAGTGAAGTCAAGAGTGACGTGAGCCGGAATGATAAGCATATAACTACTAAAAAAAGGCAGTACTAAAAAAGTGTTTCAAGCCCTCTCTCTTGCTTCTAAGGAGCTGCAGTGGTTATCGGACCGTTGAACGGCATGTTCTCGAAGAGGGTGATGGTAATATCTTGATAAGTCTCTTCGGAGGGTGTAGTGTCAGGGGGAGACTCAAAGGGGGTGGTTTTCTGTTCACTTTGAATCAGCCTACGTCGTCTCTCTTCCCTCACAATCATCAGTGTCTGAAGTTTCATGATGAATATAGGTTTCACATTTTATTGCTTACGTGAGGAAATATCCATTTTGAACTAGAATTTGTATTTTAGTTCTGATGAGGAGTGAGGTAGATTCGCATTGTTGAAGAAAGCGAAGAAAAAGGATGCTGCTATGGCTTGCTTGTGGCTCTTTCTTCTATTGGCTAGTCTCAGGCATGAGAGTTTCAATTTCTTTTGAAAATAAGTGCGGCTCAGTCATAAGTGTTAGTAATAGCATGAAGTAAGTTGTCGGTTCCAAGAGAGCATAAAAAGATCCGGTCACAAGGAGTAGATAAGTTTCGTAATCAAAACTTTGTATCAAGTCAAAATAAAGTTACGGTTACGGTAATAATAAAAGAGCAAATCCGATAAATCAAACTAAAAAGACTATGATCAGTTCCCCAAGGAAATGCGCCAGTTCGTCACAATCAATCTTCGAAAAAGTCGAGAAAAAAGAAATGCCGGCGGACTCAACATCTAATCTTTTCTAGGCTTTCTGTCTTTTACTATTACTATTCTATTTTAGAGAAAGGCATCCTCTCTATACTCTAAACCCTTATCGGGGAGAAGTCACTCCTCTAAGTGCTATATACGAGCAAAGGGAGGAGGTCTCTATGGATAGAGTTCTATCAGAACCCAACCCTGAAAGCTATGACATGGAGGGCCACAACTGATGAAGTGGCGGCTGCTAAAAGATCGGAGAAAGCGGAAAAACTCAGTAAGTAAAGAAGACTCGGTCCTATAATGCCGAGTTCCTAGTTCAAGTTATGGTTACTACCCGAAGAGGAAAGTGATTCAGATTATGAAGTTTCCGAGAGGCGCCTAAGGCTAAGATAAGGTTAACATGGGAAAGAAGAAGACAACAAGCTTATGGCTGGCAGCCTTATCATCGAATTCGATTTCCACCGAAAAAAACTGGTTGGTGAGAGGAATTGATGCTCAGTCAACTCCAAACGTAGTGAAGGATTTTCCGGTGGGATTGGAAGAATACGAATGTGGACAGAAGTAGCTGTCAGGCTTGGAACCTCATTCACATAGAGATAAAAAGACTGAAACCAAAAAGAATTACTAAACAGAATGCAACAAAGAATCCAAAGGTAGGACCATAGGGGAATGAAAGGAGTTCTCAGAAATGGAGAAATGTACGCCCACACCAAGAAGTAGTTACCAGAGACTCCCCACAAATTATGTAAGGTAAAACCATAATCGATGTTGATGGTTGAGTTGGGTAATTATGGTATTCCATCCCAGCTTACTCTCGGGAGCAACAATTGGGCTCTTCTTATAAAGGCAATGTCAATTGAAGAATCAGTTACGTACGAGGGCAAAACCTTTAGGGGAAAAGGACGGTTACGGTATTTTTTATCTAGGATCTTGTGATCTATCAAACCCCATGTTTGAATACTCTTGTACTCGGCCCGGGACCAGCAACTCAAGCTTCAGACAGACGTCCTATTGACGAAGGAAGCCGATTGACTCGTATATGAAAGAAAGGCGGGGAAGATCCAAAGACAGAGAGGGAATGCAAGCAAGAGTACACCTCTCTGAAATGCATCCAACAAGGTTTTTATCATTTTGAATAGAATAGGGTTTAGGAAGATCAGCAATTCGGAACTTGCTGGATAGTCGTAAATTATTCAATTGTCAATTTTGCACTTAAAAAACTGAAACTATTCACTTTATTGATTAGGCGTATCAGAGTGAAAGGTGGTATTCAAGCTTTCGAGTAGCGGCTTCCATCCCCAAAGGTGTGTCAGCACCTCGTTATCCCGAATGAATCACACGAAGACTTGTTAGCCACCGAGCAGAGCTAACTCACAAATCCCGAAAAAAAATACATGTTTCCTCTTGTTTACCCTTCTCCCATTTTGCATGGTTAGCAAAACAAGTAATAGTACTAATAGCATGTCACAGAAAATAAGAATTCACCTGGAGCATATTGAATATCTAAATAGCAATATCCCTCTGACACTCTTTCCTAGAATCAATTTTCGAAACTGGAAAAAGCCTTTCCAGATTCTAGTTGAGCGGCATCCACATGATCAGAAAGCAGTGACGAAGGCTCAGGTCAAAGTGCGTTCATGCAAAGAGCGGAAATGCCGACAACAGCTTTTTATGAACCTGAATGGAATACCCCAGGTCAATAGAGCGTCGGGAATCTCATCTCTTGATCAACTCTATCTAGAAGTAGGCCGCGTTGGTTTGTTTTTTTTTGGGAGTAGTAAATTGAAACTTGACTTCAAAAAGTCCATTGTTTGGAAATGTGTCAAGAAAGAGATAGGAACATCTGAGTTTGGTAGACAAAGCGAACCAAGTAGATAAACAGTTTGAAATCAACGCCCTTGTTTATTCAAAAAGAACAGACTCTGGCGCACAACTATGGCTTCGATTGACGGATTCCAACCAGGGAGTTTAAATTCCACCAGGTGCCAAGCAAGCCCTCTCTTCTATATGGGCACGGAAAAAGGCTACCCAGCTACTTCTTTTGAGCAAACCGAATGTTCTATCCCTACTTCCCAGCCAACTTTCTTTGGAGAGGGGCCGAGGTGAGACTTTTCCCGCTATTCATATTAGTAAACGGTTGATAGGGCTAGTCCACGCAAGAAAAGCTTTTTCAGTTAGTATGAGGGCTTTTATTTCTACGATTACAGGCCACACGTAGGTGATCAGAATTTAGTTTACTTGCTTATATCCGCTTACTTACGCCGACTCCTTTTTGAGTCAACCATCCTTCCTTGGATCAGTCAGGGTCAAGTCAAACCCTGGAGCCAAATCGTTATTGCCACCCCCCAGTATGCGCTAAGGCATGTTATGTATGAAAGCACAAATGTGCGTTGGGCACTTATTCATAATAATAAGAAAAGTGCCCTTCCA
>Ga0265338_10007961_pt1 | contig 12983 bp, 10 predicted proteins | sample 42126metaG_FD_193579 | JGI IMG/M metagenome (GOLD analysis project Ga0265338, IMG submission 193579) | Rhizosphere microbial communities from Carex aquatilis grown in University of Washington, Seatle, WA, United States - 4-21-26 metaG | ecosystem: Host-associated > Plants > Roots > Rhizosphere... | reverse complement strand
GCAGCTTCCCAAGGATTGGGACACCGACCTGCCCACATTTGGCGCTGCAGACGGTCCGATGGCTACTCGCATTGCATCGGGAAAGACGATTGCGGTGCTGGGCAGTCGTCTGCCCGAGATGATGGGAGGCTCGGCCGATCTTAACCCCAGCACCCACACCAATAGAGAAGGTGCCGGAAACTTCGAGCCGGAGAACGGGGACGGACACAACATGCACTTCGGGATTCGCGAGCATGCCATGGGCGCCATCCTGAACGGCATGGCATTGCATCGCGGCCTTATCCCTTATGGCGGAACGTTCCTGGTATTCAGCGACTACATGCGTCCTCCAATGCGACTAGCGGCTATGAACGCCTTGCCGGTGATCTATGTCTTCACCCATGACAGCATTGGGATGGGCGAAGACGGCCCGACCCATCAGCCTGTAGAGCAATTGGTGGGGCTGCGATCGATCCCCGGCATGGTTGTCCTTCGACCCGCGGATGCTAACGAAACGGTAGCCGCCTGGAGAATCGCCATCGGCAGGAAGAAGGGTCCCGTTGCACTGATCCTCACACGCCAGGGACTCCCGGTACTGAGCCTCGATAAATATCCTGAGATACCTGCAGGAGTTCCACTCGGCGGCTATACCCTTGCGGATTCTCCCGCGGGTGCAAAACCGGACATCGTTCTCGTCGCGACCGGATCGGAAGTACATTTGGCGCTTGAAGGCCGCGATCGATTGGCGGCTGACGGTATTCAGGCGAGAGTGGTCAGCATGCCGAGCACAAACCTCTTCGCCTTGCAGCCGGACGATTATCGAGAAAAGATCCTGCCCATGGGCGTGCCGCTGTTGGTCATCGAGGCCGGCGTCACACTTGGCTGGAGGTCGTATATAGGCCCGCAAATTGACGTAATTGGGGTGGACACCTTCGGGGCGTCGGCGCCCGGGGCAGTCGTGATGGAGCATTACGGATTCACCGTGGACAACGTATGTAAACAAGTTCATGTCGTGCTCGACCGTCTGAAGGAGAAAGCATAATGCGCGTGGGGATTGCTTCGGACCACGGCGGCTTTGCGCTGAAGAAGCAGGTAGCTGAGTTGCTGCGCTGCTCCGGCCATGAGGTCGTGGATTTTGGCGCGCACGAACTGAACCCCGGAGACGACTACCCCGACTTCGTCATTCCTCTTGCCAGAGCCGTTGCTGCCGGGCAGGTGGAACGCGGGTTGGCGCTCTGCGGAAGCGGAGTGGGCGCATCCATTGCAGCGAACAAAGTTCCAGGCGTGCGAGCTGGACTCATCCACGATGTGTTCTCCGCCCACCAGGGCGTTGAAGACGACGACATGAATGTTTTTTGTCTGGGCGGAAAGGTGATCGGATCCGCACTCGCGTGGGAACTGATCGAGACTTTTTTAAAGGCTCGGTTCAGCGGTGCCGTTCGCCATCAACGTCGAGTCGACAAAGTGAAGGCGCTCGAAATGCATGAGGTTGCGCTTTGACTGTATTCATTGAGCTGACTGCATTCTGGTGCGAAAGAGGAGCGGTTGTCAGTTGCAGTTTGCTGGGATCGAGCTTCCCGAGGCCGCCAGGACTAGAGCAGGATGTGTCCGGTATGAGACTGAAACTGGTACTTACAAAGCGCGCAACGGAGGATGTTCCATGATCGAGATTCTGATGAACTTTCCCGACAATGTTATAGCGCTCTCCTGCGAGGGACAGGTCACAAAAGAGGATTATGACGGGATTCTTGTCCCAGTCATTCTCAAAGCGCTCAGCCGGCACGACAAAATCCGGCTTCTCTATAAGACCTCTGCGAATTTCACTGGCTACGCCCCAGGTGCTATCTGGGAGGACCTGAAGATTGGGGTGGAACATCCCACGAGTTGGGAACGCGTCGCGGTGGTCACAGACGTCGACTGGATCGTTCAAATGATGAGGCTACTGAGCTTCCTTATGCCCTGCCCGGCGAAGTTGTTTCCGTCTTCGGAGGTCGCACAGGCGCATGCTTGGATCATCGCCGCCAGCTGAGCCAGGAAGGACGCAATGCCGGATGGAGCTCTGCGGCAGCAGCATCGACACTCCTGCTCCCACTAACGGTGTTCCCAGTGTGCGTGCGGAGGCTGGCAGCCGGCTTTTTCTTCTACGGCGAGGGAGTCAGGAGCACCTATGAGCGTAATGTTGCAGGCATTTTATTGGGACTGTCCTGGGAAAGAGAAACAAGATCACAACTGGTGGAACTTTGTTGCAGAGCATGTTGAAGACCTTTCGAAATCCGGCTTCGATGCACTCTGGCTGCCGCCTATCTCGAAAGCCGCTCAGACTCGTTCCATGGGCTATGATCCCTACGATTACTTCGACCTAGGCGACTTTGACCAGAAAGGCGGCAAGAAGACCTGGTACGGCAATCGCGCGGAACTCGTAGCGCTCATTAAGAAGGCGCATGACAACCGCATGGGCTGTTATGCGGATATGGTTATAAGTCACAACTCCGGCGCGGACGAAGAAGAAACTAACCCACTCGACGGGCAAAAGCGCTGGACTAAATTTTATCCCAAGAGCGGCCGGTTCCCTCGCGATTGGAACTGCTTCCATCCCAGCCGGTATGAAGTTGCGTTGGAGGGCGAACTCTTCGCCGACTTCCCGCATCTCTGCCATCGCAACCCACTCGTCTACACCTCCGTCATGGAATACGCGCAACTGATTATCGAAGAGTTGGGCTTTGACGGTTTTCGCTTCGATTTCGTCAAAGGCTACGGTGCGTGGATGGTTGGCACAATCGCCAAATATCGTTACGTCAAGGACGGCAAGGAATTCAGTCCCTTTGTGGTCGGCGAATACTGGGAGGACGGCGAAAGCATTGAGCAGTGGCTCACCAAAGTAAACGGCTTCTCGGACAATCAAGTGGCCGCGTTCGACTTCCCTCTGCGCTACCAGTTGAAGAATGTCTGCGACACGTTTCACTACGATCTGCGGAAACTTACTCGCGACGGTGCAATAGTTACCGATCGCCCCAGAAAGGCAGTTACCTTTGTCGACAATCACGACATGGGCGGCAACGTGATCGTCAATGACAAGATGCTGGCTTACTCCTACATCCTGGTGCACGAGGGCTATCCCAGCATCTTCTGGTACGACTACTACAACAACAATCTGGCTCGCACTGGCACGCCGAATGGCATTGATGCTCTCATCTCCGCACATTATCGCCATGCCGGAGGCGATTCGCAAATTCTGTATGTCGATCCGGATCTCTACATCATGCAGCGCTCCGGCTTTCGCGACGGCAATTTGCAGCAATCAGGTCTGATCTACGTTCTCAACAACCTTGGCAACAAGTGGAGCGGTGCCACGGTGAAGACAAAGTGGAAGAACCAGACATTCGTCCCAGTCGCCTGGGATGGCCACGATAAGGCAGTTCCCAACGAACGCACCACAAACGGGGAAGGTAGCAGCGAGTTTCCCGCGCCGCCGCGCGGCTATGTGGTCTACGCGCCGGCATAGCTTAGTAAGTGCCGCTTATATCGGACCGCAGTTTCAATCAATTCAACGTACTTTTCAAGAGAGGAAAACACATGGAATTGGGCATGATCGGGTTAGGCAGGATGGGATCCAACATGGTGCAGCGCCTTCTGCGGGCAGGTCACCAGTGCGTTGCTTACGACGTCCATCCGGAAACCGCGCAAGCGCTTGTCAAAGACGGCGCAGTCGGCGCAACGTCGATTGAAGACTTCGCCAAGAAGCTAAAGGCGCCTCGCGCAATCTGGATGATGGTGCCGGCCGCCGTGGTCGATGAGACGTTGAAGACACTCATCCCGTTCCTCGAAAAGGATGATGTGGTCATCGATGGCGGCAACTCCTACTACCACGATGACATCCGGCGTGCTGCCGAACTGAAGCCGAAGGGCATCCACTATGTGGACGCCGGGACCAGTGGCGGCGTCTGGGGATCGGAGCGCGGCTACTGCCTGATGATCGGCGGGGACGATGACGTGGTGAAGCGTATCGACCCCATTTTTTCTGCTCTGGCCCCAAGCATCGATTCGGCGCCCCGCACGCCGGGCCGTGAGAAAGTAGGCGGTACAGCCGAACACGGCTATCTGCATTGCGGCCCGAGCGGTGCGGGCCACTTTGTCAAGATGGTCCACAACGGCATCGAATACGGCATCATGGCTTCGTATGCGGAGGGGTTGAACATCCTGCACCATGCCAACGTGGGCAAAAAGAAGCAGACCGAGGACGCCGAGACCACGCCGTTACGTAACCCCGAGTACTATCCGTACGACCTGAACATTGCCGACATTGCCGAGGTCTGGCGTCGCGGCAGCGTCATTGCTTCGTGGCTGCTGGACCTGGCCGCCATCTCTCTGCTCGATAGCCCGGACCTCAAGAAGTTCGCTGGACGCGTCTCCGACTCAGGGGAAGGACGCTGGACGATTACCGCAGCCATCGATGAGTCGGTTCCGGCTCCTGTCCTCAGCGCCGCGCTCTACGAACGATTCAGCTCACGTGGCGAGGACGACTTTGCCGAAAAAGTGTTGTCGGCTCTGCGCTTTCAGTTCGGCGGCCATAAGGAAAAGGCCGCTGACAGCAAGGCAGGCGATTGATGGCCAAGCCCCATTCGGACACGCTCGTGATTCTTTGGTGTGACAGGCGATTTGGCCCACAAGATGATCTTCCCGGCACTCGATGCAATGGTAAAAAAAAGACGCCCTTAAAGTTCCGGTCATCGGTGTCGCTTTTCCAAAGTGGAGCTTAGTGCGTTTGCACAAGCGCGTCACGGACAGCATAGAGCGGGCGAAATCGATAATAAACGCGCATTGCAGCGCACAAATGACCGTTACGGAAAGCCAGCTCCGCTGCTGCGCAGCGTGCGCGCCAGGCACATATCAATGTAAACGATCTGGCGATGGGAGAGACGATTTCGTAGGTTGAACGAAAATTTGGACCAAATCTGGACCAAACTCCAAGGCCAGCTTTTAGTTATCTGATTGTTTCATTGGAGCGGGAGACCGGGATCGAACCGGCGACATTCAGCTTGGGAAGCTGACGTTCTACCACTGAACTACTCCCGCCCTTCATTTTCAATAATTTATGATAAGTCACTGCGGTCACTGTCCATCTCACTGTCCATCCCCGGAAAATAATGCATATCAACCTTCTCACAAATGGAAGGAGCTTTCAGTACCTGGACAGTGACCTTCGGTATGGACCTAAGCAATCAGTAAATCTAGTTCAGTATCGTCGAATCGGCGATCATTGGCAATTCGTACCGGTAGCATGACTGAATGGGATGCCAAATCCGACGCTGAACCTCATCGACGGTGAGCCAATCAGCAACAGGGGAGATAACTTCCATCTCGAATGGCGGGAGGAGGGCAAGCGTAAACGCAAGGCCGGCGGGTCTTCCCCACGTGAGGCGCTCAACGCATGGCACCTTAAAATGGGAATTCTCGCTGGAGATGTTGAATCAGAGCTTGAACCGGAGACAGTTGAGAGCAAAACAATCGATGCTGCTATCGAGAACCACGTTAATCGGCTTCAATTGCTAGCCTTCGAGAGGGACTTCCGCTTCTGCGGTCATTTCTATATTAATTGCGGTACTCTCTTGGCTGGATTGCAGGAAGAAGCTGAGAATTACCGCCGCGAAAGCCACTACCGCAAGATACACGATGAAACGCGGCAGATAGGTGCCGGCACGATCGTAAAGGTGACCGATCCACAGAGGGCCGGTAGCACCGCCGATGGCATATGCGGTCCACGTAAGGCCGTATAACACTGAGAAGTGCCGCCGCCCGAAATAACGAGCCAGCAAGTATGGGCCGACATCCGCTTCGCTGCCCAACCCCATGCCAAGAATCCCCGCTCCCAGAAGAGCAGCCCATCCATTATCCGCAAAAGCCAGAATGAGTATTCCCACCACAGTTATTGCAAGAACAAGCGTCTGAATGCGCTCGGGCGACACTCGATCAATCGCAAACCCCACGCCAAGTCTCGCGATGATTCCCGCGCCGCCCCGGACCGACAATGCGAGAGCGGCGGTTGTAGCTAACACGCCGTGCTGGGTAAGTATGGATGCGAGATTTGTCACCAAACCATTTTCGCTGAACGCGGAAAGAATGGTGATAAAGGCCAGTATCCAAAACGCTCCCTTTCTCAATGCAGCTGGAACCGTCATGCCAATGTCGGCATGATGTTCGGCGCGGACAACCGCTGCCTCGGGCCGATTACGCACCAGCATCGCAGTCAATGGGAGCCCAAGAAGGGCTATGCCTCCCAGCAAGAGAAAGCCATTTCGCCATCCGTGTTGCTCGATCATCCATTCGGTTAGCGGCGGAATGAAAATTGATCCGACGCCGCTTCCAGTGAGCAGCAACGCAAGTGCAACGCCTCTGTGAGTCGTGAACCAGGTAAGCACGGTGCGCGTGTACGCGAACTGTGCGGTCGCGTTTGCTACCAGGCCCATGACAAAAAACGTGGCATAGAACTGCGCGATGCTCGGAGTTAATCGGCTCAATGCTGCCAGTGCAAGCGCAAACACTAGAATCCCAGGCAGGATAATGCGGCGAGGTGGAAAGCGGTCGAGAAGTATTCCGATGAGTGGCGAGACAAGTGCGACTGTGATGGCCGCCAGCGCAAATGCGCCGCCCATTGCTTCGCGTTTCCAGCCGAACTCCGCATGCAGTGGATCTAGAAATAGGCTGAACGTATAGGGAATGATCGGAGCGAAGCTGACCATCACCCCGGTGAACGCCGCCGCTAGAACGCTCCATCCTGGATAGAGGATCGATTTTTCTTCATCTGGATGAATTGCCACTTTCATTCTTTTCCCATCCGTCGCGCCATGTTGTTGAGCAGCTTGGGTCGCACAGATGGGCGTGTCCAGGGGCACTCGGCAATACAGATGCCGCAAGAAGCAGCTTCAGCGAAATAGGGAATGCACTTGTCGAAATCCACGTACCAGCGCTCGACTCCGCGCACCATCTGCTTCTGCGGAGCAATCGCGCCCGGCGGACAAGCGTGGGTGCACACCTGGCATGTTGCACAGAACTCATCAGCGCCGAAGCGCACCGGTAAAGTCGGGATGAGAGGCATGTTGGTCGTCACACCAGCCAGTCGAACACCCGATCCGAAGCGTGGGCTTATGAGCGATCCGTGCTTGCCGAGTTCGCCGATCCCGGCTGCAATCGCTGGCGGAATGAGCAGCAGCGCACCGGCCATCGGACCGGGGTAAGGGTTAGCATCGTAGCCCTGCGAACGAATCCAATTGGCCAACGCATATGAAGCCCGGGTACCCCTCGCGTATTGATCGCCAACATCGCAGACACCTACGCCGCTTGTTTCATCCGAAGGAACTTCACGCAGGCGCTCATAGTTGTGGGCCAGCGCGAGGACGATAACTCGCGGATGTTCGATGGAGTAGCTCTCGAAGACATACAGCGGATCCATATTGGCAATTCCGATATCGTCTGCCTCGTGCGCGAGCGCAAACTCCCTGGCCGCCTCAGAGAATTGTTGCGGCGAAGATTCGTTGCGCGTTTCCGCAACGGGAATCAATTCGGGATAGTCATAAGCTCCGTGGAACGCCTCAACCGAACCCGGACATCTACGCGAGTTCTTGCGTGCCAGAAGTTGTAAATCACCCCACGGATGCTGTTCGGGCGGATGCCAGAAGAACGGCGAAGGCCGGCGCGGCGCGGTCTCGCCAACCCCATTAATGGAGTTACCCGAGACGCGCAGAAGGGCCATGGTCTCTGGCTGTGGAGTCCATGTGCCCCGTTTCGGTCGTCGAGGATTAGTGGCATCGTTCATGGCAAGTCTCGCAAACCGTCGGGAAAGGGGGAGGGCAATCCAAATCCATTTGCGATCCGATTGAATGCGGCGAACAGGGCTGCAATGTGCACCGCTTCAGCTATCTGCTCCTGTGTCCAGCCTTCCTCCATCGCTGCTTCCACATCGGCGTGTGTGATCGCTGAAGAATTTGCATTTACCTTCCCCGCGAACTTTAGAAGCGCCAATTCCGCACTCTTGAATAGTTGCGGATCGAGCTCATCCTTCTGCAGGGCACAGATGACTTCCTGTGATCCGCCAAGTGATGCGAGTGTGGCGCCATGACTGTCGGCGCAATAAGAGCAGGCATTCAGCCCTGAGACATACGTCGCGATCATTTCCTTGTGCCGGCGACTAAGCAGGCTCTCGCTGAACAGGAAGCTCTCAGCAATTACAAGCATGCCTTTCAACAGCCCCGGGTTCGTAGCAAAGCACAGTACTATCCCCGGTAGGTCGGTCCGCGCAAAGCGCTCGCGGTAATTTGCGAACGATTCACGGACCTCTTCACCCGCTGTGCTTTCATCTACCAGAGGCAGATTGGTGGATGAAGGCACAGCTCGTTGCTGTTGGATGCTTTGCGCATGCGTAACTTTGGATGAAGATTCTGAACTCATAGTTTTAGAACATGAACTTCAAGGCAAACTGCACCTGGCGCGGATCTTCCGACGCAAGGATTCGGTTGAACGTTGGCGAGCTGATATCGCTGTCGGGCAGCCGGAAATTCGTGCGATTCAAGAAATCAAACAGCTCTGCGCGGAACTGGAACTGCTTTGACTCCGTTACCTTGAAATTCTTGAGCGTTGCAAAGTCCCAGTCAGCATATCCGGGGCCGATGTTCACGTTGCGGCCTTCCGTTCCAAACTGTCCTGCGTTTACCGTGGTATCGAGCCGCTGAAATGCGCCGCTGTTGAGCCATCCGCTAACGGCTCGCTTTCCATTGTTGGGGCTGCCTACGAGATTAGGCCGCTGTGCGGAGAATCCGGTGATCTCCGGCGCGCTGCCTTGTGCCGCGACATCGTTCGAATCGAATACGGTGAACGGAGTGCCGCTCATAAGCGTCGCAATGCCATTCAATTGCCATCCGCCCAAACCCCACTGATACCAGTTGCTCGGATGGTTCCAGAATGGAAGCTCCCATTCATAACTTCCAACAAATCTGTGGCGCGCATCGAAAAGCGAGAGCCCGCGTTCCGCTCCAAGGTTGAATGGATTTTGTGCAAGATCGTTTTCTCCTGCAACTGGTTTCGCCGCCGATCCAGTTATGTTGAACGATGAAACATCATCGATCGCCTTCGACCACGTATACGATGCGAGAAATGACAAACCGTGGCTGAATCGCTTGCGCATCGATGCTTCGAGCGCGTTATACGATGAGTTCGCGATACCGGCGATCTCTCCGGTCGACGAAAATTTGCAGTTGCTCGGCGAATCGGCGAGCGTGCATCCGGAGTAAAGCCGCCGTTGGTCGGCATTACTGGAATTCGAAATCGGCTGACCATTCGATGTTCCGGGTACGAATACTGCCGGGTTTGCTTCGATAAAGCGCGGCAGGCGCGTGCCCTTGGTGCCGACGTACCCAATCTCGAGCAGCCAGTTGCTTCCGAACGAGTGCTCAAGGTTCAAGTCCCAATCCTGCGTGTAAGGCAGCGTCAACTTCGGCGACAGAGTCAGATTTGTAAGCGGAGTAGAGAATGTTCCCGCTGCCGGAGGATGGCCATTAAACGGATCGGAGAAATCCGGCAGGCCTACCTGCGGAGTTCCCAGGTAGGGCGGCGCACTGATCGGCGCCTGCAATGGACCGCCCTGCCCAGTGTAATAGGGCTCGTAGAAAATGCTGTACGACGAAGTTACCAGCCAGTGGCCTTCGCCGTTCGGATCCCATGCTATGCCAAGGCGCGGTGCAAATGCCTTCAGATCGGTTGCGATCAGCCCGGCCGGCACACCGGGATCACCCGGGTACAGTAGTCCCGCCGGCGCGTTCGGCATTACCAGTGATTTCTTTCCTGGCTCGAACAGAGATAGCCGCTGATGAATCTCGGTATACGGCCTGGGCAGCTCATAGCGAACACCCGCGTTGATGGTGAATCGTGGCGTCACTTTGTACGTGTCCTGCACGTACCAGTTCGCGTTATTCCCGCGAATGCCGCGCGAGAAATCGCCGATGCCTTGCAGGAAGACGATCGGCTGCCCGACCAGGAAGCTGGCGAATGCATCCGTTACCGGGAATGGCACGAACACGAAGAAGCCGTTGGTCGCGATTCCCTGCATCACGTTGATTCCCTGCCGCTGGTATCCTCCACCGAATTTCATTTCGTGCTTGCCGCGCACCCAGCTCAACGATGCAGAATAGTCAAATACGTCTTCGTAAGTGTTGCGCGGACCCGTAATCGGATCACCAATCTCAGAGTAGCCGTTCACCTGGATGAACGGTGGCCCGGCAGCAAGAGGCAGACTTGGCGAGTATTGAAAGCCCAGGCTGGACGGCGACTGGTGATTTTCTCGCTCGCCGAATAAAAACTTGTTCCGCAGAAACGAGAGACGAGCGATCGCGATGAGCGAGGGCGAAAACGTGTGCGTCTCTTGCGCCACTAAGTTCTGCGCGCGCTGGTCTTCGCCTACCGGGAAGCCGGGAACGCTGGCGCCGCCCGGCGATAAGGGATCAAACTGCGCGAGCTGGCTGAACATGTAGCGGAAGTTCAGAGTGTCACGCGCGTCAAGATAGTGATCGACTTTGATGCCGAACTGATCGGAATCATTGCGCACAGTTTGCGTCGTTGAGAAAAGATTCCTTCCGGCGTTCGGAGTAGGAAAGAAGCTCAGCAGGTTTTTTGAAACCGTGTTGAATTGCACCTGCGGCACAACGTTATTCGGGTACGGCGCGTTTGCAAACACATTGAAGAGCTGATGTGCCTGGTTCGTGCAGAAGCCGCCTGCAAAACCCTCCGGGCAGAGTTCTGAGAAATCGCCGGTACGCTGCTTCAACGACGGTACTGTGGTCAGCGCCGTCTTGCCCTGGCCATTGCGAAAGCCTTCATAGAAGCCGAAGATGAATGTCTTATCCTTCTTGATCGGCCCGCCGGCAGCGGCGCCAAACTGGTTCTGCTTGAGCGGCTCCTTGGTTTGCGCAAAATAGTTATTCGCATCGAGCGCATCGTTGCGCAGGAACTCCCAGAGGGTCCCATGGAAATGATTCGTGCCCGACCGCGTAATGATGTTTGTCGTCGATCCGAGTGCGCCCCCAAACTCAGCATTCGCGCCATGCGTGATGATGCGGAACTCGCCAATCGCATCAACCGGTGGTTTGAGAATGAACCCGCCATCAACGCCGTTGAAATTGTTTGCGCCGTCAATCAGGAAGTTGTTCGATTCAGGCCGCTGGCCATTCACGGCATAGGCTTGCCCGTTGCGCAGCGATCCGCCCGCTTCGGCAACTCCGGGTGTCAAGGGAACAACTCCAGGCTGCAACAAGCCAAGTTGGGAGAAGTTGCGTCCGTTCAGCGGCAGATCTTCCAATTCACGTTGCTGAACTACCTTGCCCATGCTGGTGACGGTTGGCTCTATGAGATTTGCGTCGGCGCTCACCAGTATCTGCTGCTTTTCTGATCCGAGCACTAGGCGTGGAGACACCGACGCCGTTTCGTTCACGTTTAGCGTGATGCCATCCTGCACGTATTCCTGAAAACCACTTACCGCGACATTCAGGCGGTAGTGACCAATCGGGAGTTCCAAAAGTACATAGTTACCATTGCGGTCTGTGATCGTCATGCGCGACAGACCAGTTTCTACTTGGTGCGCCGTAACTGTCGCGCCGCGAATCACGGCACCGCTTGGGTCTGTAACGGTTCCACGGATGTTTCCCGTGATCTGCTGAGCAGACAAACTGAGGCAAACTAGGAAAACACACGCCAGCACACTGCGAACAATCTTCATGCTGCTTTCGGACCTCCAAAGAGTTTGGTACTACGCGGCGTCACACCGCGGATTCACACGACAGCCTGTCGACGAGGGCTTGCTGCTATGCGCACAAGAATTCATGCCCTCTCTTCGCAGGCTCCGTGAATAAGAAAAGTCTGGCTGGGAACACCAGTAGCAACCCGCCAAAAATCAGGGAAGAGGCGGACTACACGGTTGAACAGTATCAACTAAGTTGATGCGCTGTCCTGTATCAATCGATGGGTAACTTGATCAATCCTTTGGTGGAGTCAATGGGGAACACCGCATTCGGATCATTCACGCGAAGACTTCAGATAACCGTGTTCAGCAAGGTGCTGCCCCATTTGCGCATACATGCCGGGATCATGCGGCTGCCATGTGCCGAGTCCATCAACATAACGGTTGTACATGCAGAAGGCCGCAGCTATTAGCACCGTATCGTGAATCTCTATTTCGGACGCACCTTCGCGACGCGCCCGCTCTACGTCCTCTGCAGTTACAAGCTTGCCATCACGCTGCACCTTGCCTGCAATCGCCAGCAGAGCTTTCAACTTTGCAGATACAGGCGCACTCTCAAAGTCAGTCTTCACACACTGCACAACATCGTCCCCACCTAAATGGGCAGCCGCAGCGGCCCCGTGGCTGTTATGGCAGAAAAAGCAATCGTTTTGCGATGAGACATACGTTGCGATCAGTTCGCGCTCGCCGGCCGTCAAGCTGTTGGACTCGTGCAAAAGCACATGCGCCAATTCGCGCATAGGCTTCGCTGTTTCCGGGCGAAAGGCGAATCCGCCACTGATACCCGGCAGACCTTCAGGAAGTGATATATGAGCCATATTGCTCCTTCAGAGTTCCACCGGCTCGGCGGGCAAATAGGTCTTGCTGACACTCACATAACCATCGCGCGCAACCATCTTGCCGCGCTCTCGATACATGGCTTCATCGTGCGGCTGCACAGTCGCCAATCCATCCACGTAGCGGTTGTACATGCAGAAGGCCGCGGCGATTAGCACCGAATCATGGATTTCAATTTCAGTTGCCCCTTGGCTGCGTGCGTGGGCCACATCTTCTGCTGTCACGCTCTTGCCCCCGCGCTGCACCTTGCTTGCGATAACAAGTAGCGCCTTCAGCTTTTCCGATATGGCCGCGTACTTAAAATCAGCCTTCACGCGCCGCACCAACTACTCATCACCATCCAGATGGGCGGCGGCAATGGCCCCGTGGATCGACTGGCAAAAGTGGC
>Ga0265338_10007960_pt1 | contig 12985 bp, 9 predicted proteins | sample 42126metaG_FD_193579 | JGI IMG/M metagenome (GOLD analysis project Ga0265338, IMG submission 193579) | Rhizosphere microbial communities from Carex aquatilis grown in University of Washington, Seatle, WA, United States - 4-21-26 metaG | ecosystem: Host-associated > Plants > Roots > Rhizosphere >... | reverse complement strand
GCATCCTGCGGCAGGCTGACACACCCCCAATCCAATTGCCAAGGCCAAGCTTGAAGCGATGTCGGGGACCCGACAGAACTGCGTGCGGCGCGGGGGAGCGATGTATACGCTCGAAGTCTTCTACAACGGCGTGCTCGAACACATCGAACGCCACTCTAATGCCGCGGCTGTGCTCCTCAGGATGCGCACGTTGCTTGAGGAACATGGGGGCTGCGAGAAGATCATCGTGAGGTTTGGAAGCACCCGGCTGTTCGCCGTGGACTGCAAGGGCAACCGGCTTCCGGACTAGGCGCCCGGCCGGCGCCCCTCCGATGAGAGTTTGGCGAGGGGATCGTCGGACCGACATGGCTGCGCGGGCGGCAACGTCTGGGCGCACATTGGATGGCGACTTGCCGACACAGGAACCGGCCGTTCGCGATGGGTGTTGTTGTGATGAGGCACCCACCTCGCAAGCGGAAAGCCCCCGATGCGTTGCTTTCGGGGGCTTTCTTCTTGGCCTAGTCGTCGATGCGATTGCCCTTGCAGTCCACGGCGAACAGCCGCGTCCGCTCCAGCGAGACCACGATCTTCTCGCAGCCGTCGTGCTCCTGAAGCAGGATGGGGATCCTGGCCAGCACCTCCGCCGCGCTGGTCAGCCGCTCGGTGTGGTGCAGCTTGCCGTCATAGAACACCTGCAAGGTGTACATGGGGAACGCTCACTGACTGGCGGAGGAGAACCATTGCGGCCCCGCAATACGCAGAGACGCGTCCCACCGGCGTCCCCTCAACGCGCGGCAAGGCAATAAGCTGCGCTGTTGATCAAATAGGCCAAGCCAAGGGATGGGGCTGCCGGCGCCGCCCTCCCTGAACCCCAGACCGGAACGCCGATGGCGCTCCGACACCGTTCGCTGGTCCCAAGGATTTGTTCCCTGTCCCCCCCGCCCCGGGCCCGGCGCGCGCGGCTGGAATCTGTCTTCTAATTAACTGGCGCCTCGCCGCGGACCGCCCCATGCCTGGGCCCGTTTGGGAGGATCAGGTTGGGCATGAGCGTTCTGGCCGCCATCACCTTGGCCGCGGCCCTGGCGGCTGGCGCGCCCCAGGCGCCGGCCACCGGCGCCAGCGTGGTGCGATACCCGGCCTCGTTCTTCGCGCCCATGCAGGCCAACACGGCCATGGACATGATCAACCGACTGCCGGGCTTCGCCTTCGACGACGGCGCCCAGGTGCGCGGCTTCGCGGACGGCGCGGCCAATGTCTTGATCGATGGCGGCCGTCCAGCCAGCAAGGAAGACGACGTCCAGTCGATCCTGCAGCGGATCCCCGCGGCCCAGGTGGACCATATCGACCTGATCCGCGGCGGCGCGCCGGGTATCGACATGCAGGGGCGTACGGTGCTGGCAAACGTGGTCAGGCGCAGCAACACCGGCCTCACCGGCGTGGCGGCGGTGGCCGGCAATGTGTTCGGCGACGGCCGGGTGACCCCGGCGGTACGGCTGGAATTCACCCGCAAGCAGGACGGCACGACCCTGGAGGGCGGCCTCCTGGCCAACATGTTCGTCGACGACGGCGCCGGCGACGGCGAGCGCGTGCGCACCGATCCGGACGGGAACGTGCTGATCCAATCGAACCTGAAGGCGCGGGCCGGAGGCTTCGCCATCAACGCCACCGGCGCCTACGACACGCAGCTTTGGGGCGGCCGTTTCCGAGCCAACATCCTGGGCAACATCCAGAACTACAAGGACAACGAGGACGACCACCTGATCACGCCGGTGGACCTGCAGTTGCTCCGCTATCGTCAGGACGTGTCCAAGGCCGAGCTGGGCCTGCACTTCGACAGGACGCTGACCGACAAGCTTCAATTGGAGGCGCTGGCGATCCAGAGGGTGAAGCGCCAGCACGCGCCCTCCCACTTCATGACCTCCACGGAGGACGACCTGTTCTCCGAGACCGACACATCGGGCGAGACCATCGCGCGCGCCATCCTGCGCTATACCCAAAGCCCCAAGCTGAGCTTCGAGACGGCGGCCGAGGGCGACTTCAACATCCAGGGTTCGGACAGTTCCTACAGCCTGGACGGCGCGCCGGTGGCCCTGCCGGCGGCGCATGTGACGGTCACCGAGAAGCGCGCCGAGCTGGCGGCCCAGACCACCTGGAAGCCGGTCAAGATCTTCACCCTGGAGGCGGGCCTGCGCACCGAGGCCTCGCAGATCTCCTCAGCGGGCGACGTGGCGCTGTCCAAGACCCTGGTGTTTCCCAAGCCGCGGCTGCTGGCCACCGTTTCGCCCGACGCCGACGACCAGCTCCGCCTGCGCCTCGAGCGCGAGGTTGGCCAGCTCGACTTCTCCGACTTCGTGGCGTCGTCCAACCTCGGCACCGGTTCCGGATCGGTGCAGGCCGGCAACCCCGACCTGATCCCCCAGCACGACTGGGCGGTGGAAGCCGCCTACGAGCGGCGCTTCAAGGGCATAGTGGGGGTGTTCACCTACCGCCACCTGTTCATCCAGGACGCGATCGACCGTGTGCCGATCTTCAGCCCATCGGGCGTGTTCGACGCGCCCGGCAACATCGGGTCCGGCCGCGAGGACGACCTGGACGTCAACATCACCCTTCCGTTCGATACCTGGGGATGGAAGGGCGCGCTCCTGAAGTTCTCGGGCACCAAGCGCTACGCCAGGGTGACCGACCCGACCACGGGCCTTGAGCGGGCCATCACCGGCCAGCACCGCTTCGATTACCAGGCCCATTTCACCCAGGACCTACCCCGCTGGAAGTCGACCTTCGGTGTCGACCTGTTCAACCGCTGGACCCAGCCCAACTACCGGTTCAGCGAGATCGACGTCTACAAGCTGAAGACCTGGGTGGACGTGTTCTACGAGTACAAGCCGCGCCCCGACCTGGCCCTGCACTTCGAGATCGACAACCTGGGCGGCCGCGGCTTCGAGCGGCTGCTCTATGTCTATAACGGGCCCCGCGACACCTCCGGCCTCGCCTATATCGACGACCGCCGCCAGGAGTTCGGGCCCTATCTCTATTTCCGGCTGCGAAAGACCCTGGGTTAGACGTCGCCGCGCAGGATGGCGGGGTTCACCGACTGGCGATCGCCATCGAGGACCGGCGCGATCGGCTCGGGGGGATGGCCGCCCTCCCACTTCACCTCGTGGGCCCAGCGCTTCAGGAAGGGACTGAGGGCCATCATCACCGCCCCGGCCGCGATGCCCACCCAGCCGATCTCGGAATAGACCTTGGCGTAGGTGGCCAGCGCCTTGCCGGGATCCAGCACCTGGCCCGCCACGGTCTCGACCGCGGTGAGCTGGGCGATCTTGCCGGCCAGGAACTGGGCGGCCGAGGTGGCCAGCATCCAGGTGGCCATCAGGGTCGAGATCAGGGCGGCCGGCGCCAGCTTGGTCATCTCCGACAGGCCCACCGGCGACAGGCAGAGCTCGCCGGTGGTGTGCAGCAGATAGGTCAGCACCAGGAACAGCATCGAGACGCGGAAGGCCGCGTCATGGAACTGGGTCCCCCAGACCAGCACCAGAAAGCCGGCGCCCAGCTGCATAAGGCCCAGGCCGAACTTGATCAGGGGATTGGGGTCCTTGCCGCGCCGCCCCAGCCACACCCAAAGGGCCGAGAAGATGGGCGCCCCGATGAGGATGAAGGCGGCGTTGAACGACTGGGTCTGGGGCGGGGTGATGGTGAGGAAGCCGTGGTTCGGCAGGATGGTGTTGCGCTCGGCGAACTGGTTCAACGACGAGCCGGCCTGCTCGTAGAGGGCGAAGAAGACGATGCAGCCCACCAGCAGCACCATGGCCAGCAGCATCCGTTCGCGCTCGACCTTGGTGCACCTGGTCGCCATGAACCAGCCGAGATAGCCAAGCGTCACCACCCAGGCCACGCCCAGCAGCCCGCCCATCAGCTCGAAGCGGCGCACCAGCTGCCAGATCACCACCACCCCGACCAGGCCGGCGGCATAGAGCATGCCCTCCATGGTGACGGGGCCCAGCACCTTCCTGGCGATGCGGGCGGGATCGGGCGGCTCGCCCTTGCCCTCCAGGAGCGGCTTGCCGAGGATGAACACCACCAGGCCCGCCAGCATGCCGACGCCGGCCAGGCCGAAGCCGGCCCACCAGCCGATGCTCTGGCCCAGCGCCCCGCACAGCACCGAGGCCCAGAAGGCCCCGAGATTGATGCCGTAGTAGTAGAGGGTGAAACCGGGATCGCGCCTGGGATCGCCCTGGGGATAGAGCTGGCCGACCATCGAGGAGATGTTGGCCTTCAGATAGCCGACCCCCATGATGATGAAGGCCAGGGCGATGTACATGATCTCGACGAAGATCTGGTTCTGCCGCACCCCTTGGACGTAGCTGCCCTTGGCCAGCACCTGCGGCAGGGGCGCCGAGGCCGGCAGGCCTTGGATCCGCAGTCCGCCGGACGCCGCCGCGGCCACCTTGTAGCAACCGCTCCCGACCTCGAGGCAGACGCTGCGGTCGTCCATCCGGCCCGCGGTGCGGAAGCTGTATTGATGGCCCGCATAGGCCAGGGTCTGGACCGCCGGCTTGCCCTCGATGGCCATGCCCAGCTGGCCGATCACCAGCAGCACCGCGCCGAACGCCACCGCCTTGCGGGCGCCGAGATAGCGGTCGGCCAGGTAGCCGCCCAGCAGCGGCACAAGATAGACCAGGGTGGTGTAGGCCCCGTACTGGCCCTGGCTGAAGTCGTCCGAGAACAGGAAGTGCTCGGTCAGATAGAAGATGAACAGCCCGCGCATGCCGTAGTAGGAGAACCGCTCCCACATCTCGGCGCAGAACAGCACCACCAGGCCCCGCGGGTGGCGGCGCAGCTGGGCGATCACCGGCAAGCCGGTCAGCACCATCACCACGACGCCGAGAACGGTGATGATATTCCACATATTTCGGCCCACCCGCCAAAACGGCCCCGCCTCGGCCGCATCGGCGAGATGATCATGCCCCCCGGGGTTTCACAAGCGACGGGCGCGCCCCGGGGCTTGTGGAGCCTATCGGCCGAGCGCACGTTCCCGTGGCCGACAAGGAGCCCGCCATGAAGATCCCCGGCCCCGACCATCCGATCACCCTGGAGCCCAGCCGCAAGCGCGTGCAGGCCTCCTTCGGCAACCACGTGATCGCCGACACCGACGACGCCCTGGTCCTGCGCGAGGCCGACTATCCGCCGGTGATCTATTTCCCGATGGACGACGTGGAGATGAGCTTCCTGGCCAAGACCGACCGGGCCACCACCTGCCCCTACAAGGGCCACGCCAGCTACTGGTCGATCTACATGGACGGCAAGTTGGCCGAGAACGCGGTCTGGGCCTACGAGGACCCATACCCCGCCATGTCGGCCCTGCGCGGGCGGGTGGCCTTCTATCCGAATGTGCTGGAAATCTACGAGGTCGAGGGCGAGAGCGTCGATGGAGCGCGGGCGTAAGCGGCCTGCGGCCGCTCCTCAGGGTGACCTCAGCCCCCCACCATCGCGAGCCACGCCTCCTCGGTCATCACCTGGATGCCGAGCTCCTCCGCCGTCTTCAACTTCGAGCCGGCGCCTGGCCCGGCCACCACGATGTCGGTCTTCTTCGACACCGATGAGGCCACCTTGGCGCCCAGGGATTCCGCCTGCGCCTTGGCTTCGTCGCGGGTCATGCGTTCCAAGGCGCCGGTGAACACCACGGTCTTGCCGGCCACGGGAGAGTCGGTCTTGGGCTTGGCCAGGGAGGTGATCTGGTCGAGTTCGGCGACAAGGGCGTCGACGAGCGCGCGATTGTGCGCCTCGCGGAAGAAGGTCGCGATCGATTGGGCGGCGACCGGGCCGACGCCGTCGATGGCGGCCAGCGCCAGGAAGTCCTCGCCCGGCGCGCCTGTGGACGCCTCGCGGACCGCCGCGGCGAAGCCATCCCAGGTCTCGTAGCGTTCGGCCAGCGCCCGGCGGGCGGGCGCCGCCAACCCCGCGCAGGCATGATCGATCTTCACCGCCATGGTCGCCTCGGGCCACGGATCGGCGCCGAGCCCGGGCGCCAGCGACAGCAGTTGGTCGCGCGCCTTGGGACCCAGGCCGTGCAGTTCGTCGAGCTCGACATAGGCCGGGCTGGGCGCCTGCTCCGACGCCTTCAGCACCGTGCGTTCCAGGTCCTCGAAGCCGTCGAAGGCGCGCGCCAGGTGCAGGGCGGTCGTCTCGCCGATGTCGCGAATCCCCAGCGCGATCAGGAAGCGGTCGAGGCTGATGGTGCGCCGGGCCTCGACGTTGCGGACCAGGTTGGTCACCGAGGTCTCGCCATAGCCCTCCCGTTCGCGCAGGGCGGCCAGCTTCGTCTCGTCGCCCGCCAGGCGGAAGATGTCGGCCGGCTCGGCGATCCAGCCCTCGTCCAGGAAAGCCTGCAGCTGCTTCTCGCCCAGGCCCTCGATATCAAAGGCCCGCCGGGAGACGAAGTGGATCAGGTGGCGGATCTTCTGGAACGGGCAGGCGAACTCGCCCGTGCATCGCCGGGCCACAGTCACCGCCCCGCCGGCCGTCGTCTCCTGCACCACCGGCGTCTTCAGAGGGCAGACGCAGAGGTGTGGGAAGTCATAGGGCGGCCCGCGGTCCGGACGGTCGGCGTCGACGGGACCCAGGATCTGCGGGATCACGTCGCCGGCCCGCTGCAGCACCACCTTGTCGCCGATGCGGATGTCCTTGCGCTGAATCTCGTCGGCGTTGTGCAGGGTGGCGTTGCGGACCACCACGCCGCCCACCGTGACCGGATGCAGCCGCGCCACCGGCGTCAGGGTCCCGGTGCGGCCCACCTGGATGTCGATGGCCTCCAGCGTGGTGGTGGCCTGCTGGGCGGGGAACTTGTGGGCGATGGCCCAGCGCGGGGAGCGCGAGACGAACCCCAGCCGCTTCTGCCAGTCCAGCCGGTCGACCTTATAGACCACCCCGTCGATGTCGTAGGGCAGGTCCGACCGGGCGGCGCCGATATCGCGATAGACCCCCAGCAGGCCCTCGGCGTTCTCGACCCGCCGGGAGCGGTCGTTGGTGGCGAAGCCCCACGCCTTGAACCTGGCCAGCGCCCCGCTCTGGGTCTCGGCGAACTCCGAACTGAGCTCGCCCCAGGCATAGGCGAAGAACTTCAGCGGCCGCTTGGCGGTGATGGTCGGATCGATCTGGCGCAGCGAGCCCGCCGCGAAGTTGCGCGGATTGGCGTAGGTGCGCTGGCCGGCCTCCACGGCTGCGGCGTTGAAGGCTTCGAACTCGGCCAAGGGCGCGTAGACTTCGCCACGGACCTCGATGACGTCCGGCCAGCCTTCGCCCTCCAGTTTCTGGGGGATGTCCTTCAGGGTCCGGAGGTTGGCGGTGATGTCCTCCCCTGTGCGACCGTCGCCGCGGGTGGCGCCCTGGACCATCATGCCCTTCTCGTAGCGGATCGAGGCGGAGAGGCCGTCGATCTTCGGCTCGGCGGTGAAGGCCACGGGCTCGCCGGCCTCCAGCTTCAGGAAGCGCCGCACCCGGGCGACGAATTCGACCACGTCCTCGTCGGCGAAGGCGTTGTCGAGGCTGAGCATCGGCACGCCGTGCTCCACCGGCGCGAACTGGGCCGACCGAGCGGCGCCCACCTTCAGGGATGGGGAGTTTTCGCGCACCAGGGCCGGGAAGCGCGCCTCGATCGCCGCGTTGCGCCGTTTCAGCGCATCGTAGTCGGCGTCGCTGATCGTGGGCGCGTCCTGCTGGTGATAGCGGATGTCGTGACCGGCGATCTCATCGGCCAGCCGCGCCAGCTCGACGGCGGCCTCGGCCTCGGTAAGGGCGTCGGCGGGCTTCAGGTCAGGCATCCATCAGCGCCCTGGCGGCCGCCCTCGCGGCGTCGGTGACTTCGGCGCCGGCCAGCATTCGGGCGATCTCCTCTTCGCGGTCAGGCCCGTCGAGAGTCACCACCGCGGTCCTGACCCTCTCGCCCTCGCCGGACTTGGCCACCCGCCAGTGGGCGTCGGCGCGGGCGGCGATCTGGGGGCTGTGAGTGACGACGAGAACCTGGCTGGTTCCTGCCAGCCGCCTGAGCCGCAGGCCCACCGCGTCGGCGACGGCGCCGCCCACGCCCTGGTCGACCTCGTCGAAGATCATCACCGGCGAAGGTCCCTCGCCCCGTCCGGCCAGGGCCGCCTTCAAGGCCAGGGCCAACCGGGCCAGCTCGCCGCCGGAGGCGATGTCGCCGAGCCCCCCGAACGGCGCGCCAGGATTGGTGGAGATCTCGAAAGCGACGCGGTCCATGCCCGAAGGGCCGGCCTGCGCCTCTCCCAAGGGTTCGATCGCCACGCGGAAACGGGCCTTGTCGAGCTTGAGCGGCCCGAGTTCGCCCTGAACCGCCCGGGCCAGATGCTCGCCGGCGGCCGCGCGGGCGGCGGACAGGGCTTCCGCCGACGCCAGATAGGCGGCCCGGGCGGCGAAGGCCTCGGCCTCGGCGGCCTTGAGGTCGTCGGCGGCGGTCTCCACCCCGCGCAACGCCTGGGCCAGGCGTGACCGCTCATCCGGCAGGACCTCGACGGCCACCCCCAGCTTGCGGGCCATGGCCCTGAGGGCGAACAGCCGTTCCTCGGCCTTCTCCAGCTGGCCGGGCTCGATATCCAAGGCGTCGGCGGCCGCGTCGATGGCGGCGGAGGCTTCCGAGGCCTCGGCCAGGGCGCGCTCGACCGCCTCGGCGGCCTCCTGGATGCGGCGGCTGGCGGGCGCCTCGCCCGAGGCGCCGGCCTGGCGGGTGCGCTCCTTCGCCCGCTCGAGCGCCCGCAGCGCCTGGCCGAGCCGGGCGATCAGGCCATCGCCGCCCAGGGCGTCGCGGGCCGCTGAGATGTCGGCCAGGGCCTTCTCAGCCGAACCCAAAAGGGCGCGGGTCTCGGCCAGGGCCGCCTCCTCGCCGGCGCGCGGCTCCAGCCGGTCCAGTTCCTGCAGACGCAGGGTCAGCTCCTCCATCTCGGCGACGGCGCGCGTGGTCTGCTCGCGCAGCACCTCGGCCCGGGCGGCGGCCTCGCGCCAGGCCCGCCAGGTGGCGCCGACCGCCACCGTCTCTGCGGACAGGCTCCCGAAGGCGTCCAGCAGCGGCCGATGGGTGCGGGCGTCGAGCAGCCCCACGGTCTCGTGCTGGCCGTGCACCTCCAGCAGCATGGCGCCCAGCTCGCGCAGCACGCCCACGCTGGCCGGCTGGTCGTTGACGAAGGCGCGCGAGCGGCCGTCGGCCGAAAGCTGGCGGCGAAGCACCAGGTCTTCGTCGGGCTCGAAGGCCAGGCCCTTTTCGTCGAGGAAGGCCCAGACCGCATGGTCCTTGCCGAGGGTGAAGAAGGCCGAGGCCGAGGCCTGCGGGCGGCCCTGGCGCAGCAGCCCCGCGTCGGCCCGGGCGCCCGTCGCCAGGCCCAGGGCGTCCAGGATGATCGACTTGCCCCCGCCGGTCTCGCCGGTGAGCGCGGTCAGGCCCGGCCCGATGGACAGGTCCAGGGCGTCGATCAGCACCACGTCGCGGATGCCCAGGCCAATCAGCATGGGCGGAACATGGATGGGAATCTCCCGCGTCTCAACCGCGCGGAAGCATTGTCAGCCGATGTGCATCTTCTCGGGAAGGCTGCGGCCGGTCTTGGGCGGCTCGGAGGGCTGCAGGCCCTTGGAGGTCAGCAGCTTGTAGGCGTCGGCGTACCAGCGGTCGCCGGGGAAGTTGGCGCCGAGCACGGCGGCGTTGCGCTGGGCGTCCTGGCTCAGGCCCATGGACAGGTCCAGGGCCACCAGCCGATAGAGCGCCTCGGGGGTGTGCGAGGTGGTCTGGTAGCGGTCGATCACGTCCTTGAAGCGGCCCATGGCCGCCACCGGGTCGCCGTTGTGCTGGTAGAAGCGGCCGATGGTCATTTCCTTGCCGGCCAGCTGGTCGTTGACCATGTCGATCTTCAGCCGGGCGTCGGCGGCGTACTGGGTGCGCGGGAAGCGGCGGGTGATCTCGCGCAGCGCGCTCAGGGCCTGGTCGGTGGCCGCCTGGTCGCGACCCACGTCGATGATCTGCTCGAAGTAGCAGACCGACTTCAGATAGTAGGCGTAGGCGGCCGAGGAATTGCCGGGATAGAGCGAGATGAACCGGTCGGCGTCGCCGACGGCCTCGTTATAGTCGCCGTCTTCGTAGTGGGCGAAGGCGGTCATCAGGATCGCGCGGCGGGCCCACTCCGAATAGGGGTGCTGGCGCTCCACCTCGCGGAAATAGTCGATGGCCTGGGCCCACTCGTGGTGGTCCAGCCGGTCGGCGCCGGTCGCGTAGAGGATGTCCACCGGCCGTTCCACATAGGACAGGTCGGTCTTGTGCTTCTTCTTGAAGGTGGCGCAGCCCGAGACGCCCATCGCAGCGACCGCCATCAGGGCGACCAGGATCAAGCCACGGGTCTTAAACTTGGAAATCACGGGCATCCCTCGGTCTGCACGCCCCCCGGCGCGCTTTCGTCCCCAGCCTGGAGGTTCTTACACGAGGCGAAAGGTCAGGCAAATGCGCCCGGCCGCCGCGCCATCGCATCGGGCAGGACCGCGGCCGGAGACAGGACCTTCAGCCGCCAGGCCCCGGGCTGGGCCAGCAGCGCCCGCGCCAGGGCGTTGTTGAGGGCGTGGCCGGCCAGATGACCTTCGTAACGGCCGATCAGGGGATGGCCGAGCGCGGCCAGGTCGCCGATGGCGTCCACCGCCTTGTGCCGCACGAACTCGTCCGGATGCTTCAGCCCCTCGGGGTTCAGCACCGAATCGCCGTCCACCACGATCGCGTTCTCCAGCGATCCGCCCCGGGCCAGACCGACGCTGCGAAGGGCCTCGACCTCGTGGAGGAATCCGAAGGTGCGGCTGCCGGCCAGCACCGTGCGGAAGGCATGTTCGTCCAGGGCCATGTCCAGGCGCTGGCGGCCGATGGCCGAGGCCTCGAAATCGATCTCCACCGCGATCTCGAATCGCCGGGCCGGGACCAGGGCCGCGCGCTTGTCGCCGTCGCAAACTTCGACCGGCCTCAGGATCTCGATCGCCTGGCGCGGCGCATCCTGGCGGCGGCGGCCGGCGCGATCGATGAGGCTGACGAAGGGCGCCGCCGAGCCATCCATGATCGGGGCCTCGGGGCCGTCGAGCTCCACCAGGGCGTTGTCGACACCCAGGCCATAGAGGGCGGCCATCAGGTGCTCGACGGTGGCGATGGTGACGCCATGGGCGTTGCCGATCACCGTGGACAGGCGGGTGCTGACGACGTTCTCGGCGCGCGCCTCGATGCGGCCGTCGCCCTCCACAACGGTCCTCAGGAACAGGATGCCGGTGTCGGCCGGCGCCGGCAGGATGGCCGCGCGGACCCGCTGGCCGGTGTGCAGCCCCACCCCGGCGAACACCGCCGGCCCGGCCAGGGTGTGCTGTTCGGATTGAAGGGCGCGCTGGCTCAAAGGCGGACTCGCTGACACTGACGCCCAGCTCTAGGCGTCATGCTGCAACGCGGCAAAACAAGAGCCGTTTCGGAGTGTTTCGCGCTGCCCGATCACCGCCCGCGGCAGGTCGCGGACGTGGCCTTCCCTGGCGGCGGCGGGGGGGGGGCAGAAAGCTGAGGCTCCCCAGAGCGGACGGGGAGCCGTCACCCCCGCGCGAACGGGGGTGACTGCAGCGGCGTGAGCTCGATCAGTTGGCCAGGCGGCGCAGGAAGGACGGGATCTCCAGATCGTCTTCCGGCTCCTCCTCGTCGATCGGTTGGGCCGAGGTGAGGGTCTTGGCCTGGGTCACCGCATTGGCGTTGCGGAACTGGGGCACCGGGTGATCGTCGGCGGTGGGCTCTGGCCGGCGTTGTCCGAACAGGCTGAGCCGCCAGCCGCCCCGCTGGGGCTGGGCCTGGTGGCGCGGCGGGATGATCAGGGATTCCTCCTCGGCCACGGCGCGGGCAGAGATGGAGGTCGGCTCGGAGGTCAGTTCGAACTCTGGCTCCTCCACCTCGGCCTCGAACTCCTGGGCCTCCGGATCGATGATCTTCAGCACAGGATCGGCGGGCGCCTGGGCTTCCACGATCGCCATGACCGGTTCGGGCTCGGGCAGGGCGGCGACCTCGGGCTGAGGCTGTTCGGCTGGAGCGGCCATCTCTGGAGCGCGGACCGGGGCGGTGATGCGCACAGGCCGGGCCTCGATCGCCGAGATCGAAGCGCCGTCCATGCCGGTGGCGACCACCGACACGCGGATCTTGCCTTCCAGGCTGTCGTCGAAGGCGGCGCCGAAGATGGTGTTGGCGTCCGGGTCGACTTCCGAGGAGATGGCGTTGCAGGCCTCGTCCACTTCCAGCAGCGTCATGTCCGGCCCGCCGGTGACGTTCACCAGCACCGCCTTGGCGCCCTTCAGGGACACCTCGTCCAGCAGCGGATTGGCGATGGCGTTCTGGGCGGCCATCAGGGCGCGGTCCTCGCCGGAGGCCTCGCCGGTGCCCATCATCGCCTTGCCCATCTCGGTCATCACCGTGCGGACGTCGGCGAAATCGAGGTTGATCAGGCCGGGCAGGACCATCAGGTCGGTGATCGAGCGCACGCCCGAATGCAGCACCTGGTCGGCCATGGAGAAGGCCTCGGCGAAGGTGGTGCGCTCGTTGGCGACGCGGAACAGGTTCTGGTTGGGGATGACGATCAGGGTGTCGACATAGCGCTGCAGCTCGGCGATGCCGGCGTCGGCCAGCCGCATGCGGTGGCGGCCTTCGAAATGGAAGGGCTTGGTCACCACGCCCACGGTCAGGATGCCGCGTTCCCGGGCGCACTTGGCGATGATCGGCGCGGCGCCGGTGCCGGTGCCGCCGCCCATGCCGGCGGTGATGAACACCATGTGCACGCCGTCGAGCTGCTCGGCGATCTCGATGGCGGATTCCTCTGCCGCCGACATGCCGATCTCGGGATGGGCGCCCGCGCCCAGGCCCTGGGTCACGGTGGCGCCGAGCTGGATGCGCAGACCGGTCTTGGCGAAGGCCAGTTGCTGGGCGTCGGTGTTGGCGACGACGAACTCGACGCCTTCA
>Ga0265338_10007958_pt1 | contig 12987 bp, 9 predicted proteins | sample 42126metaG_FD_193579 | JGI IMG/M metagenome (GOLD analysis project Ga0265338, IMG submission 193579) | Rhizosphere microbial communities from Carex aquatilis grown in University of Washington, Seatle, WA, United States - 4-21-26 metaG | ecosystem: Host-associated > Plants > Roots > Rhizosphere >... | reverse complement strand
GTTTAATGACGTATTCACGCCCATCCGAAGAAAATCCTCCTAATCCATTGAAAAAAGCTAGATCATTCTTAAGACTACCCGCCGTGGCGCCAAATTCAGGCCGGTATGTTTTAGCCGGTGTAAACCGAGCGACCGGGACTTCGATAGGAATACGACGATTGATTTGACTTTCGAGCGTTCCACGGCGGTCTGAAATAATAGCTCGTGCAGCGGACTGGAGTAGAATGCGTTCCTCATTGGATATTTGCTCGGAGGGCCTCACAAATATCTCACCGGAATTACGGGCTATCTTCCCCTGGACACTCGCGCTGATCAATCCCATGATCTGTTCTTGAAGTATTTGCCGATAACCAGATAGAGCCTCATTCCAGATAACCAGGTCGACTGCTAAACCCTTTATTCGCCAATACGCATGGGCCTGCACCATCTGCCGAACAATTTCAATATTGGCGGGATCTCCAATTTGAAGGACCACGATCGGCAGATCACCAGAAATAGCATTCCCCCATAATCCGCTTTGCCCTCGATGATTTTGGACAAGAACACTGCTCTCCGCACGAAGCAAAGAGTGGGCATAAATGATAGAATTGGCTAGATGCCCATACATTTGAACATCCGTCTCGGTGGCGTTGATCTGACGTAAAACCACCTGGCTATGTGTCCATGAAAGCTCGAAGGCGCGATCCCCGATCCGCTGGTCCTGATATTTCTCAATAAGGATTAAAGCTTGATCCCGCGTCTCTCCAATGCCGGAAACCATATCAATGATGACTGTTTGCTGCGGCTCAAGGACTATTTGACTACGGATGGCCACCACAGGGTCCAACACCGGACCTTGAGATCCTGAAAGCGAAGTTAAATTCTTCATCGCATCAGGATGAGCTATGCCCTGACCACGGCCTATGAACTGCAGGCGATCTGTTTCATAAGAAACCTTTTGGATCTCTGCACCATGCACGGCCATTAGATGGATCATCCATGGGGCATGTTCATCGATGGAACGAGGACGTCTGGTACAAAGGATTGCCTGTCGTTGTTTGATAATTTCTGTTTGGACAAAAAGATTGCTGAACATGGGATGCAAAGCATCCGCAGCGCAAGGAGCTATGACCACTTCCGCATAACTGGTCACATCGATCACTCTTTTTACCCTGGAACGGTTAGTGATCCGTACCCGCCGTAATTCAATATCATCTTCCGGCGAAACGACGATCTCTGTATACGTATCTAGATCATAATCGCGACGGCGGAATTCTGCGCGTCCTTCTGAAAATACCGACTCATAGCTATCTGGGCGTTGAAGGGTGGGTTGATAAGTGTTTGACCAGAACGTGAGTGTTTCCATGTCGCGGATATAACAAAATGTCCCCCAGTTATCGCAGGTTATATCTTCACGCCAACGGGTGACGTCAATGCCCTTCCAACGGCTATAACCTCCTCCCGCGTTTGTAACCATCACATGATATCTACCGTTTGATAGTAACTGCACCTCCGGAATTTTAGTATTAGGGCTTTTAAGAACACGAACTGGCGTTCCTGCATCCCCGGGAAGTGTACGAATATTGGTCAGCTCATTAACATGGACATGAAATGGGATAATATTGGGAACTCTCTCCTGAAGCAATAACAAGGATGCTTGATTCAGCGGATCTGACTTGAATCGCTTTTGCATAGGACGATCCAGCAAAAGATAGGCCAATGAGAGGAGACTCATACCCTGGTGATGAGCCATAAAAGATCGGATCACCGTGCTTGATTTACCACGCGGCTGACGTGAAGGCGTATGATCAACTGCTTCGTACAGACCGTATTTTCCCATCAACCCTTCATTCTCAAGCCGCTGTAAATTAAGACAAGCCTGTTCCGGGGCCACCATCAAAGCCAGCACAGAAGCATATGGCGCTATAACCAGGTCTTCCGCCAACCCACGCTTAAATCCTAACCCAGGCACCCCAAAGGCACGATATTGATAATTAAGGCCGGCGTCGATGGCATTGTATCCTGATTCCGAGATCCCCCATGCAACACCATGCTGTTTTCCATATTCAATTTGCCGTTCCACCGCCGCTTGATAGGTGTGCTCAAGCAGTGTATTTTTGTAAGTGGGCATTACAATAAGCGGCATTAAGTATTCAAACATTGAACCGCTCCACGATAAAAGGACCGGTTTTCCGCCAGTGGTCGTAAGCAAACGCCCCAGAGCAAACCAGCTTTCTTGAGGGATTTCCCCCTGGGCGATCGCAGTGAAATAACATAATCTCGCTTCTGATGCCAATAGATCATAAGAACTCGGATCTAATTTACTCTCTTTATCGTGATATCCTATGGACAATAAATGCCGCGTTGGATCATAAAGAAAATCATACTCCATCCGGGCGAAATCGCTGGCTTGACGGGCAAGTCGTTGGATATCCGTGATCCGTTGATGTGCGCGCAGCCCCCCTTCACCAGGAACTTGGGCCAGCTGGCGCAGCGTTGGGATCCCTGTAATACCAGGAATATCTTGGGGAAGAAGGAACCTCAGATCATTAAAAGCATTGCGACATTGTGTCGCAATGGTATGGGCCCACTCTGCCGCATCAATCTCAGGAGTAGAGACAAGTTTATTACCCAGTTCGTCAGCGTATTGGGCCAATCGTTCAAGATATCCGCATGCCTCTTCCATCGTACTTGGCCTGCGCTTACAAGCCTCCTCAAGTTCTTTCTGTAGTTGATCAGTCGAAAGCAAATTGACATCTTCTATCGAATCTATCAAGACCGTTAGGGTATCTCTTAAACCTTCAAAAAATCGTGTCCCCAATATTTCATCATCGCTCAGGGCCAACAATCCAGGGCCTAATGTCAAAAGGTGGCCAGCCAGATTGCCGCTATCCACTGTTGATATGTATAAAGGAACAAGCGGCTGCAAAGACCGTGTATCATACCAATTATAAAAATGTCCTTTGTGTCTCCTTAAGGTTCCCATCGTCCGAAAGGTATTCTCTGTCCGTTCGATCAGCCCTCCGGCTGCAATGTAGCCGAAATCGTATGCGGACAAATTTGCCAATAGCGCCAGACCTATGTTGGTAGGTGATGTACGGTGTGCTAATTTGACACCTCGATTTTCTTGGTAATTATCGGGAGGCAGCCAGTTATCTTCCTGGCCGACAAAGGATTCAAAAAAGTTCCATGTCTTTCGGGAAAGTTTTCGAAGGAATAAAAGCTGATGGTGATCAAGTTTGGCCTCTCTCCTTTTCGCTGGACGGCTGATCAACCAGGCTATAGCTGGAGAGACAAACCATAATAATAAAATTGGTCCAACGGCTCTAAAGGCCAACGGATCTGATACCGACAAATAAATAAAAACGATCATTGCGGTCACAGGGGCGATCGACATTAAACAAAATGAATTAAATAGATCCGTGCGGGCCCCATCCTTACCGGTCGCCAAATTCCATTCTAGAAGCTTTTTATGGGTAATGAGCATCCGTACCAATGTGCGCACTATTGCATCCAGACTGAAGAAAGCTTCATAGGGAAGGCACCCGAAGCTAAAGGCTCTTTGAGCGAAACGCCAACCCGTCGAATACATAACTGTCTCTAAATGCTGCTTTAACAAAACATCTTTTGATTTGTGAAACGCATCTAGAACAGAAATGGTCAACGCTGGGAAGAAAACGATCCCCAAAACAACCCATGTCCAGAAACAGGGTGATGAGAGAACCGTCCAGCCCATCAATAAAACGATCATTAACGCCGCAGGCACAAGACTGCGCCGTAAATTATCAAAAAGTTTCCATTGAGACAAAATAGACAGGGTATTCTTCTGTTTACGGCCGTTTGATGCCGGGACCTTAGACCATAACCAGCCGAGTAATTGCCAATCCCCGCGGATCCAACGATAGCGACGTTCAACATCCGCGCTATAACGAAAAGGGTGGTCTTCATACAACTCCACATCACTTAACAGCCCTGAACGCGCGTAACAGCCTTCCCAAAGGTCATGGCTCAAGATCTGTCCTTCTGGAAAACGGCCTTTAAGCGCACGTTCAAAAATGTCCAGGTCATATATCCCTTTACCGATAAATGAGCCTTCCTCAAACACATCCTGATAAACATCGGAAACTGTGCGAGTATAGGGATCTATCCCGGACTCCCCTCCGTACAAACGAGCATAGGTGGAACGATTTGCGCCAGGCAAACTCATGCTCACCCGGGGCTGAAGAATGCCATAACCTTCTGCGACACATTGCTTACTTTCATCGTATCGGGCCTGATTTAAGGGGTGCGCCATGGTTTCTACGAGCTGACGGGCACAATGACGGGGAAGCTGCGTATCTGTATCCAGGGTGATAATATACTTTACATTTGTCAGGAGTGACGTATCTCCGACGATGAGTGAGAAATTCTCTCTAGGGCCTCCACGAAGGAGCCAGTTCAGGTCCGCCAGTTTTCCCCGCTTACGTTCATAACCCATCCAAATCTTTTCTTGAGAGTTCCAACGACGTGGTCGATGGAAAAGATAGAAAATGTCTGCCCTTCCATTCTTATATTTTGTGTTAAGCCCTTCTACTTTTATTTGGACCAACTTTAGCAGGGACGCGTCTTGTGGTAATGTTTCATGCTGGGCGTCTGGGAAATCAGTCAACAAACCAAAATGCAAGTGTTCATCACGATTGGCCAGGAACCTTACTTCTAATGTCTCGATAAGGCCCTCTATGTTCTGCGTACTCGTGATCAAGGTTGGCACAACCGTTAAAGTGCGAAATTCTGTTGGTATCCCCTGAGAAAAGTCCATACGCGGTAACAAATGCGGCCCTACGCTAGACATTGCCAAACCATTGACCAGCTCTAAAGACAATTGACTGATGGCCAGGCTCAAAATAGCAGCAAAAACAATGATCTCCGAGTAAAAAACACCGCTTGCATTTAAATGTATCAATAGTAAGCCGGCTAAAAGAACGGTTATCACGGCAATAGCGCTAAGATACAGCGGCAAAGAAAAACGCTTCACAAATCTTTTAAAATTTTCAACAAAAGAAAAATGCGCCCCTACAGCTGCCTCCAGTTTTAAAAGTCCATTGTCAATTAAATAATAACCAACATGTGACCTTCGGTCCTCAGCGCCATTCTTTCCGGCCGCTTCTCCAGCCAATTGGATCGCTTTTTGAGCCACTTCACCTTCAGAGAGCTTACAATTTTTAGCTATGTTCTCAATGACATGACGATATCGGTCTCGAGTAAGAAAGTCCATCCTACGATAAAATCGACTGGGGTCATCTCGCAAGGTGCTTTCTACAACACTCATTGTTTCAACGAATTCACGCCAATCCGTGTTTCCCAACAAACGAAGACTGCTGATGCTATTGCTGATCGAAACTTGACTGGCCGCCTGGTGCTGATTTCCCAAATGGACCAAATGCTCAATGGTCAATCCTTCTTCAGAAAGCCACTGTTTGATCCATGTGAGCGGCAACGTCAACGATGGGCTCTGCCCCTGAAGGCGGCGGGTCAGCTCAGCGACAAAAGCATTGGACATTGGCGGTTTTGACCGTGCCATGTCCGCGACTACCAAAATGATGCTTTTAGGATCTCTCCGGGCAATGGCGAACATCTGATCCGCCCAAAGATCAGCTAGATCTTGATCGGCCCTGATAGAAGCGATACTAGTAGCGATTCGTCGAAGATTTTCAATCAACGCAAGACGCAACATGATCGGAATGGCCCACAATTCCCCCAGATCTAAAGCCGCTACTTTCTGGTACGCCACCATAAATCCACTGAGAGTTTCCTGATCCACACGCCCATCGCCATGCGCGATCATCTGCAAAGCAATATCATACACACGGGGAAGGCCAGTGGAGGGACCATTGAGCAATAAAGGCAGTTGATGATGATACCCCACCGGCAAATGCTTCTTGGCCAAACGGATCTGTTCTTCGATCAAATAAAGATTATCAAGCAACCATTCCCCGGCAGGTGTGATCAAACGCTTTGCCTTAACTGCCGCGGCCAATAAAGCATGCGTTTCGATCAATACATTTTCATTTTCTGTAAGTCTCGTCAGAAGCGAATGGGGAGGTCTCTTTTTTTTATTTAATTGATGCCCCCCTGCCAGTGTTTTACCATGTTGTTTCATCTGTTCACTACTGAACAATTCCGAACGTAATGGAGGCTCCTCAAGCATGGATTTTTTCACTGAATGTTTGTCCTTCAGGAAAACATTAAACCGTACTAAAAATAAAATAATTCTTGTTATGAGCCTCTTCACGCCAGCACCCTTTACATATTAAAAGACAGACATAATCAAATAAACTACGTCTGTCCATTTTTAATTGATGACGCTCTTAAATGCCTAAAATTTTACGGTAAATCGCTTGTCATATTGTCCGTTCTTTTGATCTTGCCCATCCTTTTCAACGAGTCCATTCTTTTGATCTAGTTCATCTTGTGCCTTCTTTTTATCCTGCGCTTTTGTCTTTATCCCTTTAGCGCCTGATTTATTTGCTCTGATATCCTGACTGTGATCGAATGCCTCGGAAGCAGTCCCCTGTTTATCATCAGCAAGACTTAAAGCAGAGATAACAAATAACCCCGAAAACATCATCATCATTATTTTATTCTTCATCTATATAACCTATGATTTGCGTGCCCCGAATTCACGGTCAAGAGCATCTATCCCCTCTGTTGTATCCTTAATAAATTTAAACCTCTCAACATTACTGTTGGCCGTGTTCTCTTCCTCAACTTGTTCGGTAACAAACCACTGCAACATGATCTCTGTGGCATGATCGTTCTCTCTTTTTGCCAGGTCCACAAGCTCGTTGATCTGAGCGCTTACTTTTAACTCTTGCTCGTACGCTGCTTCAAAAACGGACAATAACGATTTCCCTTCCGTTTGAGGGGCCTCAATGGCCATCAAAATGACCTTTTCACCTCTGGAAATGATATATTCGTATAACTTCATGGCATGTTTAAATTCCTCATTTGACTGGACTTTATACCACCCAGAAAATCCAGACATATGATGAGATTCAAAATACGCGGCCATGGATAAATAAGAATAAAAAGCGCTGAATTCCATGTTTATTTGCTTATTAAGCGCTTTATGTATTTTCGATTTGATCATCAATCAGCCTCCTCATTAGAACTAACACTTTCTATCAGCCCACATGGCCCCTTTTATTCTTTATTCAAATGCTGTGGATTTGTGATCTACGATGCTATAGACAATATACATTCCCGGTGATGAAACGCGATATTGAATAGTTATAGGGTGACCTTGTTTGATATCCATCAGCCCTATATTTTGAGTGTCCCGGATGATCATTGCGTTACCCGGAACCGAAAAAGATATTTCACTTTTGTCCAATGTTTGTATAGAGATAGTGCTGCCGGCAAAATCAATTTTACTTACTATCCCAGAAATTGATTTGGTCTGTTCACTCTTTGGGTTTTCCTGACCATACGCCGCTGTAACCATTAAGGCGGCCATTAAGAAAGGAAAAACAATTCCATGCTTCTTCATAACACCCTCTATAGTATTTAACCATGGATATTTACATCAATACCCGAATCGTGATGCTCTGAACGTTCATGATGCCAGTTATCATGATGCCAATGTTCACGATCAAAATAACAACCTGTTAGTTGGGCGAATAAAAATATACCGACTAACACCTTTAACGTGCTTTTAAACATATTTCCTCGCTTTCATGATCTACGTATCGCTTAAAAATCTCTGCTGGCGGCAACTCTGCACAACTACAAACACCGCCAGCAGCATATTGACCCAGGTTTTGCTGACTAAGGATTACTGATAGTCATATTATTGATCACTTTTGTTACCCCCTGGATATCCCCGGCAACCTTGGCCGCCATATCTTTTGCTGCTCCATCCACGGCATTGCCACTTAATGTAACTACCCCATTTGTGGTCTCGACGCCAGTCTTGAAAGCGCTGGTTGAATGATGTGTCAGAAAAGCCATCTTGACCTGGGCGGTGATGGACGCATCATCGATCTTGTTATCCTTAGGTGTTTCCGTCTTGTTGACAACTTCTCCTATGGTCATTTGATTGTCGACACCTTTAACGCCATCAATGTCTTTGGCATATTCACCTGTCAGGTCCTTTTGGGCCTGGCTATCCGCCTTGCCTTTTAAAGTGACAATTCCCTTGGTAACATCTACCTCTGTATTGACAGCACTCACGTTACGATTGAAGAACAAGGCGCTTTTGACCTTCATACCGATCCATCCATCCGAATTCTCTGCGGGCTGATCACCTTTGATAACAAGTTGATTATCCACACTTTTAACTCCGGGTAGATTAGACACGGTTTCTTGGGCCAATGATCTATGCGATTCTTCGCTTACAGTTCCCGTTAAGGTCACAACCCCATCATTAGATTCTGTTTTAATTACATCATCTTTAAGATAGGTCCTGTACACATACGAATCCTTCGCAGATGATTGGATGCGATCATCCGTCTCAGACGCTCGTACAGACGAATTGGATAGCAGTACAGCCGCCATAACCGCGAAAAACACATTCAAATAAATTCCCTTCATAAAACACCTTCCTTTTTTTGATATTGCATTTTGGCTGATCTCCCTCTTCATGGGGACATCATTTTAAAACTGTGCGACCATGACCTTACTTCCTTTCCATTTTGATATACTCCCAAGATTATTTTGATTTCTTATTTCCACTTCAGAACCTAAATTAACTAAATCGACTAGCTCTTGCCCATTAAACGGTTTTTGTAAAAACCCTAGAGCCCCGGCTTTTAAAGCCTTCTCTTCAAGGCCATCATTTTTATCCGCCGTAATAATGATGACCGGACGATTGGACTTCTTTTTAATAAGTCTTTGTTGTGCATCCCACCCATTTAATCCCGACAAATGAATATCCAGGATCAAGCACCCTGGAGCACTATTTGGTATCGCGCTAAAAAAATCCTCTGAAGAAGAATATGTGTTCACTATAAATCCATGCGACACCATCAGCAATTTAACTGCTCGCAGTATAGAATCGTCGTCATCTACAACGTAAACTTGTTTTTTATAGAAATAAATTCTGTCGCATTCGTTACTTTGCAATTGCTCCAGCTCCATAGTCGTATTTTATGGAGAACCTGAAATGAATCAATTGTACCAAGGTATAATGGCCTAATAACTCAATTGGTCAGATCTGATGATTTCCTCAAATTTTCTTGCCGATTGCCGGATCATTCGTTTTTGTGTTTTATAATCCACCTCGATCAATCCAAATCGAGGGGCAAATCCTTCGCTCCATTCATAATTATCCAATAGGGACCAATAGAGATAGCCGATCACCGGGACGCCTTCTTGCATCGCTTGGGCCATTGCTTTAAGATGTTCGACAATAAACGCCGAACGCTCAGTATCATTGTCAGTAGCAATTCCGTTCTCTGAGACTAAAAGAGGAAGTTTGTATCGCGAAAAATCTTTAAGGAAGGTATACAGACCTTTGGGATAAATTTCCCATGAAAGAAAATTGTCTTTTCCGGTAAGCCGGCCCTGTTCAGCGGTTGCTGTGCATGCCTGTCCTAAAATTCCGGGGAATCCAAAACCATTATGACGGACAAAATCCCGAGTGTAATAATTTAAACCGATAAAATCCAAGGTTTTTGCCCTAGGCAGATGGATACTGAAGACCCCGATACAATAGGCTTTCCCCCGGACCAATGCCTGGACAAATAAATGATTGAACATCCAATGCCTGAAACGAGCCGCAACCCGGTCCCTGATAGAAGTATCCGAACAAGCCCGGAATATGAGCACGCTTTGGGCAATTCCAACCATAGGCTCCTTCCAAGCCTTTAGGATATACACCTCTTTGATGTTTCCATAAGCCAGGACATGCCCCAAAAGCAAATTCTTAAGAACTTTGATCCCTTGTTCAGGTGACTTTATTCCCGGAGGCCACTCCCCAACCATATAGCCTTTATACGTATATACACTAGGTTCATTTAACGTGATCCAATAATGGACATCTTTGCCTAAAGTTTCTGTAACTTCTTTGACGTATCGAGCGAAAAGTTGTGGTGTCCTATCGGAATACCAGCCTCCCTGACGCTCCAACCACAAAGGAATGGTAAAATGATTAAGTGTAACAATTGGCTCCATGCCTTTTGATCGAAGCGAGCGGATCATCTGTGTGTAATGGTCTAAAGCCTTGCTGTCCCATTGACCTTCTTGAGGTTCAATACGGCTCCATTCAATAGAGAAGCGGAAAGCATTGAACTTTAATTCCTGGGCCAGTTTAAAATCCCCTTCAAAACGGTTCCACTCATCATCCGCCAGTCCTGAGCGCATTTGAAGGGGAAGGGCTTGTTCCCACTCCCACCAATCGTTATTAATATTGTTTCCTTCGACCTGATGGGCGGAGGTGGCTGCTCCCCATAAAAAATTTTGGGGAAAGGTAATATGGTGCGGTGACTTTTCTATTAGGATTTTATGAGTACCGGCGCAACCAGCCCCCATAGGAACAAATAGAAATAGAGTGAGGGCTATTTTGTACATACATTTGATCTGTTTCCTTTTAACTGATCTTGATCCAAGGTCTTTCCAAAAATATAAAAAGGGACCATTTTTCCTGTCCGGTATTTCAAATAAGACCTTTTTGATTCATGTAATAATTCGAACCCGGATTTCAAAAAGAATTCCTTCGCTCCCTCTGAAATCGTCCCGAAATGGATGCCGTTGACCCCCTGATCTTTAAGGAAATTCACATAGTGATCAATGAGTCTTTTTCCTACATGACGGCCCCGATGATCTTTATCAACATTGATATGAAGCATGGCAGGATATTGCGTGGAAAAATGAGGGGCGTAAAACTCACCCCTTAATGCGCTCATCGTAATATAGAAAAATAAACGCCATGTTTTCATTCTAATAAAAAGATTTCTGCAAAATGCTTTTTTAAGGAATTTAGGAAGGATGTCCCTTGAAAAAACTTTTTCCATCATGGAAGCATCCTTTGTGCCTATGATGTAGCCCACAACCTTATCCCCGTCCATGGCGACAAAACAAGATCCCGGCTCATAATCTGTATAATAGATCGTTAAAGCATCGGCGATTATTTCATCATCTTCAATGAACAAGCCACGGTCCGTTTCCGGAAAGGAAGTTTCACAACTTATCCTGCGAACGTCACTCCTGTCTTTTAATTTATATTTTCTGATTTCTATCTGGGACATGTTCTTGGACCTCATTTGTTCGGGTTTGAGGCAAATGGTGTTCTTTCATGACCAACGTGTAGCCCAAAAACCCAAGACCTTTGATCTTGATCGGCAAACGCAGATCATCTTTACTTATCCAAATTTCAAACTTACTGGGAGCGCTTGTAAAATGATACGCCATGAACTTTCCCGCGGGGACTGATACTTCTTCAATAGATTTCAGACGAATTAGAAATTCATCTGGAAGGCGTACTTTTATTTCCCAGCCGATTTCAGGATTGTCGATCTGCCTAAGATAGAATGGCAAAAGGATAGCATTTTGAATGGGGACATCCATTTTGAACACAAACCTTTTCACCATTTTCTTGTTTTTAAATTTATCAATTGTAAGTATAAAATTCCCCTGGTCATAACGCTCAACAAGGGACTCGTGACCAAACCACAATGAGACGTCCCTTTCTACTTTTAGTGGCAAATGGGTTTTTTTATCAATATAAACCTTCTCCATATCATTGAGGCCCATGGCCCGTGTCCTGAAAGTGACACTAGGCAATTTTTGTCCGGCAATATTAACCTCACCTAAATTATTATATTCACAGCGTCCCAAAGGCATTACGCCATAAACTATCCTTTCCCCTTTGTATCCATCAGCTAGGACGCAAACATCCGGTAATGAAAATGAAAGAACGATTGTAAAGACCATCAATAAGATAGGTTTTGCTCGCATTTTATTTTTAACTATCCAAAACGTTAAAAAGTAAAATATGGTGGCCAGAAAGAGCCCTAAAACAAAACTTCCTATAAACAACGGGTAATAAAAATTAAGCATATTTTTAATTGTAATTGCCTTGAAAAAAGATAAGTTTAAAGGCGGGTATTGGTTTCCTAGGATCAGCCTTCCTATGTTGTAACCTCCCCATGTAATAAATGGCAGCGTTGGTGGAAGAGAGACGTTGGTCCCGATCAAGATTGCGATCTTGTTCGCGGGGGGGATTAGAACAGCAAATATAACGCAAAGAATCGTATGGAATCCATATAAAGGCATGACAGCAATAATAACGCCGATAGAAACCCCCAAAGCTATTTCCTGAGGCGTATTATTAAGTTTCAACAATCTACTTAGTAACTCTTTTATTTTTGCTTTAGAGAACACCCCCTGCTCCCTTTTACCTTCCCATCTGACCTTTTGCCGATTGCAGTCTTTCAAGAAATCCATTCCTATTAAAATCCATATTCCATTTTCTTATGATGGTCCATCCCATAAAACGGATCAGATCGTTCCGCCAATACCGATACCATCTATCCCACCCCCGCTTAATGTTATGTAGAAATAAAACTAATTCTGGAAATATTAATATATTTAAACCGATCTTAAAAATAAATCCAAACTGGTAAAAAGACGCCATAATTTTTCTTTGCGCTGCCTGCATTTCCTCAGCGCTTAGCGGCGCGTCAGGTTCGAAAACAGGAAAATTTCCATCATAATATTCCCATCCAACATCACAAATATCATAGATCCGGTTTTGCCCTTGAAGCCTGCGGCTTAATTGCGTTCCCGGTAGCGGGACCGGGAGCAGAATTTGAATAGTATCGATGCGCGCTTTACTGATAAACATCCGATAGCGTTTAACTCTCTCCTTGGCTGTCATATCAAAATACTGTCCTTCTTCAAGAGGATATCCAAAAATGAACATTCCATGTATTAAAAACCCAAATTGGTGAAAAACTTTTGTGAAAGATAACATCTCTCCAGGATCGATATGTTTGTTCATGGCCTTTAATTCTTCAGCGATTGGGGATT
>Ga0265338_10007957_pt1 | contig 12987 bp, 10 predicted proteins | sample 42126metaG_FD_193579 | JGI IMG/M metagenome (GOLD analysis project Ga0265338, IMG submission 193579) | Rhizosphere microbial communities from Carex aquatilis grown in University of Washington, Seatle, WA, United States - 4-21-26 metaG | ecosystem: Host-associated > Plants > Roots > Rhizosphere... | reverse complement strand
CGTTCATAACTCAACTTAACCGCATTCTCTTTGAACTCACGGCTATAAATCTTTCTTGCTTTGGTCATATACAAAATTAAGTTTTTACCCTTAACTTTTTATGCGGACAAAGTTAGGAAGTCCAAATCGTTAAGTCTCCTTCTAAAATGATAATTGTGGCTAAGAAATGAGCATTGTTGGTCAATAATATGCTATTTCTTTTGTATTTCGGCATAGTTGGTGGTAAAAACAAATCGGATTCTGTACTGGGGAAAGAACATTTAATAAAATGGAACACGGTCGGGATAAGAAAGTTTTGAGACTGTTCCTAAAATTTTATATCGGTATATTGTCTCTAAATACCTATAATAGAGCCTTCATTCAACAGTATAAGTTTAAACTCAAAGGATTGAAGACAAAAGCAACAGAAAACACGAACACTTATGCATTGAACCCGATAATTGGAGCGAATGGACTGCTAAAATAGTTTCATAAGATTGTCTTCGACGAACAAATTATAGCTTATTACTATATCTATGTTTTCTTAGGAAATTTGTTGCAAGAATTTTCGGTACATTTGCACGCTGAAAAATGTTGATTCGGTTTTTTGTAGATATCTTATATAGTGGTTTTTACTTCACTTAAGCTCTACCGATAGCGTTTAAATAAAATTGCAAATTGTATAATAGTAAATAATTAATGTCAGGACTTAGTATTTTACTTCTTATAGCCGCCTATTTTGGTATGATTCTCCTTATCTCCTATTTCACCGGACGAAAAGGAGATAGCAATGCCGCCTTTTTCCTTGGTAACCGAAAATCTAAGTGGTATGTAGTGGCTTTTGGTATGATTGGGACTTCTATTTCTGGAGTTACATTTATATCGGTGCCGGGCATGGTGGGCGGTATTCAGTTTACTTATATGCAAACTGTTTTGGGTTTCTTTGTGGGCTACATCATTGTTGCTACTGTATTGCTTCCTACATATTATAGACTAAACCTTACAAGTATTTACACCTATTTGAGTAAACGCTTTGGTAAGTATTCTTACAAAACAGGTGCTTCATTTTTCTTACTCTCACGTACAATTGGAGCAGCGGCTCGTGTGTATGTGGCAGCACTTGTTTTACAGACATTTGTTTTTAAAGAGTTCAATATTCCTTTTGAAGTTACAGCCTGTTCTATCATTTTCCTTATTTGGCTTTACACCTTTCGAAGTGGTGTTAAAACCATTATTTGGACGGATTTTCTTCAAACCATTTTTTTACTTACCGCTTTGGTCCTTATTATAGTTCAAATATTTAATCAGCTTAATATGCCTGCTACCGAGATATTTTCGACTCTCAAAAGCACCAAGATGACGCAGATATTTGAGTTTAACGATTGGCATTCGAGGCAATACTTTTTTAAACAATTCTTTAGCGGAATCTTCATTACCATTGTAATGACAGGATTAGACCAAGATATGATGCAAAAGAATCTTTCTTGTCGCAACATCAAAGAGGCAAAAAAGAATATGCTTTCTTTCGGGTTCCTTTTTATTCCAATCAATTTTTTGTTTCTTACACTGGGAGCATTATTGTTATTACTGGCTCAAAAAGAAGGGATTGCTATACCAGAAAAAGCGGATAACATCTTGCCGCTATTTGCGAATGGCATCTTAGGCAAATCAGTAACAGTCTTCTTCTTTATCGGTATCATTGCTGCCACATTCGCCAGTGCAGACTCGGCGCTTACTGCTCTTACTACATCATTCTCCATAGATATTCTGAATATAAAACAACAACATGCCGCTGAAGCAAAGAAATCACGCATGATTGTACATGCATCAATCTCTGCGGTGCTGGCATTAATCATAATACTTATATATAGAATAGGAAATTCAAGCAGTATTATAGATATCATCTATACGATTGCCTCCTATACATATGGTCCGCTGTTGGGCTTATATGCCTTCGGCTTGTTTACTAAATTCAGTGTGCGCGACAAGCTTGTGCCATATATTGCCATCGCTTCACCCTTATTAATTGCTTTGATAGACTTGGTATCCAAAACCTATTTTGACTACAAATTTGGGTATGAATTATTAATAGTAAACGGATTGATTACTTTCATTGGCTTATGCCTTATTATTAGCAAAAAGAATCTAAAAACTAACAAAGTATAATACTAAATCAATATGAATATCACTTCTGCCGAATTTGTAATAAGCAATACTAATGTAAAGTTCTGTCCTGACACGAACACACCTGAGTTTGCTTTTATTGGACGTTCCAATGTAGGCAAATCATCGCTTATCAATATGATTGTAAATAGAAAAGGCTTGGCAATGACTTCATCCAAACCGGGGAAGACTCAGTTGATAAATCATTTTATTATCAATAATAGCTGGCACTTGGTAGATTTACCCGGATATGGATATGCCCGGGTTAGTAAAGACTCTCGTAGTCAATTGCGCACATTGATTGAATCTTATATTTTAGAGCGTACACAACTCACCAATCTATTTGTCTTGCTGGATAGTCGCTTGGAACCGCAGCAAATAGATATTGACTTTATGACTTGGTTGGGACAAAACGGAATTCCTTTTTCAATCGTATTCACTAAGATTGATAAGCTATCAAAACTTCAGATTGCAAAAAGTCTGGGTGTATATAAAGCCAATTTACTTGAATCATGGGAAGAGCTTCCTCCTCTTTTTGTAACCTCTGCTGAAAAGAATATAGGACGTGATGAAATATTGAAGTATATAGAAGATATTTTAAATGAATTGAAAGCATAAAAAAAATCCCTTATACTATTTGTATAAGGGATTTTTTTATTTCTTTTTCTTATCTTCTTTTTTCTCTGGAGTCTTTTCTGTAGCGGCTTCTTTCTTAGTTTGCAATTCTTTCAATTTTGCATCTCTAGAGTCATTAGCTTCTTTCTTTTTCTCGTTCTTAAGCTTCTCCAAATCTTTTTTCTTCTTATCTTTTTCTTTTAATGCTGTCTTTTTTTGTTTTTCTTTCTCTTTTTTCAACTTTTCCTTCTCTTTTTTCTTAAATGCTTGTTTTTGTTGTGGAGAAAGATAATCTGGATCTGGATAAACTTCTACTTTAGGTTGGATTACTTCCGGTTGAATATATTTAACCACTTGAGACTCTTTACTACATTTTTCTTGAGTAAATTTCACTTTTACATCATTAAATGATTCAAAAATACTTCGTGCACATTTTTTTGAAACACCTGCATCAACAAAACCCTTAGAAGATGAATATTTCCCTAGAATAACAAAATTAAATTTGTATTTCACCATCATACTATCAGACTTGTTGGATACCAAATAACAAGTATATTTGTCCCACAATTTGATTCTCGTAATTGGTAAACATATTGACGAATCATTAGTTGCTTCTTCTGTCACACCTAATAGAGTCATAGCATTTGCTTTTTGACTTAATCCAAGAGAATAGCTTTTAGAATCTGGAGCAATTTCACCTACAAATGCATAAACAGACTGAATGTCGGAAAGTAATGGTTCTTTCTTTGCAATAGCAGTTTCAGAAGCTAAGCCTTTTTGCATTTCGTCTAATGAAACTAACAATTTGTCAAAAGCAGCTTTACTTTTTAATCCTAACTTAAAAGTATCGATATCTGCTGAAAACTTTGTCTGATAATAATATATATCCGCTGCTTGAGACGCAACAGTTATTGCAAATAGAAAAGTAAATAATAAGATTTTTTTCTTCATAACAGGATTCTACTTTAATAATATAATGAGAAATAAAGGTTTTTAGGGTTTAATAAAAAAACAAAGATAATTAAATTTTCAATATTCATTAATTTCAATTATATATAAGTATTTTTTTCTTTTTTTTTAGAAATAACATATCTCATTTTTAACTTAGAATATGACAATGCTTTAAAATCACTTACCTCGAAGCAAATTAATATCCCCTTTCCTTTTATATTGGATTGGTTTTTTTGTTATAGGATCGATGTCAGAACCTACAGCTTCTATTATATAATAATAAGCAGTGGGCACCGCCATTTTTCCACCTATTCTACCATCCCAGCCTTTTCCGGGATCTGTCCATTCAAAAACTTTTCGTCCCCATCTATTAAATATAATTCCATGAAATGAAATTAATGATGAAAAAGCTACTCGGAATTCGTCATTTTTACCATCACCGTTAGGGGTGAAAACATCAGGAATATTCAAGGAAGATGCTATAACTGTAGCATTAATTGAATCTGAAACAATACAAGTTGCGTTACTAACTGTAAGTTTAATTTTGTATAACCCTGCATTTTTAAACGTATATCTTAGATCCTTATCTGTATATAACGCTACATTCGAGGTATCATTAATTGCTCTAATTTTCCATTCGAAAAATTGCGCTACAGGAGTATTGGCATTGCTGGTAAAATCTACTACTAATGGAGCTGAACCGCCTAAACCTCCCGGTGTTGTTCTAGTTACCTCATTTTTAGCGCTTCTCTCAGCAACAACAGCTTTCAAGGTAGCTTCTACCGCTAAAGGAGTATAATCAGCATCAGTAGACTTTATTTTAGTTTTGTTAAAGGCTTTGAAAAACTGATCCCCTGCTATGGTGAATTTTGTTGTTACAAAAGGTGCCGCAACAGTAATATCATTTGATCCGGATCCCAAATTTGTTTTTTCTATTTCTATAGTCTGAGGCTCATTCAATTGCAGAGTATTGTAAGATATAATAAATTTACGAGGAATCGTATTTAACACACCAAGTGAAGAGAAATAGTCCAAATTACTATAAGTAGGTAAATTGACTGTTAGATGTGTTGAAAAACAAGGATTTACACCAATATTATCAGCAGTAATACTGCCAATAACAATGTTCGCATTTTTTAAATCAAAAACCCAAATATATTTAAATTTAATTCCAGAACCGTCATCATATTGAAGTACATAACCACATTGATCTCCATTTCCAGAATATCCAACGGAAGGTGTTGAAATCTCTAAAGTGGGACTTGTAACATTAGTTTGTGATAGTAACAAATTATCTGGTGTTAATGCTGGGGCAGTTAAATATCTATACCATTTAATATCAATAGGGCCTGGATTTGAAAATGTAATTGAGGTTGAAGAAGTTATACTATCAAAAACAAATATCTCGTCAATATTATTTAAAGCAATTCCAAGCTGAGATGCTTTCACCGATACTTCATTAGTAAAAAATTGAGCATGAGTTGATGTAAATGCTAGTAGAAACGTTAATAATATTAATATTATTTTTCTCATGAATAATCCATATTTAGACTTCAAAAATACAATATATATTCAATCATTCAAACATTTTTAGAATACAAAGTACATATATAATTATCACTTCAATTACACCTTCCTTTTTTTGGCTTAATAATTGATTTTTAAAGACAAAATAAGATTTTTCTTGTACATTTGTTCCGTTAAAAAAAAGATACATTTACAATATTATACCATCTCAAAAAATGAAGAAATATTACTATATAATCGTTATTCTCACACTCTTATCAATATTTACAAATAGCTCTGCGCAAGATTTGAATTTCCCAAAGACTACACAAAATGGAAAAGAATTCTACATTTATGAAGTGAAGGATAACGATGGCTTATACAAAATAAGTAAAAGCTTCAATGTAAGTCAAGAGGAAATACTTAAATATAATCAGCAAGCGGTTTCTGGTATTAATATTGGCATGACATTGATGATTCCTATAAATTCTGCAAAAAGCTCAATTGCAGAAGCCACTAAAACCGGGAATAATTACATTATACATAAAGTAGAAGCCCATCAAACCGTTTATTCTATTGCGAAACAATATAATGTACTTGTCAATGACATTTACGAATTAAATGAAAATGCCAAAAATGGAATAACCATCGGAATGGAATTAAAAATTCCTAATTCAAAATCACCAAATCCCGTTGTAGAAAAGAAGATAATGCCTGCAATTCCAACACCTACACACTCTAGCTTAAACACAAAAGAACATATTGTTGTTGCAAAAGAAACTCTTTACAGTTTAAGTAAACTATACAATGTAAGCACTGATGAATTGATTAAAGAGAATCCTGAATTATCATCAGTATTAAGAGTCGGGCAAAAAATTAGAATTCCAACAAATGAGAAAATTAATAGTCAACCATCAAAAACTGTAACAATTAAGGAAAAAACTGTAATTAAACAAGATGTTAAAATCAACACATCAAATACAGTTGTTCCAAATGCAAGTTCAATTACTAAATCTAATAATGTTATTAAAGTAGCATTATTATTGCCTTTCATGTTGAATAATACAGAAAAACAAGATGCTACAATAAATAAATTTGTAGAATTCTATGAAGGCGTTCTTCTATCAATAAATAAATTGAAACAAGATGGAGTATCTGTTCAATTAATAACTTACGATATTGAAAAAACTGAATTGAAAGCCAAAGAAGTACTTCAAACTAATCTCACCACTCTAAGAAAGGTGGATTTAATCATTGGACCGGCATATAGCGCACAAGTAAAAGTTGTTTCAGACTTCTCACAGGCAAACAATATCCCTTTAATTGTTCCTTTTGCACCCAAAATTGAATCTATAAGTACAAACCCGTTACTTTTCCAAAATAATACTCCTCAACAAAAACAATTTGCCGAAGCATCTAAACAAGTTATAAAGAACTTTGGCAATAAAAACATTGTGATATTAGACTTCAACAGTGATACAGAAGATGAAGGAAGTGAGTTTGCTAAATTCCTAAAAATTAATTTAAAAAGACAGAAAATAGCTTATAAAGAACTCCCTTTTACCCAAGAAAACTACGCTACGATTCAGAATCAGTTTCTTCCTAATAAAGAAACAATTTTATTATTTGCAACTGATAAACCCAACTTGATAAAAGATTTATTACCCAAAATAGCACAATTGAATAGTCAAACCTCTCCTATTTCAGTCTTTGGTTTTTCAAGTTGGGACAAAACAATAAAAAACTACCCATCCACTTACTTTTGCACTTCATTTTTCGTAAACAGAAAAAGCAAAAACAATGGACTGTATAGAGAAAAATTCCGTCAAGAATTTGGAGTACCTGCAACTTCTACACCCCGTTTTGATTTAATGGGTTTTGATTTATCTTACTATTTTATTAAAGCGTACTCTGTTTACGGTAAATCTTTTCCATCTTCTTTAAATAACTTCGAGCAAACTCAAGCTCTTCAATCTAAATTTCACTTTGAGAAACAAAATCAGGGTGGATTTATTAATACTGGGGTTCGATTAATTCATTATACGGAAGAAAAAGAATTCGAAATTATAGAATAAAAAACGCCGATAGTTAATGCTACCAGCGCTTTTTTATATGAGATTTATTATCGAATTCTGTCTAATGATTTCACTAATTCTTCATCTTTTTTGATGGCTCTTATTGATAATACATTTAGTACAATACAAACTAAGGGTAAAAATGAAATGATACTCATCTGATATTGAAATTCTACTTTAGCTAGTATTTTTACTAAGTGAGATATTGAGAAATAAAAACACAGAAAGTAGACTGAGGTTAATATAATACTCACTATCAACAACTTGATCTGTAGACCTCTTTTCTTATAAAGGAATATTATAACTATTGAAAGTAGTGGTATTATCGCTAACAGAATTTTCAGAAACACAAAAGATAAACTAGGTTGTTCATTAAGGTTTGAAAAGTTTAAAACAATAGGTTTCATTTGCAATCCTGAAATTGTTGCTAATGGCGCAAACAAGATGGTTCCCCCAAGCACCACTACTAAGAATAAATACACCGTTTGAATTCGTTGAATCATAGTTTTACTTTCAAAATCATTTTACTTTTTTCCATTGCATATCGCGTACTTGATAAATTCGTTCAATGATATCTACAATTTTAAGTCCTTCAAGCACATTGGTAGTAATTGTACCTTTCTCTTTTAATCTATCTACGACATTTTGAATCACATAATGATGATTTTGTGCTGAACCTTTATACAAACCATAGTCGTTTGGTGGGTTTGACGGATCAAGTTCTGGCATCTCATAATCTTTCACATGACAATATGCTACTTCATTCATATATTGACCGGCTACTTTTACAGTTCCCTTAGAGCCGACAATAGTAATACTGCTTTCGAGGTTAGTGTCCCAAATAGCGGTTGAATAATTTAAATTACCCATTCCACCATTAATAAAATCAAAGGTAACAACACCACTATCTTCAAAATCAGTTAACTTTTGATGAGAAAAGTCATGAAAGTTTCCTCTAATATTGGTTATATCACCAAATAACCAATACATAATATCAATAAAGTGTGAAAACTGCGTAAATAATGTTCCTCCATCAAGTTTAGCATCTCCATGCCAGTTACCAGCTTTATAATAACGATCGTCGCGGTTCCAATAGCAATTAAGTTGTACGATGTAGATATCTCCCAAAACATTATTATCCACAAGACCTTTTAGCCATACTGATGGTGGGGAATAACGATTCTGCATCACGCAAAATACATGGCGAGAAACTTCTAGTGATTTAAAAAGAATCTTTTCAGCATCAACTTTAGTCAAAGCAATTGGTTTTTCAATAACCACATGATGATGTTTTTCCAAACATCTAATTGCGTATTCACTATGATAACCATTTGGTGTACAAATATTTACAACATCAATATCCAAACCAGAATTAAGCAACTCATCGATTGAAGTAAAATATGGCTCTTTAATATCACTCAAACCAACTTTCTCTTTTGGCAAAATATCACAAACGGCAACCAACACAGAATAATCATCTCTTCGAATCATTTCAGCATGTCTTTTACCTATATGACCCTGTCCAATTACAGCAAATTTTATCATTACTCCCCGACTTTTATTTAATTCGTTTCACAAAATTATCTTCTAACTCATATTCTTGGGCAGTTTCTGGACATTGGGCCAACCCTTTTTCATCAAAATTCAAACGATGTCCATACTCACTTACCCAACCTATTTGCTTTGCTGGATTACCAACCACTAAAGCAAATGGTTTTACAGGTTTTGTTATCACAGCTCCGGCTCCAATCAATGCATATTCACCAATTTCATTTCCACAAACAATGGTTGCATTTGCTCCTATTGAAGCGCCTTTTCTAATAACTGTCTGTTTATATTCATCTCTTCTAACTACATGACTTCTAGGATTCAAAACATTTGTGAATACCATCGAAGGACCAAGAAAAACATCATCTTCGCAGATTACACCGGTATATACAGATACATTATTTTGAATTTTTACATTTCTACCTAATTCAACGCGCGGCGAAATTACTACATTTTGACCGATGTTGCAATTTTTACCAATAATACAATCAGACATAATATGTGAAAAATGCCATATTTTGGTATCCTCTCCTATTTGACAATTATCATCAATATAAGCTGAAGGATGTGCTTGATAAATCATTTGACTATGAGTTTATAAAATTCAACACTTCGGTCGTGATATAATGTAATTGTTCTTCATTCATTTCAGTATGAATTGGTAAAGACAATACACATTTACTAAGCATTTCTGCGACAGGGAAATCTCCTGCTTTGTAGCGAGAGTCATTATAAGCCTTTTGCATATGTAAAGGTATCGGATAGTATATCATACTTGGAATACCCTTCACGGCTAGATACTTTTGAAGAGCCGCTCTATCAACTCCATTTAATTTTAATGTGTATTGATGAAATACATTAGTTGATTTAGAACTTGTAATTGGTGTAATAAGTTTATTGGTAACCGTAAAGGCATTGTTATAAAATGCAGCAACTTTTTGCCGAGACTGATTATATTCATCTAAATGTTTCAATTTCACATCAAGTATAGCTGCCTGAATCGTATCCAAACGAGAATTTACACCAACGCAATCATGATGATATTTAATCACCATTCCGTGGTTAGAAATTGCTCTCATTTGAGAAGCCAATTCTTCATTATTAGTAAATATTGCTCCGCCATCACCAAAGCAACCTAAGTTCTTTGACGGGAAGAATGAAGTACAACCAATATCTCCCATACATCCTGACTTCAAAGTTTTTCCATCAGAAAAAGTATATTCAGAACCTATTGATTGACAAGCATCTTCAACAATATACAATTTATATTGCTTTGCGAACTGCATCAATGCTTCCATATCTGCATTTTGTCCAAATAAATGAACAGGAACAATTGCTTTTGTTTTTGGTGTAATTGCTTTTTTAACAGATTCTATTGACAAACAAAAAGTATCGGGATCTACATCAACAACAATCGGTGTTAAACCGAGAAGAGAAACCACTTCTGCTGTGGCTATAAAAGTAAATGTTGGAGTTATAACTTCATCACCTGGTTTCAAGCCCAATGCCATCAATGCTATTTGCAAAGCATCAGTGCCATTTCCAACCGGTATTACATGCTTAACATTTAAATATTTTTCTAAGTTCTTCTGAAATTCATTCACCTTTGGTCCTTTAATAAAAGCTGCACTTTCAATCACCTCTTGAATTTCTTTATCAACTTCTGCTTTTATTTTTACATATTGACTCTGTAAGTCAACCATTTGAATATTCTTCATACTATCTATAATTCTTTAAAACCCATAACTAAAACCTGCAGTAATTGTGGAATTTTTCCCTTGTAAATATGTTGGAGTATACATATCTAAGTATTGCTTTCCTGTTTTCCAAACCTCTCCAGGCGTCAAATCACCAGCAATATCATGACCTTCAATATCACTTATATCAACCTGAAACAATGCGTATGCATTACTAAACAGCTCATAATTGGCTTTGAATGATATTGTATTATTTGACCAAACAACATCTTTCATAAATGGTTGAGAAATAATTTCATCCACATTTTCTCTTATATATTGATAGTCATTTCCTTTTTTACTTTGAGTATAAGATAAATCTAGTGATAATCTTTGAATTGGCTTACATTGTAATGCTAGATAAATTTCTTGTGCATTATCCCCTAAATAACTACCCAACAAATAGCCATTTGAAGTATAGTCTAAGCTTGGAATAGAGTGTTTGTAGGTTATAATCTGATTACGAGTATATTCAGCCGTTAGTGCTATATTTTTTAAAGGAAAGTCAGATAAACGAAATCCAGCTTTATATGAAATTGGATTTGTTTGAACATTACTTAATCTTGTAATTGAAAATTCGTCTATATAAAATGCACTATATAAGTGCAAATGATTAACATTTCGAGAACTCAAATTGATGAAAACTTGTGAATTCTGATTCTCAGATTGATCTCGTGTAAGAGTATGATCTATTGACTTATAAAAAGCCAAAGGAATTAAGTACGCAGGATTAATATTATTTTCAGAATAAATTATAGAATTACCAATAGACAAATCTAATTTAGATATTGGTCTTAATGTAAGCATGTCTGCAGCCATGTACTTATTCTTATACCAATATTTTTTATCTCCAGTGTTTTCAGTATAATATTGTGTTGAATCAATTACCATAGAGACCAACCATGCATGAAAATAGTTTAACTCAATCCATTTTGCAGGTTTAATATTTAGTTGAATCATTGGAAAAGAAGGAGTGTTCCCTGATAAAATATTACTCCCATTGTAAGCATCACCAAAAGTTATATGATCTTTGGCTAATCCAATGTGACCCCAATCCCAAGAATAAAAAGCTCCGGCACGCATTTCGCTATAATCACCACCAGTTGTTCCAGTTAGTTTATATGCACCTCCCATCATATTTGAAATATAACCAGACCGTGTAACCAACGTATCTTTACCTGAAAAGGGACTTTTAATATTATAATCATAATATTGCCTTTTAGTTAGCAAATCATTTGGTTGCGAAACATCTCTCAAAGAGGCATAAATTGAGAAATGCTTCCCCACCATTGCTTGAAATTCGGCACCATACCAACGTTTTTGAATAGATCCATTATCATTCTTTAATATATCCATTCCAATAATAGGATTAATTTTTACTCGCAACAAATCATCCTTATATCGATATGCCGGTTCTATTAATGCTAAAGATGATTTATCATTACCAATTAATTTTACCAATCCATTTGTTGGTAATTTATCATTTTCAAGTGAAAACTCATTTAAATAAAACTCTATCTCTTTAATTTGACGAGTGTTTAATTTGGGTGATTCTTTTGCTTGCAGAAGTGATTTTGCTATAAAATCCCTGCTGTACGGTTTTACAACAGAATTTAACTCAATCACACCATCATTAGCCAATTCATCTATAAGATTATAAATTGCTGTGTAATTTTGATGTTGTGGGATATATTGGGAAAAAACTAAATTTGAAAAGAATACTAAGCATAAAAGAAAAATTGCAATTTTTTTCATGTGCTATAATTATTTTTTATATTATTGTCACATGGAACTTCTCCGACGAATCGGAGTTCGTTTCATATATCGATTATTTACTCCGAACTTTTTTAAACAAGATATTTACAATTATTCTCCAAAAGTAATAAATATCTGTTCTAAGTGTACCTTTTTTCTCACAGGCATTCAAATATCTTAGTTCTGATTCCTGTATCTCTTCGAGTGTTTTTGGCATATCTGCATAAAATGGAGGCAATAAACCGGAAGTCACTTTCGATCTTTTCATCTGTAGCTCTTTCGAATACAGACTAAAATAATGTTTACTAATTGGTCTAACACCTACTAATTTGATATCTCCTTTTATTAAATTCCAAAACATCGGCCACTCATCAATCCAATATTTTCGCATAAACATACCAAGTGAGTTTATTCGAATGTCATGTTTAAATTTGCCTCCTTCTTGAAGATTACCTTTATCAAAAACATAAGATTGCAAGTATTCAGAAAAGGGATGCATTGTCCTAAATTTATAAACTTCAAATAATTTTCCGTTTTTACCGACTCTATTAAGTCTAATTATAGGACCATATGTGGTTACTACTTTTCTATTTGGTTCTTTGGTCTTTTTAGCAATAAAATAAATAATATCATCGGCTTTTAATTCCTTCTCAATTTCA
>Ga0265338_10007956_pt1 | contig 12989 bp, 8 predicted proteins | sample 42126metaG_FD_193579 | JGI IMG/M metagenome (GOLD analysis project Ga0265338, IMG submission 193579) | Rhizosphere microbial communities from Carex aquatilis grown in University of Washington, Seatle, WA, United States - 4-21-26 metaG | ecosystem: Host-associated > Plants > Roots > Rhizosphere >... | reverse complement strand
ATGTTTTTTGCCAGCGTATTAAGCCCCGATAGTATCGTCCAAACCGGTATACTTTTGGTGGCCTTAATTATTTTTGCTGAAACTGGATTATTAATAGGTTTTTTCTTGCCGGGAGACACATTACTGATTGCCGCTGGTATCTTTGCCGCCGGTCATCATCACCAATTACCGCTCTGGGAGTTGTTGCCGGTAGTGGCTATAGCAGCAATTGCGGGCTACGAAGTAGGTTACAAAATTGGCCGCACTGCTGGTCCACGCTTTTTTAAACGCAAAGACGGCTTGTTTTTTAAAGAAGAATACGTGACCCGAACGACTGCTTTTTTTGAAAAGCATGGAGGAAAGTCAGTAGTACTTGCGCGGTTTATTGCTATTGTTCGAACAGTTGTGCCTTTGGTTGCGGGCATGGGCAAAATGGACCGTGGTTTTTTTCGCCTATATAACATAATAGGTGGGGTGCTTTGGACATTCAGCTTAACCCTGGCCGCTTACTGGCTAGGTTCCAAGGCTCCCAATTTGGACCACTATTTATTGCCCCTTCTTCTGCTAGCGATGATATCTACTATTGCTACTTTATTGATCGGTGCCTTGCGTAGCAAAAAATCACGCGTTAACTTAAAGCGGGCTCTGCACGAAGAGTGGGATTATTTTTTTAAACGTTAAGTTAGCATTTTTGATAAGAACTGGCCGGTATAACTACTCTTAACTTTAACAATCTGCTCGGGCGTGCCTTCGGCAATAATTTGCCCACCGGCGTCTCCCCCCTCGGGGCCCATATCAATAACATGGTCGGCGCTTTTTATAACATCTAGGTTGTGCTCGATCACTATCATGCTATTGCCTGTGTCTACTAGAGCGTGCAAAACATTTAGAAGCTTATCGACATCCGCCATATGTAATCCTGTGGTTGGCTCGTCCAAAATATAGAGCGTACGGCCAGTCGGGCGACGCGACAACTCGCTAGCTAGTTTAATACGCTGGGCTTCTCCGCCAGAAAGCGTTGTTGCTGGTTGGCCAAGAGTAATGTAGCCCAAGCCCACATCTACCAAGGTTTGCAGTTTACGAGCGATGGCCGGGATGTTCTCGAAGAACTCTAGGCCCTGCTCGCAGGTCATCGCCAGCACATCAGCAATTGTTTTGCCTTTATAGTGGATCTCTAGAGCTTCGCGGTTATATCTTTTGCCGTGACATACTTCGCAAGTTACATAAACATCTGGCAAGAAATGCATTTCTATTTTAATAACACCATCACCAGAACAGTTCTCGCAGCGACCACCCTTAACGTTAAAGCTAAAACGTCCCGGACTGTAGCCGCGTAGTTTAGCTTCTGGCATCTTGGCAAAAAGCTCGCGGATTGGTGTAAACACGCCAGTGTAAGTAGCTGGGTTACTACGCGGAGTACGGCCAATGGGCGACTGGTCGATCACAATCGCTTTATCAAGCTCCTTAATGCCCTCGATGTCATCGTGGCGACCAGGAACAGTCTGGGCGCGCATTAACCGGGCACTGAGTTCTTTAGCCAAAATGTCATTTATTAAACTTGACTTGCCACTGCCAGATACGCCGCTTACCACTACAAGTTTACCCAGTGGAATCTTTACATTAAGATTTTTAAGGTTGTTCTCACGGGCGCCTTTAATAAATAATTCTTTGCCATTACCGGCGCGCCGTTTTTTAGGCACTGGAATTTTCTTATCGCCTTTGAGGTATTGAGCAGTGATCGATTTCTTAACCTTCATTACATCAACAGGTTTACCGGTGGCTACAACGTGGCCGCCGTGTATACCAGCTCCGGGGCCAATATCTACTAAATAATCAGCTGTGCGGATGGTTTCTTCGTCGTGTTCTACTACGAGCACGCTATTGCCTAAATCACGCAAACGCCGCAAGGTATTTAACAAACGGGCGTTATCGCGCTGATGCAAACCGATACTCGGCTCGTCCAACACATACAAAACGCCCTGCAAGCCAGAACCAATCTGTGTAGCCAGGCGAATCCGCTGTGCCTCTCCACCCGATAAACTCACAGCACTTCGCGCAAGCGTTAAGTAATTTAAACCGACGTCACGCAAAAACTGCAGGCGAGCATTGATCTCTTTTAGAATTTGATAAGCTATTTTGGCCTGCTGGGCATTGAGTTTTATGGAATTAAAAAAATCGATTGTTTTATCTATATCAAGCTCACAAATATCCATAATATTTTTGTCTGCCACGGTAATAGCCAAGACTTCCGGCTTCAGCCGCTTGCCATGGCAGGCATGACACGGACGTTCCTGCATATACTTTTCTATATCGCGTCGAATAAAATCGCTCTCCGTTTCTTTGTGGCGACGTTCTAGGTTCGGTATGACTCCCTCATAAGTAGTATTAAATGCACGACCAACACCAAGCGACACTTTAAAAACTTCGCTGCCAGTGCCATATAAAATTTTATCTAGCTGGTCTTGTTTAAGTTCGCTAGTTGGTACATGTAATGAAAATTTATATTTATCGGCTACGGCGGCGAGCTTCTTCATATACCAAGCATCGACATTTATACGGTTGAAAGGACGGATGGCACCTTCGGCAATAGTTAGGCGACCATTTGGTATAACAAGCTCTGGGTCAACTTCTAGGCGCGATCCCAGACCAGTACAGACCGGACAGGCCCCATGCGGGCTGTTAAAGCTAAAGGTACGCGGCTCAAGATCCGGGATGGCAATGTCAGGGTGGTCTGGGCAAGCATAACGCAGACTAAACTGTTTATCTTCGTTTTTGTCGGCGTTATTAATAACTAGTAGTCCATCAGTGATATCAAAAGCCTGCTCGGCACTTTGGGCCAAACGGCCGCGATTAGCCTCGTCGTTAACCAGACGGTCTACAACTATTTCAATCCTGTGCTTATAGTTCTTATCGAGCTCCGGAAATTCGTCTAGTGCATAGATTACGCCGTCTACTCGCACGCGGGCAAAACCGGCCCGCTGGTATTGTTCGGGAATGTGCTCGAAAGCTCCCTTTTTATCAATCACCACCGGAGCTAGAACAATCAAGCGTGCACCAGCGTCAGTTTTAGAAATTTGTTCGATTACATTCTGAGTCGTTTGCCGGGTAACAGCCTGCCCGTCGATAGGACAATGAGGCGTACCGGCTCGGGCGAATAAAAGACGCAGGTAGTCGTAGATCTCTGTGACTGTCGCGACCGTACTGCGTGGATTGCGGCTGGTAGATTTCTGGTCAATGCTGATAGCCGGACTAAGGCCGTCTATCTGGTCAACATCCGGCTTCTCCATCAGGCCCAAGAATTGGCGGGCGTAGGCGCTTAAAGACTCAACGTAGCGTCTCTGCCCCTCGGCGTAAATAGTATCGAAGGCCAAAGAAGATTTACCGGAACCACTAAGGCCAGTAATAACTACTAACTTGCCACGGGGTATATCAAGACTAATATTCTTAAGATTATGCTCCCGGGCACCTTGAACTCTTATAACATCACTCATTTAGCTAAGTGATTATACCGGAAAGTCAAGGTTTTTTCCAGTCCGCCTAGGTGGTCCGAACTTGCATTTATTAGATAAAATGGTACAATTTAAACTGAATAGAAGAGGAGGAGGGCCACAATGTTGGACTTCTTTTTAGTTTTAGGCCAAATCCCAGGAACAAATTTCCAAATAACTTTTAACGAGATTATGATCGCGTTGCTTTTTATGTTCGTTTGTTATTACTACATAAAAGCCTACAGGCGCTCGCGCCAACCTCAACTACCAATCATCCAGCTAAGCAGTTTGCACAGCTTCTCTTACCCAATATCTCTTAAGCCGGTAACACCAACTCGCCGTATAGCTGAAGCTCTTCAAGCAAGTATGAAGCTTCTGCGGGCAGCCCGCTTTGCGCGCGTAGGTCGCTAACCCTCTTGAAATACTGAGTAGCCCGACTGGACTCGCCGCCATCTACTAATTTTCTAAATTTAAACTGATCCCACAATTCCTGCTCTTCGGGGTTCAAACTTGTTGGGTAATTCCTGGCTTTATACAGAGGCAACAGCAATTTAAGGCGGTCGTCTGCAAAGTCCAGGCTTAAGTCTGCCAAACTCTCGGCATCGGCTGCTCTTACCACGCCCATCTTAGTTTTATCGGCATCGTTTACAAAACCGTCATATAGGGCGCCATCAACCATTAGCTGGTCGGTAACTAGAGACTGTTGCTTATATTTTTTGCCCATAATTTCGGCAGCCGCTATCAGCTTGTCGCCAAAGTCTGGGAACTTATCGAGTTTCTTATAATGTTTCTCGATGGCTTTCCTGTGCAGGGATAATCTTTTTTCACTAGCTACATCGAGCGTAGAATACGGTGCAATAGCCGGGCAACGGTTATAGCTAAGGACTTTTACGGGGAAATAAGGCGCATCTTTATCACGGTTACTCCAGAGTTTAGCCAGTTCCGCTGGGGCTAGGCCTGCAAATTCTTCTGGGTCAACTCTAAGGTCGTACATAAGAGCCGCGTTTTTATCGGGGTGAGGTGCGACCATAACGGCCACGGTGGTCTTCTCCCACTCGCCGGGATATCGACCGCTGGTGTACATAAGTGGTTTGCCGGCATTAACCAGCGGCGCAACTTTATTCTTGTTACGATGGGCCAGCAAATACTCAAAGAGTTTTGGCTGTTTAGATTTAACCAAACGGGCAATATCAATAGTCGCATTAACGTCACTGAGCGCATCGTGAGCGTTGGCGTGCTCGAGTTTATTAACACTGCTTAAGAGCTCCAAGCGGTTAGATGGCTTACCGTCGCTAGCAAATGGCCATTTGATGCCATCTGGTCTAAGCGCCCTGGTCATCCGCATCACATCAAGCATATCCCAGGTTGAGCAGTCATTTTTCCACGCCCACTCATAAGCGTCATAAAAGTTACGCCATAATGTAAAACGCAAGAACTCGTTATCGAAACGGATGTTATTAAAGCCGATCATCACCGTGTCGGGTGTAGCAACGTTGTTTATAAAATACTGGCAGAACTCTGCCTCGGTAATACCATCGGCCCTGGTTGCTTGCGGCGTTATTCCTGTTACAAGAATAGCGTCAGGCTGGGGCAATACATCCTCGGTCAGTTTTATTAGAATGTTGTCCGGCTCGCCAATAGGGATTAGATTTTTATCTGTCCGCTGGCCCGCAAATTGCATAATCCGGTCATCGCGGGGCTTAAAACCGCTGGTCTCAAGGTCAAAAAAGTAAAAGGTCATGGATCTAGAATAATCCTACGTGCCCTACCAGCCAAACCTAAAGAGTGATTTTACCAATGGGCGGCTTACCAATAGCTACGGTTTGCCCGCTTTCGGCCCCGCGGCGGTTCAGTTCACGGGTAATGCCCATTTTTCTCATAATATCCCGAAGGCGCTGTTCGCCGTGAAAGTTACTAAAATCGGTCCGGCGGGCAAACTTTTCGATTTTTCTTCCAGTCACTACGTAGCCTTTTTCTACCGCCTCAAGATGCCAATCGTCTTCGTCCCCACGTAAACCTATTACCGGTAAGATAGTTTTTTTCTTGCTAGTTTCTGCCTTGGCAGCCATCTTGTCGGCTTGTTTTTGCAACACGCGCAGCAAAGCTTGCACACCCTCCCCGCTTGAACTAGAGATTGCCGCCGTGCTCGTACCTCGTGGTACTACGGTTTTTAAATCTTTCATCGCTTGATCAATGGTCTTCTTATCAAGTCCTTCAACCTTGGTTAAAACCACAACTTGCGGTCGTTTAGAAAGATCGACTTTATAAGCGGCGAGCTCTTTCATTATCGTTGTATAGGCACCAGCAATGTCGTCGTTATAAATATCTATAAGATGGAGTAACAAGCTGGTGCGCTCAACGTGGCGTAAAAACTCATCGCCTAAACCTTTGCCGGCGTGAGCGCCTTCAATTAGTCCGGGGATGTCTGCAAAAAGTAGGCTACGGCCGTCTATGTCTACTACCCCTAGATTGGGCCTAAGGGTTGTAAACGGGTAATCGGCAATCTCGGGGCGAGCGTTACTGACCACAGAAAGAAAAGTAGATTTACCGGCATTGGGCAGACCTACTATACCTATATCGGCAATCATTTTTAGCTCGAAGGTTACTTCTAGTTCGTCGCCCTTTTCCCCTTTTTCGGCAACCATCGGCGCCTGTCTGGTCGAGCTCACAAAGTGGGCGTTGCCAAAACCGCCCTGGCCACCACGTGCCACGATTGCCCGCTGGTCATTTTCGGTTAAATCAGCCAGCACCTGGCCGTCGGCCATAATTACAGTGGTGCCAACCGGAACTTTTACTTCTAATTCTTTGCCATTCTTACCGTGTCGGCGTCGCTTGCTGCCAGCGTCTCCACCTTCGGCCTTTAAAAACCTGTTATAACGAAAAGTAGCAAGAGTATTTTGGTTGTTGCTAGCTACTAAAACGATGCTTCCGCCATGGCCGCCGTCGCCGCCATCGGGGCCGCCCTTGTCCACATATATTTCATGCCTAAAACTGACGGCTCCGCCGCCGCCATCACCTGCCTTTAATTTAACGTCTACTCTATCTACAAACATATTTCTAGTATAAGGGGTTAACCCCCTATCGGGAAGAGCAGCAACGGTTCGCTTTTAAAAGCGAAGTTGGGTTCATCCCGACAGTTGCGATGAGAAACCCTGAAGGGGTGTCTCATTAGTGGTAAATATAATGCTCAAAATACGAAGATGAAACCCAGTCGCTAAAGCCAACTCGACCCCAACCAGCCAAACCATTCATATCCGAATACTTCATCTGTGTGCCGTCAGCAGAAACGGCTTCTACTACCGCCACGTGACCTTCCCAGCCACGGTCAGTTTGGGCTATGGCTCCTACCACTGGATCCGGGCTAACCGTCCAGCCTGAAAGACGGGCATAATTGTCCCAAGTATTGGCATTACCCCAGTTGGTTGGCACGGCCACACGGTTAGCTGCATACCAAGTACAGTAACCATAATCATAACCATTGCCGCCATACGTAGCTGTAAAGGCACTATAGTAGCTAATGGCTGTGACTATAGGTGCTATCTGGCCGTTAGGTATAACAATCTGCTCGCCAACTACCAAGCCGCTAATTTCGGCGTCGTTAAAAGTAATTATCTGATTTTGGTCAGACTGGTACCTATTGGCCAGACTGGCCGGCGTATCACCGGACTTAACGGTGTAAACAATGCCGTTAACAGGGGGTATAACCAGCTGCTTACCAGCAGCCAGACTATCTCCGTTAATACTGTTTGACCAGCGAATACTGCCCGGTGTGACATTAAACTTAGCACTCAAGGCCGTTACGGTATCACCCGCTACAGTCGTGTAATGAACAATGTCTCGCTTAGACTTTTCGGCGGTAGCCACAATCTGGGGTTTAGATAAACTGGTCGAGTCATTTGGCACCACGCTTAGTAACAAACTGTCAGAGTCGGCTTGGTTTCTAACGGCTGTTAACTCCGGCAAACCGGTCATTTGGGCCGCTGTTAGGGCAATCTGGGCAGACGAAAGCTTATCCAGCGGATGGGGGGCAGAACTAGCGTTAGCCGTAGCGCTGCTTAAGGTACTGGCCCTAACCGTCTGGCTAGCCGAGCGGTTAACCATAATAAAGGTAGCAATTGCTATCAAAAGTAAGATATTACCAGATATGATGATGCGCTTAATAAGGCGGTTGCGGGCCCGCTTATTCATCTTGGCCGGGATAATGGAAACTTTCGGAACGCTTCCCATTCCCTCTAGTTGAGGCATCCTCACAGATTTTAAAATCGATTTACGGATAATTGCTCCCTTAAGGCCGAATTAATATGGAGTTGGCCCTATTTAGCAGCTCTTCTATTATACCAAATTTAGGCACTTTTCTAGGGTTGGGCGCACTTTACTTGGCAAAAATCAGTAATGGCCTGTTCGTGCTCGGCCGCGGTGCGGGAAAAGTGCATCTTACCGTCATCGCCAGCAATAAAATAAAGGTAGTCGGTGTTAGTTGGGTGGGCAATTGCTTGGAGCACAGCATCTGTAAAGTTACCTATTGGCCCTGGCGGTAACTCCTTATGGAGGTAGGTGTTGTACGGAGAGTCTATACTTACATTACGAGCCACGCCTTCGGTGTCGGCAGCGTAGTTAGCAGTAACATTAGACTCAAGCGGCATGCCTTGGGCTAACCGGCTTAAAAACACCTGCGCTACAGTGGGCTGCGCAGAAGCGTCGTCTGTTTCTTGGTAGATTATTGAGGCCAAGGTTAAACCCTGGTAGATGGTAAGATTGTGGTCTTTAAACCCTTGGGTAATTGATGGTGTAAGATGTTTAGCTAGCTCGTCAATCGACTCTTGGACGATTGTCTCGGCTGGCGTACCAGTAGTTTTTTGGAAGGAATCGGGGTAAAGATAGCCCTCTAGGCTAGATCCGGCGGGAAGGCTCGCCAGAGCCGAATCACCAATATAGGTCGCCGGGTTAAAAGCTTTAGCAATTTCTGAATCAGAATAACCAGCCTGTTTAAAAGCTGCTTCTATCTGGCTCAGGCGCTTACCCGGCAAAATGGTCAGTAAGTTTTTAGCGACGTCGCCGCTGACCATTTTAGTTACTATTTGCTGGGTGTTCATAGATGGGCTAAGCACGTATGTTCCGGCTTGCAGGCTGGCCCGTAACTCCTTGGTTCGGACATAATTCTTAAACGCGCTGGTACTTCTGATCAAACCCTGGTTTTTCAAGTTTGTGGCGATATCTTGCACGCTACTACCGGCATCAACTGTAAAATACACAGTCTGGCTAGAAGTAGAAACCGGCTTTAAGTTATTGGTATAAGTTACCCTGACCACCCCTACCCCAACAATTAATAAAACTACAATTGCCAGCAAAATAGGCAGCCAACTTTGGCCGTGGTGTTTCCTAGCTTTTTTAAAAATCTTATATGCTGCCATCTAGCAAATCGTCCTCATGTCTTCTGGTGTATCAAAAAAATCTTGCAAAATAATGGCTGCTGCTAGGGAATCGATATCTTTTATCTTTTTACCGCCCGCAGCCTTAGCCTCGGCTATTTTAGTAGAAAGAGCTTCATCCTGCCAGTAAAAAATCGTGTTAACTTCTTTTTTAGCCTGGTCTACCCAATCCCGTACCCAGGCCGTTTGGTCTGTTTCGCTGCCAGCTAAGCTGCGCGGCAAACCCACCACTACACCGGCCAAGCCGGACTCTACATAATTTTTAAGTTTAGCTATAGCTTCTTCTGTAGGTACAGTTTGGAGCGGTTCGGCAATTTTGGCCTCTGCCGAACCTCTGGCAAAGCCGGTGCGAGCTTTGCCCACATCCAAGCCAATAAATTCGCTAACTGCCATTAACGTGCTGAATGGTTACGGTTATCTTGCTAGTTTTACTAGGTGCAGTACTAACCCAAAAAGGCCTAAAGTGTACGTTCACCGCCTTAACGCCAGGTATACTACTCAGCTGGCTGGTTATGTCGCCGCTTTTCTTGCCAACCACCTGCTTTTTGATGGAGTTGGTATCGATTATCGGAATAGCAGAGGTGTTAACAGCAACATTTAGGGTAGCATCGGTTGGCGATGTCTGATTAGTAACACTAATGTTAGAGTCAGTCAGCACCGAGCTATCATCGACTTTCTGCTTAGTTTTATCTATTTGGCTAATCAGCGAGGCATCAATCGCGGCCCGCAGGTCGGTCTTATGGACGGCCAGAACAGTGTAAGTAACTTTTACGGTAACAGTGGCCGAAGTAGCTGCCTGGCCAACGGCGGGAGATGAAGTGGTTTGTGGGTCAGAGGTTTTTAGGGTCGAGGTAAATACATAATAGTCTTGGCTGGCTAGCTGGGTCTCGAAAGTCTTAGCAAAATTACTGGTGCCGGCATTAGTTAATTTTTGGGCTGCGCTGTCTACATCAGATTGGCTAACAATGGTGGTTATATTGTCAGTTCCCCCGGTCATCTTGGATCCAGTCCCGGAAACGGTAGTATAACCTGCTACAGCGTAAGTGGTCGCATCTTGGTTATATTTTGCGCCACCACTTTGAGCCGTTACATTGACCTGATTGCTCTTCTGGTCATTCTGGCAAATTCCAGCCACAAAATGGCTTGGGGGCACAACCACAGACTGCTGGGTTATATAAGTAAGTCCGTTTGCGCTAACGCCGGTCCCGGCGGCGATAGTACGGTTATCTCCAGTCAGGGTATCCTGTTGATTACAGTTATAGAAAACCATCGTGCCCGCTGCTTTAATACCGTTGTTCTGCTGGCCGGTGGCTGTGATTTGCTGAGTGGCTGTCTGGTCACTGGTTTTAGAAATACCGGGGATTATGCCTTTGGCCGTATTAACTGCTGTAGCCCCTCCGGATGTCTGTAAATTAACTGTAGCGGAAACTGGGGTGCTGGTTGTTTGGATAGCCACCGTAGCATGCGGCAGTACAAAAATCGCCAAAAATATAAATACTATAAATGCTATACCACCTAGAATGCCTAGGGCTAGGAATAGGCGGAATCGATCAAAATTGGGGACCTTCAGGGCTTTATTTTTAGGAGCTTTGGGCAACTTCTCGCTCGCCGCCGCGGCCGCGCTTGCCTCTTCTTCGTCAGCGCCTAGTTCGATTGTTTCTGGATTGTCATAATCGTGGGCCGAAGCTAGTTCCCCGATAGATTTGTCGTAGTCGATCTTAGAAGGCATATTTTCTGGCTCGGTGCTATCTTCCTTAAGGTTAATCGGCCCTGTGCCATCGTCGGTCTTAACTGGTACCGATGCACTACTGGATGCGCCCTCTGGACCAACGGGAACCTCAGGTGTACTGGTTAGGGTCTTGGCAACATGAATGCCAGCCGCGCCAGCCAGCGGCATGAGGGCAGTCTCGGTAGTTATCAGAACTACGTTTTTAGAAGCACCATCGGCATGACGCTTTAAAAGGCGCATATTTACAATGCTCTGCAGCGCAGTCGAGCGTTTGGGTAGAACTAGAGCAACTACTTGTTCTTTGGCGCCCTCAATCTTGTCGATAATAGATGTAATTTCATCGTCTACGTCGACATAGATAGTTTCTTTGCCTGGTTTTGGTGGGATTTTAGCTTGGGTCATACGCGCAGTACCTTATTTAGTTTATCGCGAATACTGTCATTCCCGCCACCGTCGCTTGAGGCAATAGTATCTAGCCCAACGCGCAAGAGTCCCATAGCTGTAATAAACGTGTGGTCCGACACATCACCAGTAGTATCTGTTATACCAACTACTTCTTCGGGTTTAATGTGCTGGACGATCGGTTTTTTAGTAAATGGCAGGCTCTTATACCAGTCGGTTTGTTCGAGACGTTGCATTAACATTTCTAGAGACGAGCCGCCGCCGCAGAGCAGTACGCGCTGCGGCAGGTGATCTAATTTATTAAACTCGCTTAAAGCCAGCTCTACGCCGCCAGCCCAGACGTTCAAGGTCTTAGCCAAAGCTTTTTCTATCGGACCGCGGTGGGCTTCTTCTACTTTGCCGCTATCTAGCCCCAACTTAAGAGTCTCTGCTTTTACAAAATCTACCCCCAGCTCGCGCTCAATACTGTGAGTAAAGGCCCGGCCACCAATGCCGAACATTTTAGTGCCTTCTACCCCGCCCTCGTTAACTACAGCTATATCTGTTGTGCCGCCGCCAACGTCCATTAAAATGGCGCTAATACTGCCATTTGGGTCGTCGCCAACGACACCGCGTGCGACGGCAAAAGGTTCGGCCGCAACCGCTAGCAGTTCAAGGTCTAGTTCTGCCGCTGTTCGCTCCAGTGCTCCAATGTGGATCATTGGTGCAAAGGCCGTATACATCTCTACCACTACGTCTTTACCTTGAAAACCCACGGGGTTAGTGACTTTATAACCATCTATGTCTATGCGCACCAAGGCACTATTAACCAGGCGGACTTCTACGTCTTTGCCGCCCAGCTCCCAGGCCAGGTCGCGACGGGCTTTGGCTTCGGCGCGCTCTTGTACCAGCTCAACAATTTTGGTCATTTCATCGATATCTATCTCTTTTTGCGGGTTCTTACGAGTAAAATTAACCGTGCTGGTCGTACCCTTAACCAGTTCGCCAGCAATACCAATAACAGCGGTCCGGGCGCTTACACCGGCTTGTTGTTCGGCAACAGCTAAGGCCTTGTCGCAATTAGCCGTAACTGCAGCAATATCGGCGATAGCCCCAGCCTGCATATCGGCTAACTCTTGGTGAGCTCGTCCGACACCTATAATCTGGATTTCGTTGCCAACAACCCGGCCCACAAGAGCTTTAACATACTCCGTACCGATATCTAGCCCCACAATATAGTCGCCCGCAGGTCGACTCCTGCCGGGTAGCTCGGCCGATTTTGGAAGTTTGTCTTTGAGCGATTTCAAGCCCTTGGCTTTCTCAAGCATAATCAGATTAATTGTAGCACAACAAAAGTTTTACAGAAGAGTTAAACTCATATAACAAAACATTATTGACATAATAGTTATTTTTTAGTATTATATCGCCAATGCGTTGTCAGACCGCAGGTGCAAAAGCAACACCGAACGTCTGGCCGAAGCCTTAAAGGGAGGCGGGTGTACGTGAGCCGGCGCAACGCGCGCTGCCCGGTGGATAGTTCCGTTATCCTGAGGAACGTCTGCTGACAACGAAGCTCGAATCCGCGCTGAAGTCCGTATGGTGCGCCACAAGGTGCGTACCGCGACTTCTCGGAAGAAGCTACGTTCAGGCGTACGAGCCGCCTGTAACTTCTCCCCCGGCCAACCGCACAGGGCCGCTTGGGTAAAAGTTCTATCGGAGACGCAATTTTGGCGGCCCAAGCGCCAAGTCTCCGATTTATCTCTAAGGCTTAACCGTCTTGGGGACAAAAGTTTGGCTCGCCGAGGTACAGGAACCGTGTTCACGTCCCGTGACCCCCCGCGAGGGGCGGAATCGTTACGAAAGCCCGGCTACCGCCCAACGGCACCCGCCAGAGTCAGTTATTAGGGCCATTGCCAAGCCCGAATGACTCCGGCACCCGTCCTGTCCACCCCCTCCCCTGGAGGTGTGCATGGCACGACCGCC
>Ga0265338_10007955_pt1 | contig 12990 bp, 13 predicted proteins | sample 42126metaG_FD_193579 | JGI IMG/M metagenome (GOLD analysis project Ga0265338, IMG submission 193579) | Rhizosphere microbial communities from Carex aquatilis grown in University of Washington, Seatle, WA, United States - 4-21-26 metaG | ecosystem: Host-associated > Plants > Roots > Rhizosphere... | reverse complement strand
TCGGCGCGGCCCGCAACATCGAGAACGGCGGCTCGCTGACCATCCTGGCGACCGCCCTCATCGAGACCGGGTCCCGCATGGACGAGGTCATCTTCGAGGAGTTCAAGGGCACCGGCAACATGGAGCTGCGGCTGCGCCGCGAGCTGGCCGACAAGCGGCTCTTCCCGGCGGTCGACGTGGACGCGTCGTCCACCCGCAAGGAGGAGATCCTGCTCGCGCCGGACGAGCTGAAGGTCATCTGGCAGCTCCGCCGGGTGTTGCACGCGCTGGACACGCAGCAGGCCCTGGAGCTGCTCATGGAGCAGATGCGCAAGACCCGCAGCAACGCCGAGTTCCTGCTCCAGGTGCAGAAGACCACCGTCGGCACCGACCGGGACCGGTAACCCGCAAACCGTCGTTCCCGTTGGCCGGCCGGGCCGGCCAACGGGAATTCGGTCCTGGCACATGTGGTTAACACGTGTGGCAAAATGAAGCCGCTAGTTCGCGGTTCCGGTTCACGTCACCAGCGCCAGCCCGCTCACCGGAGCGGGGGCGGACGACCCGGCGGCCGCTTAAGGCGAGGAGCCAGCAGAGATGAAGTCCGAGATTCACCCGGCCTACCAGGCCACCACCGTGACGTGCGGGTGCGGTAACACGTTCGTCACCCGGTCCACGTCCGCGAGCGGCGAGATCCGCACCGACGTGTGCTCGGCCTGCCACCCGTTCTACACCGGCAAGCAGAAGATCCTCGACACCGGCGGCCGCGTGGCCCGCTTCGAGGCCCGTTTCGGCAAGGGCAAGGTGCAGGGCGCTTCCGGTAAGCCCGCCAAGGCCGACAAGGCTGACAAGAAGTAGCTACCGAATGCTCTCTTCCTGATTTCCCGGCCAGAAGTTCCTTCTCCAGGCCGGGCAGGAAAAGAGTATTCGCAGTAAGCGCCCGTGTGCCCGTTGGGCGCGCGGGCGCTTTCGCTATGTTGAGCTAAGTGACCAGACGAAGTGACGAAAGGTCTTGATTTTCTTGTTTGACAGGCTGGGTGACCTGGCGGGCGAGCATGCAGAGCTGGAGCGTGCCCTTGCCGACCCCAGCGTGCACGCCGACGCGGACCAGGCCAGGACGCTCGCCAAGCGCTACGCGGAGCTGACGCCGATCGTCAGCACCTACCGCGAGTGGCAGCAGAACACCGACGACGAGCAGGCCGCGCGCGAGCTCGCGAGCGAGGACCCGGCCTTCGCGGTCGAGGCTGACGAGCTGGTCAAGCAGCGCGCGGAGCTCGAGGACCGGCTGCGGACGCTGCTCGTCCCCAAGGACCCGAACGACGGCCGCGACACGATCGTCGAGATCAAGGCGGGGGAGGGCGGCGAGGAGTCGGCCCTGTTCGCCGGGGACCTGCTGCGGATGTACCAGCGCTACGCCGAGCGGCACGGCTGGCGGACCGAGCTCATCGACTCCACCGTGACCGGCCTGGGCGGGGTGAAGGACGCGACGATGGCGGTCAAGGCGGGGCGGGGCGGCAGCGGCGCCTGGTCGAGGCTCAAGTACGAGGGCGGCGTGCACCGGGTGCAGCGGGTGCCGGTGACCGAGTCTCAGGGACGCATCCACACCTCGGCCGCCGGAGTGCTGGTGACCCCGGAGGCCGACCCGGTTGACGTGCAGGTCAACGACAATGACCTGCGGGTCGACGTGTACCGGTCCTCCGGCCCGGGCGGCCAGTCGGTGAACACCACCGACTCGGCGGTCCGCATCACTCACCTGCCGACCGGCATCGTGGTCTCCTGCCAGAACGAGAAGAGCCAGCTCCAGAACAAGGAGCAGGCGCTGCGGGTGCTGCGCTCCCGGCTGCTGGCCGCGGCCGAGGCGGAGGCCGACGCCAAGGCCAGCGCGGAGCGCAAGGCACAGGTCAGGACAGTCGACCGGTCCGAACGGGTGCGGACTTACAACTTCCCGGAGAACCGCATCTCTGACCACCGGGTCGGCTACAAGGCGTACAACCTGGACTCGGTGATCGACGGCGACCTGGACTCGGTGATCGACGCGCTCGCCGCCGCCGACCTTAGGGCAAAGCTCTCTGATGACCCTGCTGCTTGACGAGATCGCCCTGGCCACGGCGCGGCTGGCGGAGGCCGGGGTGGACTCGCCGCGGACTGACGCCGAGATCATCGCGGCCCACGTGCACAACGTCAAGCGCGGCGAGCTGCACGCCGTTCCCGACGCCGAGTTCGACGCCCGGTTCTGGGTGGACATCGGCCGCCGGGAGAACCGCGAGCCGCTGCAGCACATCACCGGCCAGGCGTACTTCCGCTACCTGGAGCTCGACGTCGGCCCGGGCGTGTTCGTGCCGCGGCCGGAGACCGAGGTGATGACCGGCTGGGTGATCGACCGGCTGCGGGAGATGAACGTGGCCGAGCCGGTCGTGGCGGACCTGGGCACCGGGTCGGGCGCGATCGCGCTGTCGGTCGCCCAGGAGGTGCCCCGGGCCACCGTGCACGCGGTCGAGGGCGACCCGCTCGCCCGGAGCTGGGCCGAGCGGAACATCACCCGGTACGTGGACGGGTACACCGCGGGCCGGGTGCTGCTGCACGCGGGCGACTTCGTGACCGCTGACCACCGGACGGGCCAGCCGGCCGGGCTCTCCGCGCTGGCGGGCCTGGCCGGGCGGGTGGACCTGCTGGTATCCAACCCGCCGTACATCCCGGTCGGCTCGGTCGTGCCGCCCGAGGTGGGGGAGTACGACCCGCCCGCCGCGCTGTGGAGCGGAGGCGACGGCCTTGACGCCATCCGGGCGGTGGAACGGGCCGCCCGCTGGCTGCTGCGCCCGGGCGGGCTGGTGGCCGTCGAGCACGCGGACGTGCAGGGTAGCGCCGTCTTCTGGCTGTTCGCGGAGGAGGCCGGCTGGCGGGATACCGCCAATCACCGGGACCTTGCCCGCAAGGACCGCTTCGTCACTGCCACCTGGCCGGGCGAGTAGCCGTAGGAGGGGGATTACTTCGATGTCTCAGTTCACCTATATCCGCCCGCACCCGGTTAGTCGCCTGCTGTCGTTTTCCGACGTGGCGCGCGTAGCCGAGAGCCTGAAACGGGGCTCGTCCGCGGTCCTGCCCACTGAGACCGGCTACATGCTGGCGGCACTGGCCACGTCTGAGGAGGCCATCAAAGGCGCATTCGCGGTCAAGGGCCGTGCTCCGGCCGCGGTGATGCACGTAGGCTGCGCGTCCATGGATATGGCGCGGGCCGTCGGCGTCCTCACCGGGCGCGCATCGCGTCTGCTCGGGTACTTCACCCCAGGCCCGCTCAGCGTTGTGGTCAGGAAAACAGGCCTGCTTCCGGACGATTTGGTCACGTTGAACGGGACCGTCGGGATCCGCATCCCCGATCACCCGGCAACCCTCCAGGTTATCCAGGAGGTCGGCGCGCCGCTGACGGCCACCAGCCTCAACGCCAGCGGCTCTGCCCCCGCGTCGGTTGACGAGTCCACCCTGCAGACCCTGAACTGGCCGGACGGCGATACCGTCTACGTCGTCCGAGACGATGACGCTGTTACCTGCACCAGCGCTTCGACGCTGGTGCGAATAACCGGCGAGGAGATCGAGATCCTGCGGCCCGGACCGATCTCGGCGGCGGAGATCCAGCGGATCGCAGATTGCCTTTAGCTGGCGACTCGCCCCGTTAATAGCGCACATTGGGTCTGCCTCATACATCATGGATGGTCATTGGCAATTGTGTGCCAGTGCGCACCATGGAAGGCGGCAGTGTGTTGGCTCGACGCGCTCGGCTGGTATGGACCGCTGTCGTGTCTGGCTTGCTGGGCGCGGGACTGTGGCTCGGGCTGCAATACGGCGCTGGATACGATCCCGCTACGGCGGCTGCGCTTGGTATCGGGCTTTGGACTTTGCTCGGCACACTTGGTGCAGCCTGGAGCCAGTTGCCAGTCGAGGCGCCCCGCGGCCTGGAGGCCGCCGCCTCTTCCTCGGATCTCGAGCGGGTAACCGGCACCTTCGCGGACCGGGCTAACGAGTGGGCCGAAATCAAGGAACTGGCGCTAGGTGTGCGGGATGGCGGGAGTGAGCATCTCGTTGTCCTGATCCATGGCATGCCCGGGACGGGGAAGTCCGAGTTCGCGCTGCATGCAGCGCACAGGCTGGCTGAGGAGTTTGCCGACTACGCCAGGCGCGAGAAGCTCACCGTGCTAGCCCGGCGGGTCAAGCTGTATGGGACCGCGGGCGTCAGTCCGACCGATTTGCGGGATGCGCTGCGCAGGCAGCTGGATCCTCGTGGCGAGAACCCCCAGCTGGCCAAGATGGACCTCGCTGACCTGGCCGCTGAATGGCGGAAGTACCTGCACGGAAAGCTGCTCATCCTGGTATTGGACAACGTCCGCGACGAGGCTCAGGTAGAGCCGTTCCTGCCAGGGGCATCCCCTGGGGTAGTGCTTGTCACCGGCCGCCGGATGCTGCAAGGACTACTCGCTAGCGGTGTCCGGTCTTTTCCCCTGCGCGTACTGGGCCCCGCTGGGGCGATCGACATGGTGAAGAACATCATCGGCCCTCGCATCGTCAGTGAGGACAGCGAAAAGGCGATCGCCGAAATCGCCCGGTTGTGTGACTATCTGCCATTGGCGATACGTCTTGCCGCGCAGCCCCTGGCCGGTCGGCCGGGATTGTCGGTTGCGCGGCAGCAGGAGCTACTGGCTGGCCAGCCTGACCGGCTGAGTGCCCTGGACAGGCACGCCGCGCAAGGTCCCGGCGGAAGCGAATGCGTAGTCCGGGCTTTCGATCTCTCCTACGGTCAGCTCACAGACAACGCGAGGCTGTTGCTGCGAAGGCTGTCGCTGGCCCCGGTTCCGGACCTCGGCGTCGCAGCTGCCACCGTTCTCGCTGATCTCCGGCGCGACATCGTGAGGGCATGCCTGGAAGAGCTTGCGCTGGAGTCGCTGATCACGGAGGAGGACGACGGTGGCCAGCACTACACAATCCACGACTTGCTTAAGGAGTACGGTCGGAGCCTGGCGCGAGATGACGACCCAGCCGCTAATGAGGCGGCCGTTGCCCGGCTGCTCGGCTACTACTCCCACGCGGCCGCGCAAGTAGACAGGCTGCTCACCAGGCAGCCGCCGCCCGAGGCGATCCGCCGGCAGGCTCCCGCGGTAAGCGAGGTGCTGCCGGACTTGGTCGACGCGGTCCGCTGGGCTAGGGCCGAGCTGCCTAACCTGCTAGCCTGCGCCGATTACGCAGTCCGCGAGGCTGGACGCACAGGGCGCCGCGAGGACCACGCCTGGGTCATCACCTTCGCCACCGTGCTCGCCGGCATCTTGCGCAACGAGGGCCGGTGGCGTCGGTCTATCGATCTTCAGACGGACGCCGCCGAGTCGGCGAGGCTCATCGGGCTGCCCCTGGCCGAGGCCAATGCCCTGGCCGAGCGTGGGCTGCTGCGTCGGCTTACGACCGAACCGAACGAATCGGCGGCGGACCTGGTCCGGGCGATAGGCGTTTACCAGCAGGCTGGCGGCGCGGCGGGCCGCGCCGGCGAGGCACACGCGCGTAACACCTACGCGGTTGTCCTTGATCAGCTTCATCGGCCGGATGAGGCCAGCCAGGAGCTGACCGCAGCACTTGACCTGCATCGGGCGGCCAACGATCCGCTGGGGGAGGCGAACGTGCTGCACGACCAGGGAATGGCCAGCTTCTTCCGCGAGAACTACGCTGAGGCAGCCCGCCTGACGGGCCAGGCGCTGACCCTTTACCGTAGCGTCGACCACCCGCTTGGCCTGGCTCACGCCCACAGCAACCTGGCGCGCGTGCAGCAGCACACGGGTGACGAGAAGGCTGCCGCCGCCAACCTGGAGGCAGCTCAGAGGCTGTACCGCGACCTCGGGAACCGTTTGGGCGAGATCAACGTCCTGGTCCGGCTTGGTCAGATGCTGGGGCGGGATCAGCGTAAGCGGGCCGTGCAGACGCTCACGCAAGCGGCTACGTTCAGCCGGGATATCGGTAACCACCTCACCGAGGTCGACGCCCTCAACGCGCTCGGAGACGTCCAGCAGGCGGCCGGGAATAGCCGGAAGGCGGTGGCCGCATGGACGCGTGCGCTCACTATCGCCAGGGAACATGGCATAGAACGGGAAGCGACTAAGCTGGTGGCAAAGATCGGACGTGGGCGCTAACTGAGTCGTCCCTGATCCGGCATCAGGCCCCGGCCACGCTCCGGATGGATAGACTCCCTGCGGAAAGTGAGGCGATGAGCGCTCTGTATGACTGTGCGGACCAGGAACAGCGAGAGGCTGGCCTCGTCGCATCGGCAAACGCCGTTCAGGACGGCAACCTCGTAGTGTTTCCTACGGACACCGTCTACGGTCTCGGGGCGGATGCCTTCCAGCCACTAGCCATTTCCGCGCTGCGCGCAGCAAAAGGCGACGACCGCCGCGTGCCCCCGTCAGTCCTGGTCGGCAGCGTGCGGGCGGCGGCAGCGCTGACCGAGTCGCTCGGCGCGTTCGGCCAGGACCTGATCGACGAGTTCTGGCCGGGGCCGCTGACGCTGGTGTTCCGGTCCAGCCCGACGCTGATGTGGGACCTGGGCGACACGATGGGCACGGTGGCGGTGCGCATGCCGCTGCACCCGGTCGCGCTCGACCTGCTGCGCCGGACCGGCCCGATGGCGGTGTCCAGCGCCAACCGGCGCAGCCTGCCCGCCGCCGCGACCGCGGGCGGGGCGCAGGATCAGCTCGGTGACTCGATCGCGGTCTACCTGGACGGCGGGCCGTGCGCGGACAACGTGCCGTCCACCATCCTCGACCTGACCGGGACGGTGCCGCGGATGCTGCGCGCGGGCGCGCTCCCGGTGGACGCGCTGCGCAAGATCGTCCCGGTGATCGACCTGCCAGAAGCGCAGGGCGGCGACGGCGACCTCAGCCCGGCCGACCGCCGCGCGGCGGCGGCCATCGCCGCCGCCAACGCGGCCACGGCCGAGGACGCGGCCCGGGCGGGCACCGACCCGCCCGGCACCGGCTCACCCGGGGCCGGCCCCGCGGCGGAAGATCCCCGGCCCGCCCGGGAACCGGGCGACTGACCGCCGGCCGCCATGCGCGAGTACCTCTTCATCCTGATCATCGCGGCGGTGGTGACCTACCTGCTCACCCCGCTGGTGCGCCGGGGTGCGATCTTGGTGGGCGCGCAGCACGCACCCCGGGCCCGCGACGTCCACACGCAGCCGACGCCGCTGCTCGGCGGGCTGGCCATGTACGGCGGCCTGGTAGCCGGGCTGGTGGTGGCCGAGCGGCTGCGTTACCTGCAGCAGGCTTTCCCGTCCGGGTGGACGGTGGGCGGACTGCTGCTGGCAGGCGGCCTGCTGGTGATAGTCGGGATGATCGACGACCGGTGGGGGCTCGGCGCCACTTCCAAGTTCGCCGGGCAGATCGCGGCGGGCGGCATCCTGGTGCTGTCCGGCGCGTACATCCCGTGGATCCCGTGGCCGGGCGGCGGGACGCTGTCGCTCGAACCGGACCTCAGCTACACGGTGACCATCCTCATCGTGGTCGCCACGATCAACGCGGTGAACTTCATCGACGGGCTGGACGGGCTGGCGGCCGGCGTGGTCGGGATCTCCGCGCTCGCCTACCTGGTCTACTCCTACACGTTGAGCAACTCGATCGGTATCCAGTCGCAGTCGGTCCCCGCGGTGACGTCGGCGGTGCTGGCCGGGATTTGCATCGGCTTCCTGCCGCACAACTTCAACCCGGCCAAGATCTTCATGGGCGACACCGGGGCGCTGCTGCTTGGCCTGCTGCTGGCCTACGGCCCGATCTCCTCGGCCGCCTCACTCGACCAGAATGTCCTGGTCGACCACACGGACGGCGCGAACCCGCTTAACCGCTTCCCGACCATCCTGCCGCTGATCATCCCGATCGCGATCTGGCTGATCCCGTACACCGACATGCTGATGGCGGTGGTCCGGCGGACGATGAAGGGCATGTCGCCGTTTGACGCCGACCGGCAGCACCTGCACCACCGGCTGCTCAACCTGGGCCACTCCGACCGGTCCGCCGTGCTGCTGATGTACCTGTGGGCGGCGCTGTTCGCCGGCCTGGTGGTCGGGCTGTCGGTGCTGCGGATCAGCCTGGTCTGGTTCGCCGTCATCACCGTCGCCGCGATCGCGGCGCTGCTGCTGGCGACGGCCCCGAAGCTGCGCCCGTGGCACGGCGGGGGCAAGCGGGGGCGGGCCAGGGGCAGCCGCACCCGTTCCGACCGCTCGATCGCGGTTCCGGCCGACCTCACCGCGCCGGTACCCGGCGCGGTGGCGGCCAGCTACGGGCCGCCGTTCCCGCCCGGGCCGCCCGCGGGCAACGGCCAGGCCGGGCTCAACGGGAGCGCCGGCCTCAACGGGAGCGCCGGCCCCAACGGCAACCCGGCGGCTAACGGGAGCGCGGGGCGGGGCGGCGGCACCGGGGGCAGGCACGCCAGCGGCGGCCATCACCGCCCGGCGCCGACCGACCCGGGCTTCCCGCCGCCCGGGCCGCCGCGACGGTAACACTGGCGATCTACCGCTAATCTGCTGTAGCCTGCGGGAACCCCAGTCCGGTGGTTCATGCCCGGATATGCGGCCTTTTGTGACGGCGCGGCGCCACCGCCCCCCGGAGTTCGCCCGGGACCCCCCTCTTCGCCCCGGCCGAAAGTCATGTAAAGTCTTTGATCAGGTAAAGTTAAAGTCAAGAAGTTTGTGATAGCCTTCACAAGCATTCAGCTTTCCCTCAGGAGCCTGTCGATGATGACGTACTACGGCCGTGTTGTGCGGTGGTCAGTCCCGCTCACTAGCGTGGTTGCCGCCGTGGCGGTTGTCATCTGCGCGGTCCTGGGCGGGTCAAGGGGTGCCTACGGCGCGCTCATCGGCGTCGGCGTGGTCACCATCTTCTTCGCGATCAGCCTCGTCGTCGTCAGCCGGGCCGCGAAAGTCAGCCCGATGGCGATGATGATCGCCGCGCTCGCCAGCTTCGTCGGCAAGATCGTCGCGTTCATGATCGTGCTCGCGGTCATGCGCCACTTCCACGCTTACAGCTTCCGTGACCTCGGCTTTACCGCCCTGGCCTGCATCCTCGCCTGGTCCGCGGCCCAGATCGTGGTCGCGATGAGGCTGCAGTTCCCGTACGTCGAACCGCACGGGCAGAGCTGAGGGCGGGGGAAAGCATGGGCATGCGGAGTTATCGCCGTCCCGCGCGGGTCAGCGCGCTGCAAAGTTTCGCCGCCGACGGCAACTCGGCCGAATCAGCCGGGCAGCTCAGCAAGGGCACCGGCTACACCGTCCTCAGCTACCTGATCGCCGGCATGCTCGCCTACGGCGGCATCGGCTGGCTGATCGGTCACTTCACGAATGTCTCACTGCTCTTTCCGGCCGGCATGCTGGTCGGGCTCGCTATCTCGGTCGGCTGGATCATCTACCGCTACGGCCGGCCGCACAAGCTGGGGAACCAGTCCCCCGAAGGGAGATGATCGGTGACCGGAACTTTCGCGGCCGCCGCGCCGGCGAACTGCACCATCGACAACTCACATCTGTTCAACGGCTGTGGTTACCCCGCCCCCGGGCTGCAGGACTTCATATTCAGGCCGATATTCACCATCGGCTCCTGGAACTTCACCAAGCCCGAGCTGCTCTGCATTCTCTCCGGGCTACTGGTGATCGGGTTCTACGCGGTGGCGTTCCGCAAGCCCAAGCTGGTCCCAGGCCGGACACAGTCCCTGGGCGAGCTGGGCATCATCGCGGTGCGGGACCAGATCATCCGGCCGGCCCTCGGCCGGAAGGGCGACTCTTACCTGCCGTACCTCGCGTCGCTGTTCTTCTTCATCCTGATCTGCAACTACATGGAACTGATCCCGTTCTTCCAGTTCCCGGTGATGTCGCGGATCGGGTTCGTCTACCCGCTGGCCATCATCATGTACGTCCTGTACTGGTACCAGGGTTTCAAGACCAAGGGCTTCTTCGGCTACTTCAAGTCCTGGGTCCCGAAGGCGCCGTGGCCGATCCTGATCATCCTGATTCCGGTCGAGGTGCTGAAGTACGTCATCGTCCAGCCCGCCACCCTGGCGATCCGGCTGTTCGCGAACATGTTCGCCGGCCACCTGCTGCTGACCATCTTCATGCTCTCCACCTGGTACATGCTGAGCGCCTCGGTCGGGATCCTGTACGCCGCCGGGTCGCTCTTCATGGTCTTCTTCGTCTTCCTGCTCGAGATCCTGGTCGGCCTCCTGCAGGCGTTCATCTTCACCACGCTGATCTCCACCTACATCGCGGACTCGCTGGAGTACGGGCACTAAGTGGCCCCTCCGGTTGGATCCACCGTCAATTTCAGCTCAACAGCCCGGCGGGGAGCTAACTGCCGGACCGATTTGCAAAGGAAGAATCAATGATCGACGCCTCCACCGTCCTCGCCGCCACCCAGACCATCGACATCCAGCGCCTCGGTGCGCTCGGTTACGGTCTCGCGGCCATCGGCCCTGGCATCGGCATCGGCCTGGTCTTCGGCCACGCGATCGAGGCCATGGCCCGTCAGCCCGAGGCGGCCGGCCGCATCACCCTTTACATGTGGATCGGCTTCGCGCTGACCGAGGCGCTCGCCCTGATCGGCCTCGTGGCGCCGTTCATCTTCGCGTCCTGAGCATCGCGCAGGGTACGCACAGGCCACAGGGAAAGGACAGGCCAACATGATGCTTCTAGCGGACGCGGCTTCGCAGGATCCGCTGGTTCCGACCTGGCCCGAGCTGATCATCGGCACCATCGTCTTCGTGGTCGTATTCGGCGTGCTCGGCAAGATGCTGCTGCCGCGGATCGTCAAGACGCTGGCGGAGCGCGAGGACCAGATCCAGGGCGGGCTCAACCGGGCCGACGAGGCCCAGGAAGAGGCGCAGGCGCTGCTCGAGCAGTACCGTCAGCAGCTCGCCGACGCCCGGCAGGAAGCCTCGCGGATCCGCGAGGAGGCCCAGGAGCAGGGCGCCCAGATCATCGCCGAGCGGCGCGAGCGGGCTGAGGCTGAGGCCCGCCGGGTCACCGAGGCCGCCCAGGCCCAGATCGAGGCCGAGCGGCAGCAGGCGCTGATCTCGCTGCGGGCCGAGGTCGGCTCGCTGGCGACCGACCTGGCCAGCCGCATCGTCGGCGAGTCGCTGACCGACCACGTCCGGCAGAGCCGGCTGGTGGACCGCTTCCTCGACGACCTGGCCGCCCAGTCCGACCCCGCGCAGTCCGGGGCAGCACAGTAATGCGCGGCGCCAGCAGGGCATCGTACGCCGGGCTGCGGGACCGGCTGGCCGAGGTCGCGGTGGGACCGGCGACCTCGGAGCAGATCGGCGACCAGCTGTTCGCCGTCGTGCGGCTGCTCGACTCCGAGCACGGGCTGCGCCGCGCGCTGGCCGACGCCACCAAGCCGTCCGCTGAGAAGACCGGCGTGGTCGCGCGGCTGCTGCACGGCCGGGTCTCGGAGGCGACCGAGGGGCTGGTGACGGACGCCGCGGCGGCCCGCTGGGCGTCCTCGGGCGACTTCGCCGACGCCCTTGAGCAGCTCGCGATCGAGGCGCTCACGCTGGCCGCGCAGTACGGCGGCACGCTGGACGACCTGGAGGACGACCTGTTCCGGTTCGGCCGCCTGGTCTCCGCGCAGCCGGGGCTGCGGTCGGCCCTGATCGGGTCGGCCGGCACCGAGGCGAAGACGAGCCTGCTGGCCAGCCTGCTGAGCGACAAGGTGAGCGGGCCCTCGCTGAGCCTGCTCACCCAGGTGCTCACCCACCCGCGCGGCCGGTCACCGCAGGGGGCGATCGACCTGGCGGCCGGAATCGCCGCGCGGCGCCGGGAGCAGCTCATCGCGGTGGTCCGGGTGGCCACCGAGCTGTCGGCCGCGCAGCGGCGGCGGCTGCTCGACACTCTCATCCAGACGTACGGGCAGGGCGTGCACCTGAACGTCGTGCACGATCCGTCGGTCATCGGCGGCATCTCCGTGCAGATCGGGGACGAACTGATCGACGGGACCGCGGCCAGTCGCCTGTCCGAGGTCCGCCGCAAGCTCGCGAGCTGACAGCCACCAGGCGAACCGCCCGACAGGGCGAGATCCGTAGACTTTTATTCACGAACGGAATGAGGAAGATGGCGGAGCTTACAATCCGGCCGGATGAGATCCGCGAGGCGCTGGCGCGGTTCGTCGATCAGTATGAGCCCGCGGACGTGGCGCGCGAAGAGATCGGCACGGTCACCGAGTGCGGCGACGGCATCGCCCGGGTCGAGGGCCTGCCCTCGGCCATGGCGAACGAGCTGCTCGAGTTCGAGAACGGCGTCCGCGGCCTCGCGCTGAACCTGGACGTGCGCGAGATCGGCGTGGTTATCCTCGGCGAGTTCTCCGAGATCGAAGAGGGGCAGACGGTCAAGCGGACCGGCGAGGTCCTCTCGGTCCCGGTCGGCGACGGGTTCCTCGGCCGCCTGGTCGGCCCGCTCGGCCAGCCGCTCGACGGCCTCGGCCCGATCGAGGGCACCGTCGAGCGCCAGCTCGAGCTGCAGGCGCCGACGGTGGTGCAGCGGCAGCCGGTCAAGGAGCCGCTGCAGACCGGCATCAAGGCGATCGACGCGATGACCGCCATCGGCCGCGGCCAGCGGCAGCTGATCATCGGCGACCGGCAGACCGGCAAGACCGCCATCGCCATCGACGCGATCATCAACCAGAAGGACAACTGGGCCTCGGGTGACCCGAGCCGGCAGGTGCGCTGCGTCTACGTAGCCATCGGCCAGAAGGGCTCCACGATCGCCGGCATCAAGCAGTCGCTGGAAGAGGCCGGGGCGATGGAGTACACCACCATCGTCGCCGCGCCCGCCTCCGACCCGGCCGGCTACAAGTACATCGCGCCCTACACCGGCTCCGCCATCGGCCAGCACTGGATGTACGGCGGCAAGCACGTGCTGATCGTCTTCGACGACCTGTCCAAGCAGGCCGAGGCGTACCGCGCGATCTCGCTGCTGCTGCGCCGCCCGCCGGGCCGCGAGGCCTACCCGGG
>Ga0265338_10007953_pt1 | contig 12992 bp, 6 predicted proteins | sample 42126metaG_FD_193579 | JGI IMG/M metagenome (GOLD analysis project Ga0265338, IMG submission 193579) | Rhizosphere microbial communities from Carex aquatilis grown in University of Washington, Seatle, WA, United States - 4-21-26 metaG | ecosystem: Host-associated > Plants > Roots > Rhizosphere >... | reverse complement strand
AACTGGATTTCCTAGGGCAGACGTCTGGTTCCGCGTTCTCTCCGATCGCGGACCAGGTGTTTTCCGATTTGACCCAACGTTCTAGCGGCGGACTCGATGCACAGGGGGAACAGGCCGACTTCTGGCGGCGAGTATTCTACGATGTTCGTAAGGTGCATCGACTTGTCTTCGACAATGAATTCGCATCCGTCTTCTTCGAGTTGTGCCAACGGAAAGACCTTGCCGACAACCTCATCGGCTTTCTTCGCAGTGGCTTTTTGCCTGGTCAGCCCAAGTGGAAAGGGGTTCTCGGCCAAAGCACGCTAGTGCCACTCTTCTTTTTGATTCGCGAGTTGCGCCGGCTCAACGTGATCGATCACAACGCGGCGGACGGCTCAGCGTTTTTCGTGTGCCGGCCTGTGCGCCGAGCCGCCCGGAAATTGGGCTGGATAACGCAAGAGCAGGAAGAGCGAACCGACGTCGATTCCCTTCTCCAGACAAGCAACGAGCTGTACCGGCGTTTGAGTGAGATCCCTGAAGCTTCGAATTCACTACTCCCGTATTTTGACATCCCTCTTCTCGCCTTGGAGCAATCCGGGGAACTTGATCTCATCCCATGAACATCGGATCCCGCGTGCGACACAAAGAGCATCCCGAATACGGGTTCGGGATCGTCAAGTACGACGAGGAAAATGTTCTCGGCGAACGACGACTTCAAGTGTCGTTCGACCACATCGACGCACTAGTCGAGGTGGTGCCAGCCGCATTGGAGGACATGTCGTCGCCTGAAACCGATGCCGCTTCAGGACGTTGGGGTAGAAAAGAAACCTTGCGCCGCCGATTGCTTGCAGGACTCGTTGTTACGGAAAACAACCACACTAGCGCATTCATCAAGACGACAACCCGTCCGCTGCCCCATCAGGTGTCGGTCTTGGACAAGGTGCTTTCCGGTGAGCGCCTTGGGCATCTCCTCGCAGACGATGTCGGCCTAGGGAAAACGATTGAAGCCGGACTGCTGATTACGAGCGTGCTTCACGGCGGAAGCACCCAACGCATTCTGGTCGTATGTCCGGCGGGCGTGGCCCTGCAATGGCAGGAGGAAATGGAGGAGCATTTCTCGCTCTATTTTTCGGTACTGGGTCTGGATTTCAAGGGATCGACCCCTGCCCAATGGCGAAACCACCTGTTGGTCGTGGCGCCAATCGACCGGCTAAAACAGCCCCAATATGCAGATCTGTTGCGGGCGGTCGGACCGTTCGATCTCGTCGTGTGCGACGAAGCACATCGGTTGAACGCATCACGCAACAGCCTGACCCAGGAACTTCAAAAGACCCAAAATTACCGCCTCTTCGAGCGCCTGGTCGGGGAACGAACTGTCGGTTACGTTAACGTCGTTGGGGCTCCCCGCTCTCCGCGGCTGGTCTTCCTCTCTGCAACGCCACACCAAGGGGACGATGTTCGATTTCTCTACCTGCTCAATCTGCTTCGCCCTGATCTATTTCCCCTCGAGGGGGAGGATGTTGGACTGTTGAAGGCAGACCGCCTACGAGAGACCATGACGCGAACGCCCAAGACGAGTGCGCGGGACTGGAACGGCAATTCCATTTTCATGGGACACACTTCGGAGACCCTCGACGTTCAGTGGTCGCCGGAAGAGGTCGAGGTGTCGCGGCTCTTGACCCAATACATCACGACCTCGCTTGCAGCTTCGACTGAAACGGGCCGGCCAAATCCGCTGGTTGTGACCCTCGTGATGCACACATTTCACAAGATAGCGGCAAGTAGCTGGCAAGCCTTGGCTGCAACACTCTCGCTTCGACGAGAGGTGCTCTTGGGGCGCGTTAAGCAATTTAGGGATGCCATTCTGACCGACGATGACGAAGCCCGCGAGGCCGACGTTGTCCCAGAGGAGATCGACGGAGCGTTTTTCACACAAGAACAGGCGGCTCTTGAGAAGATGCTCCGCCAGATTGCCGTGCTGCCTGTTGACCGAAAGTGGGAAGCATGCTCGGCCCTATTGACAGGTCTCGATCACGAGCATCCGGGCTGTAAGGTGCTATTTTTCACCCAATTCCGCGCAACCCAGGCCTACTTGTGCGGCAGATTGCTTCAGCTCTTCCCGGGTTCTGCGGTCGAAATCGTAAACGGCGACGTTCCATTGCAGGAACGACGCTCAGCCCGAAGGCGATTTGAAGGAGGCTCCCGCTTTATGGTCTCGACCGAGGCTGGCGGTGAAGGCGTCAATCTTCAAAAAGCCTGTCACCTGATGGTCAATTACGATCTGCCATGGAATCCGATGCGATTGCAGCAGCGCATCGGTCGCCTCGATCGCTATGGACAAAAGCACCGAGTCTCGGTTTTCAACCTAAGAGTGCCCGACTCGTGGGATGCGCAGATATCAACCCGCATCGAAGAGCGGCTGAATGTCATTCAGAGAACTATGGGTGAGGTCGTGGCCGCAGAGATCGAGAACTACCGTGAGATGATCCTTGGCCAAGTCGCTGAACGGATCGATCCATCGAAGGCGTTCCGCGAACATTTGGATGGGCGGGAAGTGCGGGTAGAGGATGTTGACGGTTACCTGAGGGACGCAGTTGCTTCCATGAAGCGATGGAAAGAGCGGATCGGCGACGCTCTCGCCCCTTCTATGGATGACGCGAAATATCGCCCGTCGCTATCGCCCGCGCAGTTTCACGCCAGCTATGATTCAGCCCTGCAAGGACTCGGGCTGCGCCTCCAGGAAAGCCGGAACAGTCAAAACCAGTTTTTGCCTGGGGTGTACCACTTCACGTTGCCACCCGAATTCCGCGACAGTCAGCTCCGCGCTGGCAGGGAATTTTACGTCGTATTCGACAGGGACATCTATCAAACCCAGCGCGACCAAGATCTCGGCGTTGTCCGCGGGCAGCCGATCAAGATCAACCTGGCCGGATTCGGGGAAAGTTTCACCGACTGGTTGTTCCAGCGCGCAATCTCGGCTGAACCGAGCGCGAATGCCTTTGCTGTCCGACCAACAGAAGAATGGAAGAACGGGCCGGGATGGATTGCCGTGTTCTGCCTACGGTACCTTGGCAGATCTCGGCGCATTCCGACCCCAGATGAACTGCTTTGCGTCTTGATCGGCGAAAACGCCGCGCCGAGAGTGATTCACGCGGGTGAGGTATTCGAAATGTGCAGGAGCGCTGAGCAATCAAACGGTTCGGGTGTTCCACCTTCGCTTCAGGGGGCCCAGACTTTGGCTCGCGACGAACTTCGAAAACGCGTCGCAGCTCGAGGGAACCGAGAGGCCTCTACCATGGGACTCTCGCTTTGGGCGCTCATCTGCATCGGGGAATAACCCAAGAGAGGCGGGACCCATCTGCGCGCCTAATAAACGTCCGACGATGTCTGACGAAGACTGAGGTCGAAACCCAGCGCCTCGGCGGCGGAGGCAGGTAATGGAACAGCGCTCTGCGATTCAGTTGTGATGAGTTTGGCGACAGCGTCCTGGCCCATCACGACGCGGAACCACTGTTCTCGTTCCGACATAACCTGGAACTGCCGCTCGTCAGCAGCACCCGAAAGATACGGGAGATACACGGTGATGGGGTTGCGGCGTTCGGCCTTGCAGCCCAAACGGTCAATTCGGCCTGTCCGTTGCTCAACGGTGCTGGGATTCCACGCGAGATCGTGGTGGATTACATGGCGACAGAATCGCTGGAGGTCTACCCCTTCCCCCATAACTTCGCTACAGACAAAGATGTCTGGGAAGAATGGGGTATTGAAGGCGCGCATCAAACGGGCTCGAACCTCGTGCGGGGTCCTGCCAGTGGCAACCTGAACATTGGCGAGGACCACGCTGCCGGTCGAGCCATTGGAATCTTCATCGTCGTTGTGATCGACTCGAATCCTCCCCGTTCTTGTCTGACGAGCAGCTTCCACGAAGAGGTCCCGCTCGCTGGCAACACACCGTTCGGTCAGAAACTCAATGAAGCCACTGAACTTCTGGCGCCACGACACTCCCGACCCGTCTTCTTGGTCGAGCATACTTGCGACTGCCTCGGCCGGCTTGATCGAACCGTGTTTCGCGAGCGGGAAGCAACGGACCAAAGTGGTTTCAACGCGCAAGAAGCGGCGCATAACGTCGGTCAGCTCGTCCTGTCGATCAGAGGGCATCTTGGCTTTCGCAAAGGCATCCGCATGCGCGCCCATGATTCCCCTCAGTTCGGCATCAAGTGCGCGTCGTCCGGGTGAATCAGGGGCGTCAAAAAAGTTCTTTTGAATCCGAGCCAATAGGCTCTCGACTTCAGCTCTGCCATACGGGCGGTCTGCTGTCCGAAGACGATTCTGGGCCACGTCCAGAACGCGCCGCTCGATCTCGCGGCCGACGTGGTAACGCAACGAGTGGCAGGTCCGTCGATAAAAGGCAAAGACCAGTACCTTCTCCCCTGCCTCCCATAGATCGACGACCTTTCTGACTGTGGCACTGACCTTCGGATGGACCAGACCACTGAGTTTCTCCAGCGCCCGGTCAAACTCATGCAGGTACCAGCCAGAATTGGACAGGTCGGTGCCGGGAGCTTGCTCCGGCTTTTGCTCCTCGTCGTCTTTGGCCTCATCCTTGTTCTGCCGCGTGAAACGAAAGGCTTCGTATGACGAGGAAAGCGCCTCTCCTAAGAGATCGTGCTTGGTGGCCGCCGCACCTCTGGCGGCGAGGAAGAACGGCAGCAGTTGTTCCGGCGGAATTGGCAACCCGTTTTTCGCTGAGGAATCGACGATGTTCGCACCCGTGATCCGTTGGCGGCGGGCGATCTTCGTGCCTTCCCAGAGGGTGCCGTTGTTGTGTCGCAGGATCCATGGTCGCAGTGCCCGCTGAGCCACATTTCGGGCACATTTCGCCGCCCCAAATGCGTCAAGCACGGCCCTCTGATAGCTATTTTGCGACTCATGCGACGCTCGTTGGAGTTGGCTCCACCACTCCTCGGGCTGTCCAAGACAATCCTCGTGACGCAGCCGCATCCAACTCCGCTGCAATCCAACAGCAGTCCGCTGGCTTTCATCGAGTTGCTGTCCCAAAACATTAAGGCGTTGCCGAAGATCCTCGCTACTACCCAATTCGCTCTCATCCCACCGGACGTCGCCAAAGCGCTCCAATATACGAACAAGTTCGCGATGTCCTAATTGAAAGGGAGTCGCAGTCAGGAAAAGCATCCGGTCGAACCTCCGGGCCATCGCACCGTCGCCAATTTGAAGATCTTCGTTGGATTCCGGGCTTTGCAGTGATCGGGCAAGGGCCGTCCCAGGGTTCTTCAGGTGGTGTGCCTCATCCATGATGAGCAGGGGTGATCGCCATGGAGCATTCGCAAGGAGGCCGCGCCAGAGTTCGTCTTCAATTTGTTTAAGAGCAACCCGTGCATCATTCACCCGCACTGCCACCCGACCCAGGCCTCCCACTGCTCGGACCGGCATTCCCTTGAGCGCATCAGCCAACTTCCCAATTTCGAGCCGCCGCAACGCTCGAGTGACCGCCTTGGGAACGGGGTCGTCCGGCAACTGCTGTGTTGGGTCATGGATGGCCTCGTTGTAGATGGTCTTCCATGCAACGGGATCGGTCTTCAATAGATGCGGCCAGAGGTCCTCCCGCAAGTCAGTCGCCCGTTCCTCTCCAATCGCGTAAAGCAGCTGCCCAAGAAACCGATGAATCTGCTTTTTTACTTGGATCAGGCGTTCCGCCCCTCCTCTTCCATGACGACGGAGGGCTTCTGCGATCAGAGCCAAGCGGACCCATTTGTCCGTCTGCCTGCGCGCCATGGCTCCCTGTCCGACAAAGATCAGGTGGCATCGCTCACGACGCGGATCATCGAGAAGCTTCATTAGATCCACGCTGTTCCGAGCCACGCCGTAGCGAACGGCGCTCAGTCCAGTGAGGTCTTCCCTTGTCGCACCGTCTCGTAGTACAGCCCGGCGACCGTCCAGGTACAGGTCGCAGAATGTTTTTAGATCCTGTTCCCACTTTTCGATGAGGTTCGGAGGAACCATCACCAGAACCGGACCGCGAGGGCTGCGGGTGGCGACGCTGTACGCGACCGCCAACGCCACAAAGGTCTTACCCATGCCGACCTCGTCGGCCAAGACGACCCCGGGCTGGTTGCGCAGCCGCCGTAGAATCTCCACCGCCTCCGCCCGCTGTCGCTTTTGATCGGCCTCGGGGACGCGGGTATTCAGCCGTGTGCCCAACACCAGTTCCGTCGGCGGCGTGTAAATGTCGGTTACTCTTGGCATTGTTTGACGACGCGATCCCAGAACTTCATGAGGTCGTCCGAGACTCGCACGCGATTCTCCTCAGCAAGCGGACAGACCATCTCGACCAGTTCGCGAAGAAAGGGACGGAAGACCTCGTTGAATTCCGCTTTCGGCAGAGATCCTTCGGCCGGTTGGTATTCAACCTCCCGCAGAACCATTAGAAAATCGGCGAGCGTGAGCAGCGCCTCTCCCGCGGAATTGTCGGGTTCCGTCAGGTTCTTGGCCATACGGTTGGCCAGCACCTCGATGCCAACCAATCCCCGTAGTCTCCAGTCCAGCGCCTGGCGCCCCCAAACCGGTCGCTGGAGGTTTGCCCGGAGTTGCGCAAGGACGCCGGCTCGGCGGCGAACGCGGTGGAGAAATGTCGTCGCCAAGTCGTAGCGCCGGAGCGGGTCGAGATCGATCGGCGTGGCCGAATCGAGATCGCTGTCGAAGCCGTCCGACGGTTGTTGCCGTTTGGCCCATGCTCGAAAGGCAGCACCCGGGTCGGTTGTGGACCACATCCAGAGCAAGTCGTCGGCAGACATTTGCTCCAGTTGCACCGGAGGCGGCAGTTCGCGGCCGTTTTCGACGTTCAGCGGCATGAACGCTTCGAGCCCGGACCATTGGATCATCAGTCGTTCCGGTGGCCGTTCCGGCTCCCACGAGACCTCGGCGACTGCTGGACTTCCATCTGCCTGCCAACCGGCCGCACCCAGAAGTTCCTTTCCCTGGCCGCCACACGCGATTACGCGCCAATCCGGTGGCAGTTTCTCGGGGCTGAATCTGAGAACGATCTTGCGGTTCTTTCCCGCACGATAGGACGCCGACAGAAAGCCCTCAGGCACTGGTTGGCCTGTTTGCTTTTCATCTTCGTCCCGATCCGGTTGCGCGCCAATCCATTCGGCTGAGGCGGGATCGGCGACCAACTCCATTTCCGGCCAGACCCCCTCCAGCTGCCCGGTTTGCTGTCCGTATTTCTCCCAGTCGACGATGGTCAGCAGGTTTGCCTCCGCGTTCGGACGCGATCCAACGCCCATGCCGGCGCAGGTGAAGTTGGATGAACCGACCATCAGGGCCGAATACGGGTCGGCCCGAAGAAACAGCATCTTCGCGTGCCAGGAACGTCGATTCTTTTCGTTGTCAAAGTCAGGCAACAATTCGATGGTAACGCGACCCTGATAGCGCGGCGGGATTTCGAGAAGTGCTCTAGGCGCTGCCAGACGTGGCACGGCGGTCGACTCATCCGATCGGACCGCAGGCACGCAAAAGCAGATCTCGCGTTTTCCACCCCGCGCCATGCTCTTGCAGAGAGCCCTGGCCACTTGCCCGTCACCGTCGTCAGCGTCGAAGAACGGCGAGGCCACCCAAACCGTTTCCGGTGATGCACCACGTCGCCGGCAGGCGGCAACCGCTTCCTCCAAGCTGCTACGCGCCGGGTGCTGATCGCTCGTAGATGGCAGCGTGCAGGCCAACTGCTGACGAACCTTGCCTGTTCGTCGCCGGGGAATCCAATCCTTCACTTGGCGCTGAGTCTGTCCTAGGAACCCTTCGACACGCTGGATTTCAGGAGGCCGTTCCGAAGCGCCAGGCACGAGCGACACGAGAGCGCGAAGAAACGCGATCGCATCGGATAATAGTTCCGATTCGATGTCGTTCGGGGTGAGATCGACCGTGCCCGCCACCTCGCGATTATTCCGGTAGCCGGGTTCCGTTAGGTTGGCGGAGGCCAAAATGATCCGGATGTGACGACTCCAGACGAGAAGGCTGATCTTTGCATGTTGCTTGCCTGAGCGGATACGCACGGGCAGCACATCCCATCGGAGCGAGTGTTCTTTCCCGGCTTCGGTGTGATCAACCAGAACCCCGGCATAGACGCTCCCCAGCCGGCTCTCCCGTTCGAGCACGTAGGCGAGATCTTCGCGGCTGGGCTCGGATTCGATCTCCATGAACCTCGCCAGGCACTGTTCCTCGAACATTGTCGGGCTGAAGGTGAAGGTCGTCGATAGGCAGCCAATGGGATCTCCTGCTGCCTGTGGTGGCCGCCATAGGTCGAGCATCGCACCGCTACCGGTTCCATTTCGCTGCTTACTCATGGCAAGTCAGAATGAAAGCGTCGTATGGGCGATCCCCGGTAAAAGCTCACGTAGCGGTTGGATTCGATCTCCGGACGATCCCGGCGATACTGCTGCCGGATGTAGATGCGGTCTGGCGGAATCCGCTGAAACCACGATCGTTTACCAGCGGCTGATTTCCGGCCCTGAATCTTCTCGTGATGGACGCACAGGGTCTCAGCACAGGCATCCGGATCCATCGGCTCACCAAAGGCGCTGAACTTCTCGCTGAACAACGCTTGGAGCGAAAGGTTGGATATGTTTACTTCTCCGAGTGCCTGGTACGCCGCCGCAAAGCGCTTGTCCAACCCTTGGACGCTGCGCTGAAATTCCTGATCCTTGGCAATCTCGGCGACGACGAAACCTTGCGCATCATTCCCTCCCGCTTCTGCCCGCAACACATCAAAGGCATCCGTGATGCTCCGGGAGAACGCCTCATAAGCGCGGATCGCATCGAGGAGCTGCCCGTACTGCGGCGCTTTCTTTTCCAGCTCGTCGTGCAACCGCTCCTCGCGCAGTTCGCCCTTTTCGATCATAGGCGGCAGGTCCCAAATGATCGGCAAGGCGCCCAACTGATGTCCGTTCCCGGTCTGAAGCAGGAGGTCCTTTAGACAACGCCTCTCCTGATGCTTGCATTCAGATGGAGCGAATGCTTCCGCCAACTCTTTCCAGGACTCTCCGCCCCATCCAGGCCGTGTCCGCGGCGGCTTCTCTTCGAGGCTTCGGCGGACAGCGGTCTTCCAGCGTTCGAGCTTGGGTTTGGCCTCAGCGAAGCAGCGCAGCCCAATGCTGCGCGCCCATGCGTCTACCAAGGCCTGGGCGTGGGGGCCTGGTGCTAAGTGCACGTCCACGAGTCCGAGGTAAACCGCGAGGCGCTTGTAGACACCGTTGAACCCGAAAACCCGGGGCGTTTTCAAGTAGCTGCGTGCGTCGAGGTACCCATGCTGATTGAGCGCCCGCCGGGTGACATCGGTCCCAGGCACACCGAAGAGCGTGCCTTCGTTACCCATCGCTTGAACCAGCGCTTCGATAACGAGCCACTCCCACACGAGGCAAGGCGAGGCGTCGCGGTTCCGTGGATCATCCTCCAGGCCCTCGGTGACATACGCCCCCACAGTCATCGCGGTAAGAAACCGGACCCGCTGCATGCGCTCCCGCACGGCTGGCACTAATTGTTCCGCCAGGCGTTCAGCGATCTGGTACAATCCAAGTGGGTCAAGCGAACCCTCGCCAGCGCCCGGAGGGTCGTAGCTCGTCAGGAATGGAAAAGTCACGGATATCGACTTTCAGGAGCGAGCTGGAGGCTCAATTCGTGGACTGTTCAGCCCTCGCTTCTTCAGACGTGTCACTCCGCCTCCAAACGCTTCTCGGAATCGGAGCGAACTCCTCGAGCGTTTCGAAGCTGAACACCCGGGTGTGCGGGCTGATTCCTGCACGAAGGATCTCCCGGGCACGTCGCCGAGCGTCAGGATCCCTGTTCACCACCGCAATGCTTCGCAAGTTGTTCGGAACGTTCACCCGAAATAGTGCAGAAGAATGGAGATCTGTTGGTGGAAAGGAATATCCGACCACCACGATCGACTTGGCTCGATGAATCTCGCGACCAGCCTGCCGCCAGAGGCTCTGGAAAATGCCTAGGTCATATGCCTTCGCCGATTCAGGCGGGATAATCGTAAACCGTAACGGGCGCCCCTGATTGGTGTATGGGCGGGTCTTCAACTTCACGCTCCGCTCACGTATGGTGCCATCCCTCTTGTACTTCTCGGTCACATCAAAATTCAATGAGCCATGCAACTTCAGGAGCCGTATCGTGTTCGCTTTCGCCAGTCGCTCCTGCCCCACAGGCCTCCAGCCGTCTTCCCCAGGAATCGTCCTCTGCCCTTGTCCGATAGGCAGACAGTATCCGTAGTGGGGTTCCCACTTCCCCATTCCGCATGTTTTTAAGGCGTAATCCATGGTGCAGTCATAATTGAAAGTGATGACGGCATCGTGATTGGCCATGTTCGACACCAGCGTATCATGGAAACGGCAAGGCGCGGCGTTTGCACCGTCACAGATCGACTCCTCAAGAACCGCGGCTATGGCTTGAAGCAACCGATTGCGTTTCTTGCGGAGTTCCTCCTGTGAGAACCTGCGATTTTCCCTGGTGGCACCAACCATCCGGATAGTGTGCTCCAGGGTAGTAAACACAGTTTCCATGTCGCCTCGGAAATTGACACCGAAAAGCTCCACAACATCAGCGATAACCTGAGAGACCAATTGATCATGTTTTTCCGACCTGATTCGTTGAAGCTGAGTGAAGAAATCGCCGTTGAGCGGGGGCCGGCAGAACCGTTTGGGTGTGCCGTCGGCATTCTTTTCCTCCACAAAGCTCGCGCCTCGCGTGGCTCCAGCACCTAGTACGAATAGCACCATAGGGAAGATCCTGTCGTGGCTAGAAATCGACTCGTAAGAGTCGTGTTTCGGGCTTGGAGGCGTCGAGGGGTTCGCAGATGAGCCATTCCGGGGTTTGCTGGCCGATTGGTGGAGGCTCGGTCGTGGTAATGATGTACTGAAATGAGGCCGTGTCTGGGCCTCCAGCTTCCTGAACGAGACGCTGCGCGTAGAGGAAGATGCTCTGGTAGATCCCTTGCGACAGGTCGGCCTCGCGGGGGCTGTCGTGCATCAAGAAACGCGGGTGATAGCCCGACCCAATGATGCTCGATGTCATCGACGTCAGATCAAAGGCGAGCAGCCGGACGGTCTCGAGCGCAGCACTGTCCAGTCGACCGTGGAACTCCACCGTTGGGTCGATGCTCTTTCCTAAGAACTCGACCTTCGCCGTCACCTCCGTTCCGAGCAGTTCTTTCGCCAAGAAATCGAAGAGCCGGGAGAAGTCCCCCATGCGCAGGACGTGTAGCGTCTTCGATCCTTCGAGCTGATCGTCCAGAAGGTTCTTTTGCGCCTCCAGGCTCTTGATCTCGCCTTCGTTGGTTTCCTGGGCCTGAAAGGCTTCGCGCAGATTGCGGCGCAATTGTTCCGCCACGTTCAATCGATCTTCATGCGGACGGATCTCATTCTGGATCCGGAGGTGCTCGGATTCCAATCTCCGCAGATCAGCAGCGATCGGTGCACGATCCATCTGGCGCTCGTCCAAGTTCGCTTTTCGCGAGAGGAGCTGCCGCTCCAATTGCTTCAGCTCGATTACAATAAAATCCTCCTCGGTCTGAGCGGTTTCGAGGGCCTTGCGGATGTCTTCGTCTTCGATTCTCGATCTGGCCAACGGGCACTTTGAACGCCACGCCTCGTCAAGCGGTTGTGAGCAGCTCCCCGCCGATGGGGGGAGGCTGTGAATACCCGCTATCTGGGTCGCTTTGGCGGCCTTGCCCTGAGCGATTTCTAGTTGGGCCTTTTTGTGGGCGATGAGTTGCTGTAGCTCATCGAAATCATCCGCGGCCCGGGCAACGGCGACATTTAGCTTTTCAACCCGCTCGCGCAGCCGTCCAAGTACCTCCGGCAACGGCAACGTCTTTGACAACTCTCCAATCTTTTCGCGGATGCGGCCAACATAATGCTCGAACACTTCTTCGGAGAACACCCGCTCGGTTTCGCCGACCACAACGCCGAAGAGCGCCGATAAACGACGGGTATCGGTCTCGACCTGGTAGTTGTACTGAATTCGTTTCCCAATGGCCGCCCGATGTTGTTCAGAGGCGGCAGCATGTTTGCGGATCAGCTCCTGTTCTTCGGCGGTTACGAAGCCAAGGATTATCCGAATGAGATTCTGCTTGTCCGGCTGAGCTAACTCCTCGGCATCGGACTCGCTCGCCTTGCTGCGCCAGGTAAGCAGATCGGCGAACCGGTTTTCTTGATCGCGGGACAGCCATTGCAGTACCAAATCCCAGCGTAGATCCGTTCCTGCGGTGGCGAGTGTCCGAGATCCACAATCGTGCAGAACGGCGGTGTTGATCGCCTTCTCGTATTCGTCGAAACCGGTGGCTGGCCGATGCTCTTGATGGGTCAACCATTCAAGGCTCTGCCCTTTGATCGCAAACGGATGATGACCGATTCGACCAAGCGGGCGACCGACCAACCACAATTCCCCCGCAATCATCACCTCGGCCAACACCCAACCGCTGGAGAACTTGGATTGAAACGCTTCTCTGGCCCGCTGCGTGCCGTAGTTGCGGTCGCCGAGGACGTATCGCACGAGCCGGCAGAAGGTGGTCTTACCCGTCGCATGGCCTGAGATTTTCGACGGGCGCGCCGGATTGTCGGGATTGGGTGCTCCCGCTTTAGCCCACAGAATATTGAGACCCTTATGTAGATGAAGCGTCCGAAGTTGGTTGTCCTTCGTCAGGGGCCAGTCCTTGTAGATCGCCAGCGTCTTGACCCACACTACAGGCTCGCGGCGCCCCGAAGCTGGTTTCAACGAAACCGGCGAATTGACCTCAAGCACCAACTCGAATTGTTTGCTCATGCTGGTTAGGCGAGGGCGGCGGCAAGGTCGGGCGCGGCCTCACGAATCACACGCATTTCAGTGTCTAGCGCCACTGGCATTGTCGTCGCTCGCACTACGCGGACAGCCAGATTGGCGTCGTAGGCGAAGTCGTCCAGCAGGGGATCCGGCCGATGCGACCGCAAGTGCAGGAAATGACG